>ERZ795060.4362-NODE-4362-length-11994-cov-92.792947_pt1 | contig 11994 bp, 10 predicted proteins | sample MGYA00375144_ERZ795060 | MGnify/ENA primary metagenome ERZ795060 (study PRJEB30189, sample SAMN05720157) | activated sludge metagenome | isolation source: anaerobic digester from wastewater treatment plant | place: Japan | collected 2015-05-15 ... | reverse complement strand
TTTAACTTTTTTTAAATATTTATATTTAAGGTTTTATAACGTTTATTGTGGGTAATTTATTTAGGTTTATATTTAACTGTCAAAATATTTAACAACAAAATAAAAGTTTTAGAAAATTTGAAAAATTTCATTAAATGTAATTAAGATAGAATCTGTATCCACCATCAAGACTTCTAACGTTAAAACCATTTTGTTTCAAAATTCTATAAGCTATATAAGATCTCAAGCCTTGCTGGCAATAGACATAAATCATTTTATCTTTAGGTAGCTCATCTAATCTATTTCTTAAATCATTAAGAGGAATATTTATAGAGCCATCTATGTAGCCTTTTTCTCTTTCTATAGGTTCACATACATCTACTATAACTACATTATCCTTTTTCAAATTAATAAATTCATCACAATGAATTATTTCTAAATCACCATCTATCACATTAGTAGCTACATAACCAAGCATATTTACAGGATCTTTAGCAGATGAGAAAGGCGGTGCATAAGCTAATTCCAAATATTGCAAATCCATCACAGTCATACCTCCCATAATAGCAGTCGATAGCACATCTATTCTTTTGTCTACTCCATCATATCCTACGGCTTGAGCACCATATATTTTACCATTATTTTTATCAAAAATTAATTTCATAAAAATAGTGGTTGCTCCTGGATAATAAGTTGCATGAGAAGGTGGCGAAATATGTACAGTTTCATAAGAAATTCCTGCATTTTTTAACATTTTTTCATTATTACCTATTGAGGCTGCTGTCATATCAAAAACCTTGACTACTGAGGTGCCTATAGTACCTAAGTATTTTTCATTTTTCCCACAAATATTATTAGCTACTATTCTGCCTTGTTTATTTGCCGGACCAGCTAATGGCTTTAATGCAGGCAATCCAGTTATGAAATCTCTCACTTCTATCACATCACCGATAGCATAAATGCTTTCATCTGAAGTTTGTAAATATTCGTTTACTTGTACACCTCCTGTGATACCTATGTCTAATCCCGCATCTTTAGCTAAATTACTTTCTGGTTTAACGCCAATAGATAAAATTGTAAGGTCTGAATCTATTTGTTTGCCGCTACTAAGCACTAATTTAGTTCCATTATTTTTAAATTCTTCTACACTATCAGATAAGATTAATTCTATTCCTTTGTCTATTATATGTTTATGTAAAATAGTAGCCATTTCTTTATCTAATTGGACTAAAATCTGGTCGGCCTTTTCTACAAGTGTAACGTTTAGACCTCTTGCAAACAAATTATCTGCTATCTCTATGCCAATAAATCCACCACCAATGACTATAGCTTTTTTAGGATTTTTAGTTTCTATGAAATTTTTTATTTTATCTGCATCAGGAATATCACGAAGGTTAAAAACATTCTTAGCAGTGTCTATTCCTTTTATTGGCGGCTTAATAGGTTCGGCTCCACTAGATAAAACTAAAATATCATAAGTTTCTTGAAAAATTTCATTAGTTTGTAAATTTTTAATTATTAATGATTTATTTGCTCTATCTATTTTAAGGACTTCATGCAAAGTATAAATATCAATATTAAATCTTTTTTTCATTTTTTGAGTTGTCTGCACAAGCAATGAGTCTCTTTCTTTAATAATATTCCCTACATAATATGGTAATCCGCAATTAGCATACGAGATATATTTACCACGTTCGAAAATTTTGATTTCTGTATTCTCATCTAATCTTCTCAATCTAGCTGCAGTAGAGGCTCCACCTGCTACTCCACCTATAATTACAACTTTTTTACTCATAATATTATATTAATATTGATTTTTGCAAAATTATATTAAGTATCTATAATAATCTTTACAAATGATAAATATAATAGCAGCATCTAGAAGATATTAAAAAAATCTTCTGAAAAAATAATTAATCAACTTAATAAAATTATCATGAGACTATATTTCAGTCAAATAATAGTAATAAAATGCAATTTAACTGATATAAAATTTAGTATTTTTGTAAAAACAAAATTTATTCGTGATCAGGTTTTACCATATTTCATATTTTAAATTTAAACATAGATATATTTAATTATTTTAATAATTTTGAACGAAATAACTTATAAAAATGAAATTCAAATACTTTATTTTCTTTGCATTTGTTTTTTTATTGTCATGTACAGAAGTGAAATATTATAAATGGGAGCGTTCTTCACAATTTTATTTATCTGATGATAATTGTACAACAAAAAAATTTCTTATAGCCAATAGGATTACAAAAGACAAAGATTTAGAGCAGGTTGAGTCCTTAGACTACCTTTTCAGAGGCTTAGAGAGACAGGGATCTATAGCTACGATTAATTTTTTATTGGATACTTTAAAAAAATTAAATTTTGATGTAGAATTAATAGAATTGCCCATTGCAAATATTAATAATCTGGATGATACATTGAGTGCTGATACTGCTCAATATATTTTGAACAACAATAATGCTTGTTGGTTAATCACCCTAGATTATTTTAAAGCTTTTTTTGATAATAATATTCAGGAAAACAGGCAAGAAACTTCTATAGATTATGGTGGTACAACTATTTATTATGCTTCACGAAAAGGAGTTTTCAGAGCTATTATGCGCATTTATGATAGAAATGGATCAGTTCGACATTTTGATTTTTCGCAGGAACCTATTTTTAATGCTACTGGTAACACAAAAGCTGAAGCATTGAAAAATATTTTCAAAACTCAAGACTTCACAGTAGATTGGGGATATTCATTTGCACGAAGTGTCATTAAGCAACTTTCTCCACCTCAAATGACAACAGTGAGAGGCATATATACTAATACAAATAAAGATTTTAAAAAAGCTTTTAAATTACTCAAAATCGAAGATATTGATAATGCTAAAGCAATTTATGAAAAATATATTAATATTGGTATTGATAATGAAAATGATAAAATAATACTAGCAAAAGCTCTTTACAACTTGGCTATAATCTACGAATTTATGGGGCAATTGGATAAATCTTTAGAATTAGCTAATCAAAGCTATCAATTGTACCCGCTTGATTTAGTAAAATCTTATCTAAATTATTTAAATGTGAAATTAGATTCTTAAATATTAGTATAAAAAAATTGATGATTTATGAAAATACATATAATAGCTATAGGTGGTGCAGTAATGCATCAATTGGCAATTGCTCTACAGCAAGCAGGACATGTTGTTAGCGGCTCTGATGATGAAATTTTTAATCCCGCAAAAGATAACTTAAAAAAATATAATTTATTACCTCAATATATTGGGTTTTGGTCAGAAAATATTTCTCCAGATATTGATTTGATTATCTCAGGGATGCATGCTAGAGCAGATAATCCTGAATTGCATAAAGCAAAAGAACTTGGCATCAAAATTTTATCATTACCAGAATTTATTTATGAACATTCTAAAAATAAAATAAGAATAGTCATTGGTGGTAGTCATGGCAAAACCTCTGTAACTGGAATGATAATGCATATATGTAATTACTTAAATATGTCTTTTGACTATTTAGTAGGATCTAAAGTGAATGGCTTTGAATATAATGTAAAATTAAGCAGTGATGCACCTTTCATCATTATCGAAGGTGATGAATATTTGGCTAGTGCAGAGCTTGCTATCCCCAAATTTTTAATTTATAAACCAAATATAGGCATAATAAATGGCATAGATTGGGATCATGCTAATGTTTTTCCTACCTTAGATATATATTTAGAACAATTTAAAAAATTTGCAGAAATTATTCCTGCGGACGGTGCTCTATTTGCCGTAGATGAACCTACTGTACATAGCATTTTAGACAATACTAATTTGAATGTTTCTCCTCAATATTATTCTACTTTCTCATATGTCGTAAATAAAGGTATCTTTTATTTAAATTATTTAGGAGAATTATTCCCTTTGCAAATTTTCGGGAAACATAATATGCAAAATATCGCAGCTGCTCACTGCGTTTGTGAGTATCTGGGAATAGACACTAAATCTTTCTGCAAAGCTATGATGAGCTATAAATCTGCCGAAAAAAGATTAGAAAAATATTTTGAAAATGACAAATTAATCGTTTATAAAGATTTCGCTCATGCACCATCAAAGGTAAAAGCCACAATAAATGCCGTCAAAGAACGTTATCCAGATAGACAACTTATATCAGTTTTTGAATTACATACTTATTCCAGTTTAAATAAAAATTTTATTCCTCAATATCGAAATTCACTAGTAAATGCTGATCTTCCAATAGTTTTTTATAGTAAACACGCCATTAATTTAAAACAATTGCCAGATTTATCTACTGATCAGGTAATGGTAGCTTTTGATCATCCTAATTTGTTTGTAACTACAAATATTAATGAAATTCAAAATTACATTAGTAAAAATATTAAGTTTCCAGCTGTGATACTCCTGATGAGTAGTGGCAATTTTGATAATTGGCAACTAAATATTGATGAGTTATTAAAAAATAATAAATTATAAAAGTTGCCTTTATATTGATTATATCTCATTGTTTATAATATCCGCAATACATATGTATTAAATAATTTTATTATGTCAAATTAGCATAATATTTTAAGAACAAACAAATATTAATGTCATTTTGACAATAATTAATTTTAAAATTAGAACATAAATCATAGTAAATCAATAAATTATAACTAATAAAAAATCCATTGGTATAAAAATTGATTTTGAATAAATAGATATTAAAAATAGAAATTAAAAAAAGAAAGGAGGGAAAAACTATGGCATTATTACCTGCATCCAGAGGTGAAAACTTCCTGCCAAGAATCATTGATGAATTTTTTGGAGATGATTTTTTGAAAGATTTCTTTTATATGCCTGAGCAATTTAATGCACCTGCTGTCAATGTAAGCGAAGATGAGAATAAATTTCAAATCGAAGTAGCTGCTCCTGGCTTTAATAAAGATGATTTCAAAGTATCTCTAGACAATGATGTTTTAACTATCTACACTGAAAAGTCACAGGAAAAAGAAGAAAAAGACAAACGCTACAGACGTAGAGAATTTAACTATCAAAGCTTTAGCAGAAGCTTTATAGTACCAGATTATATCGATAAAGACAAAATAGAAGCTGAATATAAAGATGGTATCTTGTATCTCAATCTACCTAAAATAAAAGAAAGAATCGAAAAGAAAGGTAAAGAAATTAAAATTAAATAATAAAATTGCTTGCAAATGGCAGGAAGTAAAGGGGTTCGCAAAATGAACCCCTTTATTTTTTTATAACTAAATATCTATTTTTTTCATTGTAATCTTTAAAAAAAGAATATGATAGTAATGAAAAACTATTTAAAAAATCAACTAATAAATTATAACTCAATGGATTAATCTCAAAAAAAGCAAATTTTGACATTCTATTTTTAAAAAAATTATTAATTACCTTTTTATAAAAAATTATAGGATCATCATTAGGCACAAAAAGTGCTAAATGAGGTTCCCACCTAGTTACATTATCATTCATTTCATTTTTTTCATATTCTAAAACATAAGGAGGATTACTTATGAGTACATCATAATTAAACAAATTAAAATCATCCTTTAAAATATCTAATTGATAAAACTCCACATTCAATTCATATTTATGAGCATTATTTTGTGCTAAATCAATAGCAGCTTTTGATATATCAATACCGAAAACATTAGTTTTGGGAAACAATTTTTTCATAGCTATAGCTATACATCCACTACCAGTTCCGATATCTACAATTGTATTAGGAACATAACCATTCGAATCTAAAATTTCTTTTGCAAATAATACAAGTTGTTCTGTTTCAGGTCTAGGAATTAGAACATTTTCGTTTACTTGAAATTTAAAATCTAAAAAATCTACCTCGCCTAAAATATATTGTATAGGTTTTTCATCTTTTAATTGCTTGATTACATCTTCAAATTTTAATAATTCATCATTAGTCAAAATATAATTAGAAGTTAAGCATAAATATTCTATTTTGCTTATATCTAGAATATACATTAATAAATCTCTTACTAAAGGTTCTACAGAATCAGAATAGTAATACTTAGGGATGATATCATTCAAAATTTTCTTAGCTTCAGCTAAAGTCATTTTTTTGTAAAATTACAAAAAGAGTAATGAAAATAATTTAAAAAAATGGAAGAAGGGTTGGAGATAAATAATTTTTATAAAATTTTTTCAAAATTTTATAAAGGAATTGTAAGGAATTATTTAAATGTTATAGAATAAATATGTTTTTGACATCAAATCACTATACCGCTCCCACGCCCGCCTATCTGACGCCGCCAAATTCAACAACCTCCCCGTGTCTTCTATAATTTTATTCGCCAAATACTTTCCTTTAATAACAAACCACATAATGTAGTTTGTTAAATACTTTGTCGCCACTCCACGAAATTTGTAATATATCCAACCAACAAAAGCTGTTATCTTCTTATGAACAGTTGATACACTGTATATACCACCTTTCATCTTTTTATTAGATGATATCTCTTTGTGTTTTATGTGCTCTGCATTTACAGTCTTGAAAGCTTTATTATTACTACCACATATTACTGAATCTTTTGATATCCTAGATTTTAAAAAATTAGATATATGATCAGCTTGCACTCTATCGTCTTCTAATTTTTTAAACAAAATATTTCCACTTCTATCTGTAGCTGCCAATACTGCAACTTTGGTTGGCTTCTTTTTCTTTAACTTTTTTATTTCTTTATTTTCTCGTTTCTTTTTACCTTTTTCGGAATAATTCATTAATAGCTCCTCTAATTCTACTACGCCAAAAAAATTAACATTGTCTTCAAACGATTGCAGAGCACTTAAAATTCTATGTCTCCAAAAGAAACTTGTTTGCAAGCATATTCCTACATTTCTAGCACATTCTCTCAAAGTCATTCCTGCAGACATACATTTGATGTATTCTAGCATTTTATCTCTGTGGTGAATGCCATACATAAAGGTACCAGTTGTAACTCTGAATTGCCTACTACAATTTTTACACATGTAGTTTTGCACTCCATTTTGCAAGCCATTTTTGATTACGTGGCTGCTATTGCAATCTGGACAAAGTATGCCTGTAGACATGGCTTTTTGCTCTTGATAATCGACAATGTCCTTGCCTTCATTTTTTATTTTATTATATAAATTGTCGTAATACTTGCGCGCTTCTTCTTTAGTGAGGGCAAAGACATCTATTTCCTCTTCAAATATTTTATCCATAATCTTTATTTTTTTTACAAATATATAAATTTTTAAATTAAAAATCATATATATTTCATAAAAATATTATTTTAACATTGATACGACTTGTTTACAACAAGTCGTATCAACCATTAATTTTTCTACCTCCATCAAAAAATATTATAATCTAACACAATACAAAACAATTTTTTTAAATTTAAATGCAAAAACAATATGAACTTTCTAATAAAAAACAAGAAAATTAACTATAATTTTCTAACATTTAAAAAAATTATAATTTCCTTTAAATAAATTAAAGTAAATTTGCTAAAAATTAAAATAATATGAAAATAAATCTTGTAACTGGAGCATGTGGATTTGTAGGTAGAAATATGGTTAAAAGGCTGTACACCACTACTACAGATCATATTTTTATGGTTGATGACTTAAGCATCGGCATTCATCCAAGAGAATGGTTCACAAATTATCATCCATCCGATTATAATGGTTTAGAAGTTTTAGATCCTGATAAAAGAGTTTATTTCTGGAAAGGTGATTTAAGAGAATTGCTCTTTAATTTTCGAGAAAATCCTAGATATATTCAAGATACTTACAAATTAGATTTTGATAAATTTTCAGATGTATTCCATTTTGCAGCAATAGTTGGTGGACGAATGAAAATAGATGGAGATCCTATACAAGTGGGATTAGATCTATCTATTGATGCTGAACTATTTTATTGGGCAGTACGTAATATGCCTGATAGACTTCTCTATCCTAGTAGTAGTGCTGCATATCCTGTAGATTTGCAAACTGAGGATACTGCTCTAGCTCTCAAAGAAGAATATATCGATTTTGATTCATTACGTATCGGTGTGCCAGATATGACCTACGGTTGGTCAAAACTTACTGGTGAATTTTTAGCAAAGATAGCTGCTAAACATTATGGACTCAAAGTAGTATGTATCAGACCATTTAGTGGTTATGGCGAAGATCAAGATCTCAGTTATCCAGTACCTGCCTTAGCTGCTCGTGCTGCTGCTAAAGAAAATCCTTTTGTTGTATGGGGCACTGGCAAGCAAGCTCGAGATTTTATTCATATTGATGATATTATCGATTTTATTTTTGTTTTAATGGATAATGTGCAAGATGGCTCAGGATGGAATATCGGTTCAGGTAAACTTACATCATTTTTAGAGATAATAGACTTATTTAGTAAATTTGCTGGTTATAAACCTACTATTAAGCCACTAATAGATAAACCTATGGGGGTCCATTCTCGCTATGCGGATATGACTAAAGTATTTTCTACCTTCGATTGGCGTCCAAAAATTAGCTTAGAAGAGGGTATGTATAGAGTTTATAAAGCACAATTAGATAAATTAAATCAAAATAAATAATTTTTATGAGGATAGTTTGTTTCGGTCCTGGTCCTCAATTTAAAGGAGGACTAGCTAATTATAATACATCTCTATCAAAAGCTTTTAGCGAATTTGACAACTCAGAGGTACATATAGTTTCATGGACAAATCAATATCCCTCTATTATACCACGCGATTTTATTGACAGAAAAAGTAGATACAATGCTATCAAAGACACTGATATCAAAGTACATTATCTGACTAATTACAATAATCCTTTTAGTTGGACAAAAACTGCTAAACTTATTAAAGACATTAATCCAGATGTAGCTATTTTTCAATGGTCTATTGCTCTGCAGGGATTACCACTGAAATATATTGTTACGTGGTTAAAAAAACATTCTAATATAAATATAATTTTTGATCTCCATTTTGTGGTGCAAAAAGAGAGCAGTTCATTAGACAAATTTTTTACCAAATTTGCTCTCAAGCATGTCCCTCATTTTATTGTTCATTCTAAAAAAACTTACGATGAACTTTGTGATGTTTTACACAATAGGCAACTTAATTTAGTTTCTGAATTTGATCCTAAAAATAAAAATTCACAAGTGATACATCTCTATCATCCTATCTATGACATGTTTAAGCCTAATGAAAATTTTGATGTAGAAGCTTTCAAAAATGAACTAGGATTGCGAAAATATGTATTTCTATTTTTTGGATTTATTCGCAAATATAAAGGCTTACATAATGCTATAAAGGCTTTTGCAGAATTAGCAAAAGAGCGAAACGATGTCTCCTTACTGATTGTAGGTGAAGCTTTTTGGTCTACTTTAGATAAGAAAAAATGGACTACAAGAGCCAAAAAGTGGATTTTTAATATTGCTCAAAGCATTTTCAGAAAAAATACTGAAAGTGAAGATAATTATCGTCCACTAGAGTTGATAACTGAATTAGGCATACAAGACAAAGTAGTATCTGTAATAGAATATGTGCCAAATGAAGAAGTATATAAATATTTTCAGGTAAGTGATGCTATTGTTTTGTTTTATGAATATGCTACTCCCTCTGGTGTAGAATCTATGGCATATAATTTTAGAATTCCAATAATAGCTACTGCTGTTGGACATTTCCCCGAGACTATTATTGATGGGGTGAATGGCTATCTAGCAGATGCTCATGATATACATTCTATGGCAGAAGCTATGAACAAAATTATTAAGCAGCCTATTGATAGAACAAATATAGATAAAATTGCTCAAGAAAAATCTTGGTATTCATATGCTAATGCTATTGTAAGAAATATTTAATCTTTCTACTATTTTCATTCATTTTTGCTTAGTTTTTTAACCATTATGACGCCCATTTGTATAAGTGAAATCGAGACAGAAGTTTTAACATCAGTATAGATTTTTTTCTTTAATTCATTAATTGTAAAAGTTGTAATAATAAATATATACTTTGTAATGAATTAACAATGTTAAAAAATTCCTAATTCATAGTTTAAAATGAAAATTTAAAAATTGATATTAAATGTTATCTGCCAATTCTGGTGGAGGTGTATGTCTTTCACGCATTTGCATTACAAATTTTAATTCCCATCTCCTCGATTTATAATAGCTATACGATAGTATTACTCCTACAAACCAACCAATTGGTATTCCTAGCCATATACCTAAGGTTCCTAAATGTTTAGAAAGCATATAAGAAAATGGGATACGTACTATCCATATAGCTGCTAATGTTATTAGCATGCTTATCATAGTATCGCCGCTACCTCTGAATACTGACTGATATGCAAACATCACTGCATATAATACATAAAAATAATTTAGTACCCTCAAATATTCACTACCTATATTAATTACATTTATATCTTTAGTAAAAATAGTCATTATAGATTTACTAAAAATAATTATCAATATAGATATAATAATTGTCATGCCGACAGTCATACGTAGAGTTTCTCTTAAGCCATTTTTAATTCTTTTAAATTCAAAAGCTCCAGCGTTTTGTGCTACGAAATTAGCTAATGCTGATGAGAAAATGAATGCAGGTATTCCAGCTATAGCATCTATCCTAGTAGCTACTGAATAGCCAGCAATAGCATCGGTACCAAATGATGCTACTAAACTCATTAAAACTACTGCATTAATAGCTATGACAAATTGTTGAATGCCACTAGGTAAGCTAATTTTCATTATATATTTAAAAATATTTTTATAAAATTTCATTTCTTTTATCTTTACTGAGATAAAAGGATGTCTTTTGTTTATATAAACTATCATCAGTATCAATGCTAATATCTGACTTATTACACTCGCCCAAGCAGTAGATGTTAAGCCAAAATGTAATATAGCTACAAACACATAATTTAAAACAAAATTTACAATAATACTAAAAATCAAAAAATATAGCGGTGTCACTGAATCTCCCACACCTCTTAAAACTGCATTGGTAGCATTAAAAGGAAAAGCAAATAAAAAACCTAAACAAAATACATTAAAATATGAGGTAGCTTGAGATAATATTTCTGGTTGTGCTCCTAATAGTTGTAATAAATATTTTCCAGTAGCTATAGAAAAGGTGGTCATTATTACAGCGAAAATCACCAATACTATGTAGCTTGTACTAATAGATTTTTTCAAATTATCATATTGCTTACTACCATAATATTGTCCGATAACTATAGATAATCCAATTGTAAAGCCTATTATTAAAGAAATAACTGCAAATATTAGTGGGAATGATATTCCTACTGCTGCTAATGCTTCTTTTCCTAAGTAATTGCCGACTATGATACTATTAATTAGTGAATATAGATTTTGTAAGACACTACCTAATATTAATGGAACTGCATATTTGATAATAGTCTTACGCTCATCTCCTTTTGTTAAATCTAGCATTTTAGCCATTTTACAAAGTTTTAATTAGTTAAATTTATTTAATGTATAAGAATCACTCAATTACAATATTGTTGTATTTATTCATTGCTCTATCTATACCCTCAAAAGCCCAGGTATAAAGAGCATCAGAAGCTACTGGAAAAACTTTGGATATTTTTTCCCATTGATCTTTTGGCCATTTTTCTAAAACATAATCTATTTGCTGTCCTGGCAAAAAATTATTGTCTATACCAATACGCATACGAGGTATTTGTTCAGTTCGCAATGTTTCTATAATATTTTCTAGTCCTTTGTGAGTACCAGCACTTCCTTTTGCTTTTATTCTAATTTTACCCAATGGTAATTCAAAATCGTCATAAATAATTATAATATTTGATAAAGGTATTTCAAGTATTTTTAACCAGTAATTTACTGCTTTGCCACTAAGGTTCATATATGTAGTTGGTTTTATGCAAATAAATAGTTTATTTTTAATTTTTACATCAGCTCGTAAAACATATCTATCTTGCTTAAAACTGGAGGAATATTTTTCTACAAAATAATCTAAAACGTCAAAACCTA
>ERZ795060.4361-NODE-4361-length-11999-cov-4.783992_pt1 | contig 11999 bp, 9 predicted proteins | sample MGYA00375144_ERZ795060 | MGnify/ENA primary metagenome ERZ795060 (study PRJEB30189, sample SAMN05720157) | activated sludge metagenome | isolation source: anaerobic digester from wastewater treatment plant | place: Japan | collected 2015-05-15 ... | reverse complement strand
AACGAAGTCCCAGCAGAAGAAACAGACCAAGAACTCCCCCACCCGGGAGCAGATTATCGCGGCGGCCACGAAGATTTTTCTGACCAAGGGCTACAGCAATACCAGCGTCAGCGAGATCATGAGCGCTGTCGGCATCACCAAGCCCTCTTTCTATTACTATTTCGAGAATAAGCGCGACCTTTACCTGACCTGCCTGGACAGCACTTTCGAAGATTTCAGCACCTGGACCGTGGGCAAGATCCGCCAGGAGAAAAATCCCTGGAAGCGGATCGAGATGCGCTGCGAAGCGGCCCACAGCTACGCCGGCACCTTTCTGACCGCCATAAATTTGCTTAAGGAGTCGCTGCGCCACGAAGATGAAACGGAGCGGCGCCGGGCGGAAGCGATCCTGCGCCGCTCCTGGATTGAACCCCTGGCCAAAGACCTGGAGCGGGGTAAAAAAATGGGCCTATTCCGGCCGGTAGACAGCGAACTGATCAGCTTCGCCCTCATCACCATCACCGAAACCTTCGTCTACCGCGGCATCGTCTCCCACAAGCACGGCGGCGAAGCCATCCTCAAAGCCATCCTCGACCTGGTCCGGCACGGCCTGCTCAAAAACTAAAAGTGTCAGACACTTTAAGTTATTCTTGCCCAGATAACCTTGCTTTCAGCATTTTCCTGTGGTTATAATGAAAAGAGAGTTATTGTTTATAAAAGGGGGCTGGCCTGCTATGCCTTATGGAAAATACCGGCGCTACCGGTGGATATTTGCGGCGGTGTTTGTCGTGAATATTACTTTCATTGTCCTGACGGCGCTGGCCATGGTCTTTTATCCGGGCGGCACCCAGGATGACGAAACAGTGGTTGGTTATTCCTTGTGGGAGAACTTCTTCAGTGATGCCGGCCGTACCGAAGCCCTTATCGGTGAACCGAATACAGTTTCACATATCCTTTTCACCCTGGCCCTGTTTTTGGTGGGAGCGGTCATGGTGCTCTGGTTTCACGCCGTGCCGGTGCTTTTCACCGTTTCAAGGACAGCGAGATGGCTGAGTAGGCTGGCGGCGGCGCTCGGGGCGGTAGCGGGTCTGTCATTCATCGCGGTTTCATTGACGCCGTCAAATCTTAACATGGATCTACATATGAATTTCGTTTACTCCGCGTTTCTCTGTTTTTCTACCGCCTTTACCCTGTTCACCGTGTCCATGATCCTGGAAAAAGGCTACCCTAAAATATACCCCGCTACGGCCATTTTATTTCTGTTGATGCTTGTCACATACATATACCTGGCCCTGGCCCGCCCGGTATTCGGCGGGTTTTCCAGCCTGGCGATCCAGGCCACCAGCCAGAAAATTATTGTCTACACCATGATTATCTGCACCTTTTTTCAGTCTTGCGGGGCCTTAAAAGTATTGAACCGCATATATGCGGCTCAATCGTAACGAATGGAAAATAACTTAAAGTGTCTGACACTTTAAGTTATTCATATATGCGGCTTAATCGTACCCGAGCCTTCGCCGGCCCGGTTTCGTCGTTACCTTTACCGTTAGAAGTTAAATTTATATTTCCCGAGAACGTGGCTCAAGGGGACGCAGCCGATATGGCGGCTGTCCCGGCTGTCGTTGCGGTTGTCGCCCATGACAAAGATACAATCTTCGGGCACCTTTACCGGCTCCAGGTCCTTATATTCGGCCGCTTCCCTTACGTAAGGTTCCTCCAGGGGCACTCCGTTTCTAAATACCGTGCATCCCCGGAACTCCAGATAATCGCCCTCTTTGCCGATCACACGCTTGATCCAGTAGTGAGATTCTCCTTCCAACCCGAAAAAATAACGGGTAAACAGGTTAACGGTCAACATTTCCCGCAAGTCATCGCGAAAGGTGCGGGGGCGATTGACCCGGCTGTCAATGATGACAATATCGCCGTATTCAGGCTCGCCGCCAAAAGTATGGAGCAACTTGCTGATCAGCACCTTGTCACCGTCGTGCAGGGTGTCTTCCATGGAACGGCCTTCCACATAGGTGGGCTGCAGCACAAACAGGCACAGGGCCAGGGCCAGGACAAGCGCCGCCAAAAAATGAGCTACCCAGCTTGCCAACTCTTCTATGATCTTCATCCCGAAACCCCTTTGATCTGTCTTTCCCTAAATATTCGCGGACAAGGTTCAAAAACCCTGCCGCCTGAAGTTAGCTAATATCATGGGATTGACATCTTTGCCGGGTTTTTCACAGGCCAGGGATAAAGTTATCGAAATATGGCGGGATAGCATTTATATCCTGGTGCCAAATTGATCATTATAAAAGTGATAGGGGCCGCTTTTAAAAGCAGCTCCTTTTCTGAATGATTCAATTTATCCGGCTGCCCCGCGGGAAGGGCGGTCTTGCCGCCTCTTCCGAGGCTGCGTCATGGCGTATGTTTAGATTGGCTTCTTGTTTTTCAGGTAGCCCAAAACATAACCGCGTACCTCTTCCCGGATATCCGGCATTAAGATCATGCCATGGGGGAACGGGGTGGGCAGCACATCAAAGCGGTTATGATTCTCTCCGAAAGCAGCGGCTGAATCCAGCAGAAAATCGCACAAAGCCTGCGCATCGCTGTCACTGATGTCGGGCAGCAGCGCCGCCTGCTCCGGCGGGAGGCCATAAAATTCCGGGTCAGTTTTAAGCATGGCAATTAAACCGGGCAGGGTTAGGTAAACCGACGGATCGGCGCTGATCAGCAGCACCTTTTTCTTTAAATCCCAGGTATCGCGGATATCATTGTCATAGGCCAGATTCAGATACTGCAGAAAGGCATCGTATGAAAGCCCCGAATATGGATTATACTCCAGAAGTTCGACCAGGTTTCGCGTAAAATTGAATTGCTCCATGTCTGCAAAATTGTAATAAGCGCGGTCGATCAAAACTATATCGTTTACCAGTTTCGGATAGGTGCAGGCAAACATCATGGCCACATCGGCCCCGAAAGAATGCCCGACCAGGTTGATTTTTTTCAGCCCGTAATGATCGGCTACCGCCCTGATAGACCCGAGGAGAAAACCCCAGGATATGGCCCCGGCTTCAACTTGCCCGGATTTACCGTGGTTTGGGTAATCGAGGGTAACCGTCATATACTTATTATCAGGGTGAAACAGGAATTCGGCATGAGTGTGGTCTCCGCCCAGGCCGGGTAAAAACAGAATGGCCTCGTTTGCTTTTTCCCGGTAATTATAGGCCATGGAATAAATCTCCACATTCCCATACTGCACGAAAAATTCCGCAGTTGTTTCCGCAGAAGCCACGGGAATAAATGCGGCCACCAGCACAACGAACAATAATGCCGCCACCAACTTCCTCACTTTGATCACCTCACTTCTTTAAGTCATTGAAAAGTATTCGACAGGCACTGCCATTTTCCTTTTTTTACAGTAGAAAATAATGCCACAAGAGCAGAATTATCGTAAAAATTTTTAGCACCCAAAAAGCAGCCAGTCCCAGGGGAACCGGCTGCGATCAACCGGCAAATAAGCAAAAAGAAACGTTAAAATTCGCAGGAGCCCACCGTCCGCGGAAACGGGATCACATCCCTGATGTTGCTAACTCCGGTAATGTACATGATCGCCCGCTCAAGGCCCAGGCCGAAGCCGGCATGCTTGACCCCGCCATATTTGCGCAGATCCAGGTACCACCACAAATCCCGGAGGTTAATATTAAACTCGGCCATCCGTTTTTCCAGCACGTCCGCCCTTTCCTCACGCTGGCTGCCGCCGATGATCTCTCCAACCCCGGGAACCAGGAGATCCATCGCCGCTACTGTCTTTTCGTCCTCGTTGAGCCGCATGTAAAAAGCCTTAATCTCTTTAGGGTAATCAATAACAAAGACGGGCTTTTTAAACACTTTTTCGGTAAGGTAGCGTTCGTGCTCTGTCTGCAAATCTCTCCCCCAGGCCACGGGGTATTCGAACTTTTCCCGGGAACCTTCAAGAATTTTAATGGCCTCGGTATAGGTAATCCGCTCAAATTCAGAAGCGACGATGTTTTGCAGCCTCTCCCTCAACCCCTTGTCCACAAAACTGTTGAAAAAGTCCATCTCTACCGCCGCGTTTTCCAGGATGTAGCGGATAAGATATTTGACCATCTCTTCGGCCAGGCGCATGTTGTCGTTTAAATCGGCAAAGGCAATCTCCGGCTCGATCATCCAGAATTCAGCGGCATGGCGGGCGGTATTGGAATTCTCCGCCCGGAAGGTGGGGCCGAAAGTATAGACATTGCGGAAAGCAAGGGCGAATACTTCCGCTTCAAGCTGGCCGCTCACCGTCAGGTTGGTTTTGCGGCCGAAGAAATCTTCGGAGAAGTCTATCTCTCCGTTTTCAGACCGCGGAGCGTTCCCGGGGTCCAGCGTGGTCACCCGGAACAGCTCTCCCGCGCCCTCGGCATCATTGGCCGTAATGATCGGTGAGTGCAGGTAGATAAAGCCCTTTTCTTGAAAGAACTTGTGCACGGCAAAAGAGAGCAGGGAACGGACCCGGAAAACCGCGGAGAATAGATTGGTTCGCGGCCTTAAATGGGCCACCTCTCTTAAAAATTCCCGGGTATGCCGTTTCGGCTGAATGGGGTAATCAGCCGGAGATTCCCCTTCCAGGATAACTGCCGTGGCTTTAATCTCGAAAGGCTGTTTGGCTCCGGGGGTAAGCACCAGCTTTCCTTGAACAGTAATGGCGGATCCCACGCCAAGCCTGGCCACTTCGTCGAAGTTGGGCAAAAACTCTCTTTCATAAACTACCTGGATGGAGTTAAAATGAGTGCCGTCATTTAAGGCGATAAAACCAAAGGCTTTTTGATCGCGGTTGCTGCGAATCCAGCCGCTCACTTCCACCTGCCTGTCTGCATAACTGCCGCTGTCCCGGATGAGTTCCCTAACCAGTACTTTTTCCATGGCGGTCACCCTTTACCTTTTTGTGTCTAGTATACCCAATAGTAGAGAAACTGGAAAGAGAACGCTTCCTTAGTATCCGGAACTTCCAGCCTGTGGTCCGATTAAGATTATACTTTCCTGGCCATTTCTTCATCCGCCGCTCCGGCTTCGATGCGCCCAATTAATAATCTCGCCGTAAGGCTTCCCCGGTATCATCCAGTTACTCCCCTAAAAATATTCGGGAGAAGGAAGCATAAACTTGCGTTTCCTTCTCCCGGCTAGATGGTCGGTGGAATTGATTTACACTAGAAGCAGCATCCCCAGGGAAATAATAATCCCGCTATAAAGCAGGGCCATGATACAGTAACCCATGATGTCGCGTGCGTTTAACCCGGCGATACCGAGGGCAGGCAAGGCCCAGAACGGCTGGATCATATTGGTCCAGGCGTCGCCCCAGGCGATACCCATGGCTGTCTTGGCCACATCGGCGCCGAGAGCCTGGGCTGCAGGAAGCATGATCGGGCCCTGCACGGCCCACTGCCCGCCGCCGGAAGGCACGAAGAGGTTAATGATCCCGCCGCTGATGAAAGAGAAGAAGGGCAGGGTGTAGGCGGTGGAAATGGCAACAAACCAGTTGGATATAACCGCGGCCAGACCCGATTCAGTCATCATGCCCATAATGCCGGCATAGAAGGGAAATTGCAGGATGATGCCCCCCGAGCTCTTTACCGCTTCGTACAGGGCGCCGATATAGCGCCGCGGCGTGCCGTGCAAAATAATCCCGGCAAAGAGGAAAATAAAGTTAACGATATTCAGGTTTAATATTCCGCCGTTAATAAAGTAATAGACCAGGAAAGCTACTGCCCCAACAAACAAGATTATGGAAAAGATCCAACTGTTTTCTACTTTTTCCGCCGGGGTGACGGCAGTATACTTTTCCAGTTTCGGCTCCGACGCCTTTAAAATTTCTGGATCGATGACAAATGTTTCTTCTTTTTTGGGCATCATGAGCCAGGCCAGGATGGGTAGGGTCAGGATTAGTACGATGGCGATGGACAACGTCTGGACAGAAAAAATCGTTTCTCCAACCATGATTCCGCCCGTAATGGCCCACGACCAGTCCGTTTCCGTGGCCAACGCCAGAGGAATTGATCCGGACAGCCCGCCGTGCCAGACCAGGAACCCCATGTATGCGCTGGCAATAAGCAGGCGGTAATCGATCCCTTTTATCTCCTTGGCCATTTCCCGCCCCAGCAGGGCGCCCACCACCAGGCCAAAGCCCCAGTTGATCCAGCTGGCCACAGCGGCGATAAATGTTGTAATCATGATCGCTTTTGCCGGTGTCCCCGCCGCCCTGGCGATAGATTGCAAAAATCTCTTGATGATGGGACTGTTGGCCAGGGCATGGCCGGTCACCAAAACCAGCACCATCTGCATGGCAAATGTAAGCAATCCCCAGAAACCGTTGCCCCAATGGATAATCATATCCAGCGGTCCGCTATCGGTCAGAAGTATTCCGCCGATATAAACGATGAAAGTGAGGATAACGGCAAACAGAAACGGATCAGGCAGATACTTCTGGACCAGGTTGACAAAAAAACGGGTCATCAGTCGCATAAATCCGACACCTCCATGAAGATAATCCGGGCATTATACCCATACTAATGGAGGCGGTAGATTATGCCATCTATTTTTGGCGGCTATTTATATGCATTTATAAATGAGAGGGCTTTCGCAAAAAGTAATTCTTTATCATAATCCAGGGTGGCCATGTGGTCCGAATTTTCCAGCCAGAACACTTCTTTGACGGCAGAGCCGAGGGCAGCCTGGAGCAGAGCGGCGTTTTTATAGTGCACCACCGAATCATGGCGGGAGGCGATGAGCAGGACCGGGACGGTGACATGGGGCAGATCCTGCCTGACCCGGGCCAGCAACTGCATCAACTGGTGCGCCGCCGGCAGGGAGGCGCGGGGGTAATTAACCTCGATCACGGCGGGATCCCGGGTGCTGCGGCCAGGGAGCGGTATTTCTTTAATCACGTGCTTAAGCGGGGGCAGCAGGATTTTCATCCAGAGCGGCAGGTCGTAAGGGGTGCAGATGGCGATGGCTCCGCGGATCTCCGCAGGGTGCAGGCGGGCCAGGCGCAGCGAAATAGCGCCGCCCATGGATATACCAGCCACAAAAACACGGCGGCAGCGGGTGTTCAGTTCCCTCAGTCCTTCTTCCGCCGAAGCGACCCAGTCCCCGTAGCTGCAGCGGTGCATCTCTTCAAGGCGGGTGCCGTGGCCATGCAATCTCACGCCGAGAGCAGTGATCCCCGCTCCAGCCAGGTATTGCCCCATCTGCCGGAGGCCCTGGGGCGAACCACCAAAACCGTGGATGAGCAGGCACCCTGTCTCTCCGGCCGGGTAGAAGAACGGTTCGGCGCCGGGCATGACCGGCGCTGGCGCGGCTTCACTGTGTGCTTGCGGATTCATTTCCCCATTAAACAACTTTGGCACCTCCTCCCCGGTCCCCTTCCGCCTTGAAGAGGGCTAAAAACCGGCAGCGGCTTGCTTGAAAGATTATCCTTATTTTATTACTTCGATTGAGGTTGAATTAACCCTTTTTTGTTTTTATAGCTGTATTAGTAGTTATAGTCTGACGGGAGGCCCTGGGGGACGTAACGCAGGTGTTCTTTCAGTCCATCCTGTATTTCTTCGATCTGGTTTAAGTCGGCGCCGGTGAGGTAAGGATCCTCCTGTAGTTGGCGGCGGTACTCTTCCCCGGGGATCAGCGGCAGGACGCGAAAGTGGCGGCGGCCGGCGTGGTAGAAGCGGTGAATCCAGGTCGGGATATAGGTAATCTCGGTTAGCTCCACCCTGCCCCGGGTTTTATCTTTGATCACTCTGACGAAAAGCATTATCCCCGTATCAGTGTACGGGTCGATCTGGTCGCCGGTGAAGTTGCCCAGGGCATAGGCCACCGGCCCCTCCCGCTGCTCCCCGCTGCGGTTAAACTTGATAAATTCCAGCGGCTGAATGACGTGGGGATGGTTGCCGATAATCATATCGGCGCCTTCTTCCAGGAGCCGGGCGGCCAGGTTTCTCTGCTCGCCGCCAGGCTGGCGCTGGTATTCCAGGCCCCAGTGCAGGCATACTATGACCAGGTCCGCCTCACCCCGGGTTCTGTGGATGTCGTTGATGATCAATTCGGGTTCGAGCATGTTTACCAGGTATTCCTTATTTTCGGGCCGGGGAATACCGTTGGTGCCGTAGGTATAAGCCAGGAAAGCGGCCTTGATTCCGTTTACCTCCACGATTAACGCTTGATCACGCTCTTGCCGGGAACGGTAGGTGCCAAATGATTTTAAACCGGCCTCTTCCAGGAAGGCAAGGGTTTTCAACACACCATATTCACCGCGGTCGAGACAATGGTTGTTGGCCGTGCTGACCAGGTCAAAACCGGCATTTTTCAAGGCGCCGGCCAGGCTTTCCGGCGTATTAAAAGTAGGATAGCCGCTGTAGACCTGCTCTGCACCGGCCAGGGTAGCTTCCAGGTTGACTACAGCCAGATCCGCCGCCTTAACCAGGGGCTTCACCTTTTCAAACCAGGGGTCAAAATTGTAGCAATCATCCTCCGCTGCATAAACTGAATCAAACTGGGTTTCATGCACCATCACATCGCCGGCAAACAACAGGGTGGCTGCGGCGTACGCGGGAGGCTCTTCATTTTCGACTAAGGGCTGCGGGCCGGGAGCAGCAATGAAGTAGCGGTAAAAAATTATCGCCACAGCAGCGGTTGCAAGGGCCAATAACAGAGGCCAGCTCAGGTACCGCTTAATACGACTCCCCTCCCCATTACATATGTACTAAATAAATACGTTTGTAAGGATTTAATTATTAATCTGTTTGTGTAAAATTTTAGTAGGCGATTAGGGAGTCGAAAAGAGATGATATCTCCCGGCCGCATTGACCGCCGGGGCGGGTTGCATAAAAATTATAGCTCGCTAGTGCAGACTGCCGGCAGCGATAATTAAGCTAAGTTATGGGTGGCACCCTCAGCGCCACCGTAGGCCAAAGGCGCCTCGCTGCCACGGCCGGCCTCATCTTCGCAGGGGACAGGCTGAAAAACAAAAAGGCACCCGCTGGCACAGGGTGCTCCGGATAAAAATGGTTAAAAAAGGCGGCCTAACTAAAGGGGCGACGCGGCAGAGTTTAACAGCAGGCCGCCCAGCACGGCCAGAAATGTACTCAGCAGCGTGCCCACCAGGTAATATTCGGCGAAGTCGCGGTGCTCCAGGTCTTTATAGCGGGCGATGGACTTGGCCGTAAGGACAAAGGTGATGGCGGTAAAGGCGCCGGCCAGGGTCAGGGTTAAAATCAGCGCCCGCTCGAGCATGCCGATATAACGACCGGCCTGGCGGATGTCGCCTTGCGCGGCGGTGGGACCGGAAAGGCGCAGCGGCTCCAAATCCAGCACCTTGCGCACCAGGACCGCCCCGCCGAAAACAATGTACCCGTAGACCACCGCCACCAGCGGCAGCGGAGGCAGGGCGGCGGCGGGGAATATTTGCGCCAGCAGCGGTTCTCCGGCCGGGGCTTGCAAGGTTTCATAAAAAAGGGCCACCGGCGCACAAGGCTGCGGGGCGGCCCACTGCCAGGCGCAGAAAATCAGCAGCAGGTGCGCCGCCTGATCCAGAAGAAAAATGGCCGCATCAGCGGGATGCGCGGGCGGAAAGAATCGATTTTTTCCCCAGTCGATCAAAAGATGCACCGCCGGCAGCACCACCCAGAGAATAACCATGGTGAGCGATATGTAGCCATGGGTGAAAAGGGCCAGGCTCAGGACATGGGCTGCAAAATGCAGCAGGTAGCCCCGCGGCCGGCCTGCGCATTTGTCCGCGGCCATACGCGGGCCCTGCAGCAAGAAATCGGCTACCACATGGGCCAGGACCATCCATAACAGCGGCTCAATCAACCCAAACACTCCTTTGATATATGCCTTGAGATATAGGCCTTGAGAAAGCGCTCCGCTTCGGCCACCGCCTTCCAGCCGGCAGCCTGGCAGCGCTTGGCCGCGTTCTGCGGGCTGATACCCAGCTCCAGGGCCGCGGCTTCAAAGGTGCCGCGGCGCTCATAAGCATCGACAGCCTGCCACTGTTTAGCGCTCCAGCGGCTCTCGATGCTGTCGATCAGGCTGCAAAAAGCGTTTACCGTGGACCACAGCTCTTCATCTTCCCCGGCAAAACGGGTCGCCGGCTCACGCTTCTTTTTAATCTTCTCCAGGGCTTCCCGCGAGTAGTGAAAGGCGCTGCCGTCCATCTGCCAGGCATATTCTTTATCCAGCCCCCCGGTAATGGCGCCCCGGCCCACCCCCACGCGCAGCATCAGGCCGAGGCAGTGATAACGGAGATGGCGCAGCACCCGGGCAATATCGACAGAGCCGCACAAAGCCCCTTGAATCTCATCGCCCCGGTAGAGCGTAAAGGGTGCCGTTAGCTGATCCCGGTAACGGTCATTCAGCGCGGCCAGTCCTGCTTCGGCCCGGGCGGCGGCATTCTGCCGCCGGCGGGAATGAATGATATCCGCGGTGATCACATAGTGCTGCTGTTGCCGGTCCGTGATAAATTTCACCCCCTGCACGGTGATTTTTAAAAATCACCCTTATAGGGGTGATCTTATTCGACGCTGTGCCTGAATATTCCTGCTTTTCTCAACCGGTGATTGCCTTTTCTCGCAGAATATTGCTATAATAAACCAGAAAAAGCCCTAAAAGCACCGGAAAAGGGGGCTGCCCGTGATTCCGAGGATTTTTCAGAAAATACCCTGCTCCGCCATCACCCCGGAAGGCTACCTGAGAAGGCAGCTTGAGCTGCAGGCTGCAGGCCTGACCGGCAATATTTCATCACTGTGGGGAGATCTGTCGGACAACTCGGGCTGGCTGGGCGGCAAAGGCGAATCGTGGGAAAGGGGACCCTATTTCATGGACGGGCTCCTGCCGCTGGGCGCCCTGCTGCAGGATGAAAACCTGGAGAAACAGTCTTTAAAGTGGGTGAACGCCGTGATCGCTTCCCAGCGGGAAGACGGTTTTTTCGGCCCTCCCTGGAACAGGGACTGGTGGCCCCGGCTGGTGGTGCTGAAGGCCCTGGTGCCTTATTACGGGGCCACGGGCGATCCGCGCGTCATCCCGTTCATGGAACGCTTCCTGCGCTATTTTTATGAACATGTCGATAAAGAGCCCCCTTATTTCTGGGCGGCGGCGCGGGCCCTGGAAGCCGGCGAAGCCATTGAGCTGGTTTACCGTGAAACCGGCCACGAGTATCTGCCTGCCCTGGTCCACAAGCTCAAAGAGTACATGTATGACTGGTTTACCTACTTTGAAGATTTGCCTTACCGCCGGCCGATGACCGCCTATATAAATCGCACTGTTCTTAATTTTTTTAAAAACCTGGCCGAACCGGTGGACGAGCTGCTGAAGAAAAACCGTAAAATCAGGCCACCCCGGCCTAAAGATAAAATCTTAAAATTCAATGGCCACAAAATTGTCAGGACCCTTAGCCTGACTCATGGCGTCAACATCGCCATGGCCCTGAAATACCCGGTTACCTACGGCATGCTCACCGGCCGGAAGGAGTACTACCCGCTGCCGCGCCGCAGTTACGAACAGTTGATGAAATATCACGGCACCGCCGCCGGGCTCTGGACCGCAGACGAACATTTAAGCGGCCCCAATCCGGCCAACGGCATTGAGCTTTGCGCCGTGGTGGAGCTGATGTATTCCCTGGAGGAGCTTCTCTCCATCACCGGCGACCCGGCCTACGCCGACCTGCTGGAGCTGGTCGCCTACAATGCCTTGCCCGCCACCTTTACCCCCGACATGTGCTGCCACCAGTATGTGCAGCAGGTCAACCAGATCGCCGCCAATGTAAAGAGAAGGCAATTCTACGACACCAAAAGCGACGCCAACGTTTACGGCCTGGAGCCGAACTATGGCTGCTGCACGGCCAACATGCACCAGGGCTTCCCCAAGTTCGCCGCCAACGCCTGTTACCAAACGGCGCAAGGCCTGGCCTTTCTGCTCTACCTGCCCTGCACCGTGCGCACAGAGTTCAGGGGCCGCCCCCTGGCCTTCCGGGTCAGCACAGA
>ERZ795060.4360-NODE-4360-length-12000-cov-4.422771_pt1 | contig 12000 bp, 9 predicted proteins | sample MGYA00375144_ERZ795060 | MGnify/ENA primary metagenome ERZ795060 (study PRJEB30189, sample SAMN05720157) | activated sludge metagenome | isolation source: anaerobic digester from wastewater treatment plant | place: Japan | collected 2015-05-15 ... | reverse complement strand
AAAAAAGGTCTATGAAGACGAACATGTCCTTGCGTTTGAGGACATATCCCCCAGAGCGCCTGTCCATATTCTTTTAATCCCCAAGGAGCATATCGTTTCTGCTGCCGAAATAAACGGGGAAAACAGCGCATATGTTGCCAAGATTTTTGAGGTAATCCCCAAAATTGCCGAACAGATGGGAGTTAAAGAGAGCGGCTTTAGAGTCGTAACCAACTGCGGCGCCTCTGCCGGTCAGTCTGTAATGCATCTGCACTTCCATTTGCTTGGCGGCCGTTCCTTTTCCTGGCCTCCGGGCTAATAAAAATAAGCTGTGCCGGTAAATAAGCCGGCACAGCATTAATATTCTCAGAGAGGACTTAGTATGGAAAAATACAAAATGACTATAGCAGGGCTTGAAAGAGAGCTGCCTATCTGCAGAATAAACGATAATCTTTCAATCGCGGCTTTTATAATGTTCAATGATGTGGAGCTGACTATTGCTGCCGCAAAAGAGCTTTTGGCAAAGTGCCCCGAGTTTGATATTATCCTCACTCCCGAAGCTAAGAGCATACCCCTTGCTTATGAGATGGCAAGGCAGTCGGGTAAGCCCTATCTTGTCGCAAGAAAGGGCAAAAAGCTCTATATGCACGACCCCGTAAGAGTCGAGGTTAAATCCATAACCACTGAAAACAATCAGCAGCTTTGGATTGATCAAAGTGACGGAGAGTTAATGCGTGGCAAAAAGGTTCTGATTGTGGACGATGTTATAAGCACAGGCAATTCATTAAATGCGGTAATCGAACTTGCAAAGCGTTTCGGCGCCGAAATTGCCGCATGCGCCGCAGTGCTTGCCGAAGGCGAGGCAGCCGAGAGGCAGGACATTATTTTCCTTGAGCCGCTGCCGTTATTCGATTGAATCAGAGTTTAACTTTTTATTGCAATTATTTTTGAAAACCTTTACCTTTAAAAGCAAACTGCGAAAGGGGAGAACAGGATAAACAGGCCCTTTGCGCTGATAGGTTTTTCATTTTTTACAGCGAGCTTTATCGGTTGCTTTATGACCTTTAAGCAATCGGTAATGCTTCTTTTTGTTTCTTTGCTGTTTTCTTTAGCCTTCACATTGCTGTGCTTTAAAAATGAAAGACTCAGAACTCTTGCCGCTGTGTTTTTATGCTTTTCCTCTGCCATTCTTCTGACTGTTTCCGTTGCCGAGCTTAAATACAACAAGGCTCTGGAATCAGTCGGGAGCAATAAAGAAATTGTCGGCAGAGTGGTAAATTACGAGCAAAGCGGCGGCAGGAATTATTATATTATAAAGACCGAGCTGATAGACAATGAAGAAAAGAGAGTTAATCTAAGGCTTTACAGCAGAACGCCCATATATGCCGAAGTCAACGATATGGTGAAATTCAAGGCGGATTCGGTTTACAAACTCGGCGGAAGCGACACAGCGAAAAGGTCCTATAAAGCTGATTCCCTTTTCCTCGGCGCCTATACATATGGAGAAATCACTGTAAAGCCCGCAAAAACTAAGACGCTTTTCACTTCAATTTCGAAAGCAAGGGAATACATAAAAGACATCATAAAAACTAATTTTCCCGAGGAAACCGAAGGCTTGATGACAGGCATTATGCTGGGAGATACCTCGGGAATAGACTCCGGGCTTATAAATGAAGTTCGAAAAACTGGTGCCGCTCATATTCTTTCGGTATCGGGTCTTCATGTCAGCTTATGGTCCATGTTTGCCTATCAGTTGTTGACAAGGCTGAAAAGAAGAACCCTTTCGGGAATTGTGTCTATTGCATTTGTGTTTTTTGTGGTTGCCGTTACAGGCTTTTCCTCCGCGGCAATCAGGGCAGGGATTATGCTGTCCCTTTTCTATCTCGGCGAGATTTTTAATAAAAACTCTGAACCGATTAATTCCCTCGGCTTTGCCGCCTTTGTTATTTGCTTTATTAATCCTTATACGGCAGCAGATTTGTCCTTCCTACTCTCTTTTTTCGCCACATTGGGAATTTTGCTGGCAGCGGGAAAGACTAACGAATTTGCAGGCAAAATTAAGATTAAACTAAAAAGCCTTAAAAGGCTTGTGTCGGGCATTGTCACCGCCTTTTGTATTAGCCTTGCGGCGGTGTTGTTTACCATGCCCGTTTCTGTTTTGGCTTTCGGCGGCATTTCTTTCATTGCGCCTTTAAGCAATATAATATCCATACTGCCCACAGAGGCAGCAATGCTTTTCTGCGGTCTGGCGATTATCTCAAGTCCCATTAAATTTTTATCAAGCGCGCTTTACTATATCGCAAGTTTCCTTTTGGATTGTTTTATTTTGATTAATAGTCTATTTGCAAAGCTGCCCTTTGCCTATATAAATATCAGCAAAGGCGTTTTGGCAGCTGCGGCTTCAGCTTTTCCTATATGCTTATTATTCTTAAAACTCTTAGACAGAGAAAAGAACCTGTCTTTGCTTGATAAGAAAAATAAAAATATGCGGAATATCCTAAGAGCCTTTTTAGCATCAATAATGGTTTTGCTCTTGGGCGTGAATATAAGCTATTTTTCGGATTTTAATAAACTCAAAATATATGTGCCCGATGCGGGGAATTCCACAGCTGTAATTCTGACTTTAAACGGCAGAGCCGCAATAATAGGCTGCGGGGGGGAATACAATGTTCCTTACGAGATAAACGGCAGGCTTTACAGGGAGAATATATATTCCTTGGACCTTCTCGTACTTCCCCGTGACAAAGAAACTGAAATCGGTTTTGCTCCAAAGGTGATAAAAGAGCATACTCCAAAGACTTTAATAGCCTCAAAGTCTGTTGACCCCGTGCTTTTTATGCACAATAAAAATATCGACTCACAGCAAAGCGACACCGCAAAGATTGTCCTTTGGGGCTCGGTTGTGTTAGAATATATTAATAACGATTCACTAAGCTGCGCTCGAATAAGCTTTGCAGGAAAGGCAGTTCTGATTTGTTTTACCCCTTCAAGCGATTTTACGGGATTTGAAAGTTTTTCTGACGCTGATATTCTGATTGCAAGGTCAGCCTATCCCGAATCTTTAAGAAACAAGGTTTTCGAGCGGGTAATTATCAGCGCGGACAGCTACAAAATCGGAAGCGAAAAAAAGTTTGAGAAAAACAGCAAAAATCCTGTTCTCTTAACTGCCAGCGATTCGGGTGTTGAGATCAGCATAAAAAACAAAGCCTTTAGCATTAAAACGGGGGATTGACATGCCGCTATTTGATGAAACCCGGCTGAAAAACTATTTAAAAGAGCCTTCAAATGTTAATGTCTTTTTAATATACGGGGAAGATGATTATTTAAAGGACTATTACTCCGCTTTTATCAGAGATAGAGCGGTTGACCCCGCATTCAGCGCGTTCAATCTCCATGGATTTGAGGCGGATGAAATGGACATCTCCTCAGTCTGGGACTGCGCCACCGCTTATCCTCTTATGAGCGAGCGCTCGTGCGTTTTTATTAAGGGCATGAAACTCGCCGCATTAAAAAAAGACGCTGTAGAGGATATTAAAAGGTTAATATCTGAAATTCCCGACTTTTGCACTCTTATTGTAAAAGCGGAAGAAGGCGCGGAGGAGGAAAAGCGAAACGCTGCTGTTAAAGATATGGTCGGCGCCTTTTCAAAAGCAGGCATTGCGGCGTGTTTAAGCAAGCGTCAGACAAATTCAATCGTAACTCTTATAATGAACGGCGCAAAGTCAAGAGGTTCGTCAATCACCAAAGAGGCGGCCGCGTACCTTGTTGAAATAGTTGGGGACGATTTGCTCGTCTTAATGAATGAGCTGACAAAGCTTGCCGCCTTTGCGGGCAAAGATGGCATTACTAAGGAGATTATTGATAAAGTCGCGGTTAAAAGTGTTGAGGCTTCAATCTTTGACCTCTCCGCCGCAATAATAGAAAAGAATTCCGACAAAGCATACCGGATTCTCTCCGCTTTAAAGCTGGACAAGGTTTCTCCGCAAATGATAATCGGCACTTTATCTTCCTATTTTGCGGATTTATACAGAGCAAAGGTTGCTGATAAGGAGAGGGCAGGGCTTTCCAATATAATTTCCGCCTATGATTATAAAAACACGGCGTTCAGACTCGAAAAAGCCATGAAAGCAGCGGGAAAAATAGGCATGAAAAGCATCAGAAAAGCTTTGGAAAATCTTACTGAGGCGGACAGCAAAATAAAGTCAACCGGAGCGGACAGCTTTATTGTAATTGAGTCTTTGGTGGCGTCGCTCCTTACTATAAATTAAGGTGTTTTATGTTAAAAACTGACAGGGCTATTATTGTTGAAGGAAAATACGATAAGATAAAGCTCAGCGGTATTGTCGATGCCTTAATTATCGAAACCGACGGGTTTAGAGTATTTAAAGACAAGGAACTGCAAAAACTAATTAAGCGCATCGCTGAAGAAAAGGGCATTATTATTTTTACCGATAGTGACGCAGCGGGCTTTAAGATAAGAGCCTTTGTCGCAAGCATCGTTCCAAAGGGCACTTTTCTCCACGCTTATATTCCCGATGTTTTCGGCAAGGAGAAAAGAAAAACGGCCCCATCAGCAGAAGGCAAGTTGGGGCTTGAGGGAATTCCAGACGAAATTATTGTAAACGCACTTAAAAGGACGGGAATTGAAAACGAGGGTAATGCGCAGCTTAGCCCTCATAAAGAAATCACTGCCTTTGATTTAATGTCCGACGGGCTTTGCGGTAAAGACGGCTCAAAGAAACTCAGAGAAGAATTCCTCAAATTTTTGGGACTGCCCGCACATCTTTCAACATCGAGCTTAATTAAACTAATAAACTCAATTTACGGTTACGATTTATACAGACAGATGCTGTCGGATTTTTTATGCAGAGAGAAAGCTAAGTAAATAGAAAAAATTGGAACCTATTTGCTTGACTATGTATCGACGGCATTGTATATTAAAATCAGCGGAAAATGCTCTCTGGAGGCGGTTAAATGCTAAATACGAAAAAAAGACTAGTTGCCATTTTGGTTTCAGTGGCGCTTATTATGTCCTTAGCCGCGATTACATTTGCGGTCTTAGGAAACCGCCCTGGCTCAAGCGACGGCAAATTTGAAAGCAATTATGTCGGCAGGGTGAATATCACCGCTGAAAAAACCTCATTTAATATAGACAAGCTTCAGGATGGGCAGAAGGAAAATATCAGCCTCACTCTATCCGTCAAAAAAACCGAGCCAGAGTTTTACGCAAAAATCGTCAGCACCTCAATTAAGGGCTTAAATCACGACTACGCTGTCTGGACTTCGGTCGAAGGGGACAAGGATTTCCCCGAGGATGCCATTCTCCCGGTCGGGGATGACGGCGAGCCCAAGGCTTTAAAATGGAGCCTTTCCGCTCCCTTCACAGTTCCAGATATTTTCGATACCGAGCCATACATTGAAATTAGGCTTTTAAGCGGTGTCAGCGAGCTGCTTGCAACCGAGAGCATTGTAAAAATCCCGCTTAAAATCACAATCATAAATAAAAAAGAGCTTTCAAGGCTTGTAAATATAGGACACTCAGTAATAAATCAAACCGGAGCAAACCCGGACTCAGAGCTCTATCAAGCAGTTGACGAAGCTGCTAAGCTTCTTTTAACTCAATGCACTCAGCAGGAAGTTGACTCTGCCGTAAATAATTTAAAAAATCATCTCGGTTATTAAATTTAGGTTTGTTCCCTCCAAAAAAATAAAAAGGCAGGGATAGTAAATGGAAAACGCTTTTTATCCGGTCAGAGAAATTCGAGATTTTAAGGATTTGCTGAATCAAAGCGCCGAACTTTTCGGTGCAAGACCCGCTTTTTCTTTAAAGAAAAACGGTGAATATGTGTATGTTACTTACAACGAGTTTAAAAACGATGTTTTTGCTTTCGGCGCCGCCCTTAACAGTCTTTTCGGACTTGAGGGCAGCAGAGTATCATTAATCGGCGAAAACTCATACGAATGGTGCGTTTCATACCTTGCCGTTACCTGCGGCGGGGGAGTAATTGTTCCCATCGACAAGGATTTGTCCTTTGAGGATATTGCTTCAATAATCTCCGTTTCAAAATCAAAGGCAATTATTGCGGACGAGGCAAAAACTCAGCTTCTTATTGAGAATAAGGACAAACTGAGCGAAGATTTAATCATTATCACAAAGGAAAAAGAAAAAAACGAAGGCTCCACAAAGCAGGTTCTCGATCCCGCCAAGATACAGTATTCCTTTAAGAGTCTTAAAGAAAAGGGCAAAGCATCACTGCAGGATTTGGAGGCTTACGAGAGAATTGTACCCGACCCGAATGCGATGAGTGTACTGCTTTTTACATCGGGCACTACGGGCACATCAAAGGGCGTAATGCTGAGCCAGTACAACATTTGCTCGGACATCATGGCGCTTGCGGGTGTTGTAAAGATTAACCCCACGGACAAGCTGCTGACGGTTCTCCCGCTGCATCATACCTACCAGTGCTCACTGGGATTCTTGATGATGATGTATTCGGGCGGAAATGTGGCTTTCTCCGAGGGACTCAGATATATCGTACAAAACATGCAGGAATTCAAGCCCACGCTGTTCCTGACAGTTCCGCTTATGCTCGAAAAAATACATAAGCGGATAATCAAAGCCGCCTCAAGCAAGCACGGCGGCAAGCTGGCTCTTACCTTCGGAAAGGCGATTTCCAGCTTTGGCGCTGCTTTCGGCATAAATATCAGAGAAAAGATTTTCGGCGAGATACAAAAAAACTTCGGCGGCGAGCTGAGAATGATTATTACGGGAGCCGCGCCTATAAGTCCTACGGTTGTTAAGGATTTTCAGGCTTTCGGCATTCCCGTATATATAGGCTACGGTCTTACCGAGTGTTCGCCCCTTGTAATAGGCAACAATGACCGTCTGCAGCTGCCCGATTCCGTCGGCGTGCCTCTGCCCGGCGTTGAGGTTAAAATACTTAACCCCGACAGCGACGGAGTTGGCGAAATCGCAATTAAAGGCCCGATGGTAATGCTGGGCTATTATGAAAATGAAAAAGCGACCGCAGAGGTATTTGAAGACGGCTGGTTCAAGACAGGCGACCTCGGCACCGTTGACGAAAACGGTCATTACCGAATTGCGGGCCGCAGCAAGAATGTTATTGTCACAAAAACGGGCAAGAATATATATCCCGAGGAGGTTGAGTACCACCTCAACACAAATCCCTTAATTGCCGAGTCTATGGTGGTAGCCGATGACGGGGACGAAGACGGAGATACAACTGTCAGAGCGAAGATTTTCCCCGATATTGAAGCAATTAAGGAGAAGCTCAAGCTTCAGAGTGTAACTAAAGAGCAGATTACCAAAGTTATTCAGGATGTTATTAAGGAAGTAAACAAAAAACTTCCCAAGTATAAAAACATCAAGAGCTTTGACATCAGGGAATCCGAGTTTGTAAAGACCACGACCCATAAGATTAAGCGCTTTGCGAATATCGGAAAAGAGGAAGAAGAAAACGAATAATAAATCGGCTGCCGTTTTTGGGGCAGCCGATAAACTTAATTTAAGGCAAATGGATTTAATCAGTTTACTTTTTTTCAAATTTATATTAAACTAAGATAGTATATTAAACACAATATATGCTTAAGTTTAGTTGAATCGGAGGATAAATTGAGCACATTTAGCGGTAACGAATATTCCCGTCTTATAAAGACGCTTTTAGATACAAATTATCCCGTATATTCTCCCAAGGCATTTGTCCACACCTTTGGCTGTCAGGGCAATCTTGCCGACAGCGAGCGCATGAAGGGTATGCTTTCGGAGATAGGCTATGAATTTACTGATGATGTTAATGAAGCAAATTTAATACTTTTCAACACCTGCTCTGTCAGGGAGCACGCAGAGGACAGAGTTTTCGGTAATGTTGGCAATTTAAAAAAGCTGAAGGCTGAAAAGCCCGATTTGATCATTGTCCTTTGCGGCTGTATGATGCAGCAGAAGCATGTGGCGGAAAAAATCAAAAAAAGCTACCCTTATGTAGATATTGTTTTCGGAACCTACCACATGCAAAGACTGCCTGAGTTTATTTACAAGGTCCTTGCAACAAGGGAAAGGGTATTTGAAATCACAGACAATCCCGAGGCGGAGATTGTAGAGGGTCTTCCCGTTTACAGGGATATCAGCTACAAGGGCTGGCTTCCCATTATGTACGGCTGCAACAATTTCTGCAGCTACTGCGTGGTGCCGCTTGTCAGAGGCAGGGAGAGGAGCCGCGACCCGGAGGATGTTATAAATGAGGCAAAGGAGCTTATAAAGTCGGGAGCTAAGGATATTACGCTCCTTGGTCAGAATGTAAATTCCTACGGTAAGAATTCTCCCTTTAATATGGATTTCCCCGAGCTGCTTCGCAGAATTAACGCCCTTGAAGGTGAGTTTATCATAAGATTTATGACCTCTCACCCTAAAGACTGCACTCCCGAGCTGTTAAAGGTAATGGCTGAGAGCGAAAAGGTAGCAAAGCATCTGCATTTGCCCTTCCAGTCCGGTTCAAACCGCATTCTTAAAGCGATGAACAGAAAATACACAAGGGAGCACTATCTTGAGCTGACCACACTTGCAAGGGAGCTTATGCCTGAGCTTGCAATTACAAGCGATGTAATCGTCGGCTTCCCGGGTGAACAGTATGAAGACTTTACACAGACCTTAGATCTTGTTGAGCGTGTAAAGTTCTCCTCCTTGTTTACCTTCATATATTCAAAGCGCAAGGGAACCGCCGCCGAAAAGCTGCCCGACCCCGTCAGCCGAGAGGAAAAGGGCAGATGGTTTAACGAGCTTCTTAAAGTACAGGAAAGAATTTCCGCGGAAATAAGACAGTCCATGGTCGGAAAAACTTATAAAGTGCTCGCCGAAAACAAAACAAAGGACCTTGACGGCTGCATCACAGGCAGAACTGAGGGCAATATGAACATCGATTTCCTGGGTGATGAGAGCCTGATAGGAAACTTTGTAAAGGTTAAGGTAAACAAGGTAGAAAATCTTAATATTAAAGGCGAGATGATTCCTTAACGGTGTAAAGAGAAACACTTGACAACTGAATATTTCGCTTTATGCGTTATATAAACCAACAAAAGGAGTAAAGAAATGGATTTAATCAAACTTACAAGACAACTTGGCGCAGCCATTCAGCAGGATGAAAGATACCTTGCGTTCCAGGCTGCAAGAAAGGCAAACGAGGAAGACGAAGGGCTCAATGACCTTATAGGCAAGCTGAATCTGGTTCAGCTTTCTTATCAGCATGAGGCAGAGCAGCCTGAGCCCGACGAGAACAAACTGGCTCAGTATGACGACGAGTTCAGAAGCCTTTACAGCGAAATCATGCAGAATCCCAACATGATTAATTATGAGAATACAAGGCGCGACCTTGACGAACTCATGAACTATATCATGCAGATTCTTGCTATGTGCGTAAACGGCGAGGACCCGGAAACCTGCGAGCCCCAGATGAATGAGGGTGCGGGCTGCCATGGCTCCTGCTCCTCCTGCCAGGGCTGCTAATTGGCGTACTTGAAAATAAGGCAATGTAAAGCTAAAAACTTTGCATTGCCTTAAAACTGATATGGATGTTTTGTTTTACTAAACTCAGTGGGGTGTCCTGATGGCAGACTTTTCTCCGATGATGACTCAGTATCTCAAGATAAAAGAACAGTATAAAGATGCCTTGCTGTTTTTTAGACTTGGCGATTTTTACGAAATGTTCTTTGACGACGCTGTTACCGCGTCCAGAGAGCTTGAACTTGTATTGACAGGCCGCGACTGCGGACAAGACGAAAGAGCTCCCATGTGCGGAGTTCCCTTCCACAGCGCTGAATCATATATAGCCCGACTTGTTGCAAAGGGCTACAAGGTTGCTATTTGCGAGCAGGTGGAGGACCCCGCCACAGCAAAGGGTATTGTTCGCCGAGAGGTTGTAAGGGTTATAACCCCCGGTACCGTTACGGAAAGCAGCATGCTTGACGAGGGCAAAAACAACTACATAGGCTGCATTTTTGTAGAGAATAATGCGGCTGGCGTTGCTTTTGCAGATATCTCCACAGGCGATCTGCAGGCGGCGGAGCTTCAAGGCAAATTCGTAGATAACCTTGTAATTAACGAAATCGCAAGGTTTACCCCCGCCGAGCTTATAGCTAACAGAGAGTCCTCAAAGAGAAAAACCATCTTTGATTTTTTGAAGAATAAGATTACCCTTGCCGTTGACACCTTTGATGATGAAAGGTTTGATTTTGAAGCATCGTCAAAAATCATCAAAGAGCATTTTACCAAGCTGGACGATGAAATCTTTGAAAAGAAAATGCTTATCTCAGCCGTCGGCGCGCTGATGGCATATTTGTACGAAACGCAGAAGAACAATGTTTCAAACATTGAGGAAATAAAGGTTTACAACGACTCAAAGTATATGGCGCTTGACGAGAACGCAAGGCGCACTTTGGAGCTGACTCAAAGCGAAAGAAGGAGAGAGGTAAAAGGCTCCCTTCTTTGGGTTCTTGACTCCACAAAAACCGCCATGGGCAAAAGAATGCTTCGCCAGTGGGTAGAAAATCCATTGGTGACCTTGCCTGAAATCTCAATGCGCCTAAACGCCGTGGACGAGCTTTATTCAGACACAATAAGGCTTATGTCCATTAAAGATTTGCTGTCTGGCATCAGCGATATTGAAAGAATCATCACCCGAATAGTTTACGAAACCGCAAACGCCAGAGAGCTCAAGGTTCTTTCAAACACTATAAAAGCTTTGCCCGAACTTAAAGCCGCGCTTAAAGGATTTAGCAGCAAGATGCTAAATGAAATTGAAAGGGACATTGACCTTTTAAGCGATGTTTATGAGCTTATTGAAACCGCGATTATAGACGACCCGCCCTTTACGGTAAGGGAAGGCGGGCTTATAAAGGACGGCTTTAACGCAGAATTGGACGAGTTGCGCTCCATTGTATCCGGCGGCAAGAGCTTCCTTGTTAAGCTGGAGGAAGAGGAGCAGCAAAAGACGGGCATTAAGAAACTGAAGATAGGCTACAACAGAGTTTTCGGATATTACATAGAGGTTTTAAATTCATATAAAGAGCTTGTCCCAGAGCACTACATAAGAAAGCAGACTCTCTCAAACTGCGAGAGATACATAACCCCCGAGCTTAAAGAGCTTGAAAGCAAGGTCTTGGGCTCTCAGGAGAGAATCGCAAAGCTTGAGTATGAGATTTTTGCCGCTATAAGAGCAAAGACCGCCGACCAGCAGTACAGAATCAGGCGTACGGCATCGGCTATTGCTAAGCTGGATTCACTTTGCTCCCTTGCCTATGCGGCATCTCAAAACGGTTATACCCGTCCGATAGTCGACCTTTCCGACAGGCTTGAAATTAAAAACGGCAGGCACCCGGTAGTTGAGAAATTTACAGACGAGCCCTTTGTGCCGAACGACGCTCTCCTTGATTGCGAAGACAACAGAACCGTAATCATTACAGGTCCCAATATGGCGGGTAAGTCCACATATATGCGTCAAATTGCGCTCATCACAATTATGGCGCAGATAGGCAGCTTTGTTCCCGCTGAATCTGCTGTTATTGGCATTGTGGACGGCATTTTCACAAGAATCGGCGCATCCGACGACCTTTCAATGGGTCAGTCCACCTTTATGTCGGAGATGTCCGAGGTCGCATTCATAATAAAAAACGCTACAAGAAAGAGCCTAATAATTCTCGACGAGGTGGGCAGGGGAACTTCCACCTATGACGGAATGAGCATAGCGAGGGCTTTGCTTGAGTACATAACCGACAAAAAGAACATCGGCGCAAGGACTCTTTTCGCCACCCATTATCACGAGCTGGCGCAGCTTGAAGACGAGATAAGCGGCGTAAAGAACTACTATATCACCGCAAAAAAGCGCGGGGATGATATTATTTTCCTCAGACGCATAGTCAGGGGAGCCTCCGACGGCAGCTACGGCATTGAGGTTGCGCGTCTTGCGGGCGTTCCCAAGAAGGTTGCCGACAGAGCCAAAGAAATCCTTGACG
>ERZ795060.4351-NODE-4351-length-12020-cov-32.916590_pt1 | contig 12020 bp, 14 predicted proteins | sample MGYA00375144_ERZ795060 | MGnify/ENA primary metagenome ERZ795060 (study PRJEB30189, sample SAMN05720157) | activated sludge metagenome | isolation source: anaerobic digester from wastewater treatment plant | place: Japan | collected 2015-05-15 ... | reverse complement strand
TGGGGTATTCCTGGAGTGTTCTTAGTGAAATGGTCTTATCAACACTAAAAATTTTTCACGAACCGAAAAGGGGTGGTACATATTAGCGTATGTATTTTTGATTATTCAACTAATGGTGTTGCCATCTCTGATTTCAAAATATCATTTATGTTATCTAAGTATATAGATTTTATTAATAATAAGATAAATAAATATAAGAATCCTGTGGTAATTAAATTTTCTACATCAAATATTTTTTACGCACTAAGGGAAAAAATTATTAAGGGTGATATTGATTATAAGTTAATTGTTTTTCGTTTTAAGGGCAAAGATTTTACTATTAATGAATATGGTATAATAGATTGGCCGGAAGGTTTTTGTGATGTTGAATTAAATTTAGCTAAAAATATTTCAGATGCTATAAAAGCACGTTTTTTAGTTGATAATTTTATTATGTAAATAGAAGTTTAATCAATTGATAATAGAAAATCGCCCACTTTAATAGGTGGGCGGTAATTTATTATGATATAATTATTATTAGATTGGGGATATATTATGAGGACTTATGAGTTAGGAACACAAGATGATCTTAATCTTTTACATAGTAGATTAGATACAGATTATTATATCCATCTTAAAGAGTTTAATCTTAGATTTGCGATAATATTGGTTACAAATGAAAATCCAAAAACCGGTGAAATCCTTCCGGCCTTTAAGACATTACCTTATAAGGTTAAATTGAATAATATGAAGGATCGTTTGATAAAACGTGTCGATGTTGAAATTCAAATTGATGCTTCTTATTGGAACAATTGTGATATTATAGATAAGGAAGCTTTGTTTGATGGAGTTTTAGAACAGATTGAAATAGTACACAAAAAGGGTTTACCTGTATATAATGATGATGGTATAGTTAAGATGCGATTGATTAGTCCTGATATGGTATATCATGGATATTCTGTTATAGCTAATAGACATGGTATACATAGTCCAGAAGTTAAATCATGGATTGAATTTAAGGATGAATTTAAAGACATATTGATGTGATAATATGATACGTAAATTGAAGGTTTACAAAGCCCGTTGTTGTATGATATAATTATTCTAGTTGGTGGTATTGGTATGGGTATAGATATAAGTGTAAAAGTTTGGAGGTCTATTATGTGTCTATGAGAAGTAAGTCTAAAGCTACTAGTTGGAAATATGATGGAAGACGTGGTAAAAAGGTGTCTAAAAGATTAGCTAATGTTTATGAGAGACGTGAAAGCAAAAAGATAATTAGAGAGCAATTGATGTAATATTAAGATATTTTATGATTTTAGAGAATTGATATGAATTTAAAAATAGGGGGAACAATGAATGTCGGTTAAACCTAGTCTATATGTTATGTTGTCTTTGGGTCACAACGCTTCAGCTATAGGTGTAGCTAGAGATAAGATTATTGCTGCATATGAGCAAGAAAGATTTACACGTGAAAAGTCAACTTCTAAATTCGCTAAAGACGCCATAAATAAGATTATCGATCTATATCAGCCGGATCCAAATACACAAAATTATCTTTTAATAAGTCATTGGTATGATGATTTCAATTTTATGGATAAATTTCATGATAAAATAAATAAACACTATAATTATTATCTAATAGATGAACTTGAAAAGAAATATAATTTTAAAATTATTACACTTAATGATGATTTTACCCATCATGATGCTCATGCATTTTCAGCCATTAGCTTTTTTAGGAATCACTGCAATTACGATCAATATATTGAATTGACTAATAACACGTATATATTTGTAATGGACGGTTTTGGGAATAAAGAAGAAGTAGTATCTATATATAAATTTGGTATAGATGGACTAAATCAACTTAAGTTGGATCTAATTGATAGATTATATGGTTATGAGAATTCTTTAGGTTTAATGTATCAATATGCTACTTCCTTTGTTGGTATGAAAGAAAATGAAGATGAGTATAAATTTTTAGGATATGAGTCTAAAATTACAGATTATGTCAATGAAGACGCAATTAAATATATTCGACATGCTGCAGAGTTTTTTGCTGAAGAATGGTTTAGCAACTTTTTATCAATTAAAAATAATATTGAAGCATATACTATTCATAGACCAACTGGATTGTATATTAATACAGATTATTTGAATACAGTTAAAAATAGTTGGCATAGAAATTTTAGGGAATTATTATCTGAACTAGAATCAAATTATAATGTAAATGATGCATTTGATGTAAATACAAAACGGAGTATAATTGGTTACTATATTCAGTCAATTATTGAGTTAATACATATTAAACTTATTGACCATTACAATGTCAATAATATACTTGTTAGTGGTGGGTTATATTACAACGTAAAATTGAATAATACGATACTTAAACACGTACCAGGATTTTTCTGTGCTGCGCCATTGGCTGGAGATCAGGGTGCACCTATTGGTTTATATGAAAAGTTTATTGGAAAATTTCCATATAAGGATTTGACTTGGGGATATCGAGAATTAAATACTGATATTGATATTCCTGATGATCTAAAGCCTTATATTGAGTTTGTTGATAATCAAAACGAATTAGTAGAAAAGGCCTTTAATTATCTTAAAAATAACGATATTGTACAAGTTTTGACTGGAAATATGGAGTTTGGTCCTAGGGCATTGTGTAATACATCAACCTTAAGTATTGGATATAATGATAATGTTGATTTAATTAATTCAATAAATGGTCGAAATACCGTTATGCCATTTGCTCCTGTAACTACATCTGAACTTACTAAAAAGATATTTGATAATGATCAATTGGGTCGTGTAGTTGGCAGTTTAGGGTATATGATTGTTACAGTAGATTATAAGCCGGAAATTATGTCAGATTCTGAAAAGTTTAAGATATATAGGGGTGTAGCTAATCCATACCCAGATGGGAATTATTATTCTGGCAGACCTCAGGTAGTACAGGATGCAGATTCATATATCTATAAGCTCATTAATAAATTATATGAAGAATTGGGTATAGCTGCTATTATAAATACATCGTTAAATGTCCACGGTAAACCTATTGTGTTTACAGTACAGGATGCCATTGATGATCTTAAATTTAATATAGAACATGCTGATAAGTTAAATATAGATAAATCTAAAATTCATCTAATTATATACAACAATAAAAAGAAATAGCTATTTACAAGTCCATAAAAATATGATAAGATAGAGACTGTAAGGTCTCTATCTTATTTATTTAGGAGGAAACTAAATGGAGCCATTTGTTATAGCAATATCTGGTGCTAGTCATAGTGGTAAGACTACATTTATAAATAATATTAAAAATATTCTAGGTGATCTTGTTGTAGTATATGATGAAGTTATTAGAAAATATGTTACAAATATTGATGAAGTAAGAAAAAACCAGAAAGATTATTTTAATCTCCAAATAAAGGTTATTGGAGAAAAGATAGTACATGAGAATCTTTGTCGAATAGACAACCAAAATCAGAATAAAATCGTTATTTTTGATCGTACTTTAGCTGATAGTCTATATTATTATACTAGATATGTAGACGCCAATCAGTTGATCGGTAAAGATGTTGAGGACTATTATACCTATGCTGAAATAATTATTAAGCAAATGAATTATAGTATGAAGAATATTTATGATAAGATACTTTATTTCTATCCAATTGACCTAAAATATAATTCAGATCCAATGAGACCTGATAATATTTTATTTAATCAGAAACTTGAAGCATTCATGATAAAATCAATTTTAACCAATAGCATGGTGCAAACAAATACTTTAAATAAGTTATACGAAGTTGATATAATAAAAGAGAAAGATCCACTTGAGGTCTTATTCAATTGCATATATTTTAGTAAAACTACACCGATCTGGGAGGAATTTATGGAAGCATATATGAAATACACAAATAGAAAAAACTAAGAGTCTTTATCCGTTATAATGATAAATGATTATTGGTCGCGATGATTATTAAAAAGTCAACTAATCATTCCTGTTTCTTAATTGGGGATAGTGATAATGATTAAAATAATAAAAAGGCCATGTTTTGAAAATGATGATTACTTAATTAAATGTAATAATTTTAAAATTGATAATTATGATAAGTACATTTCTTTAGATCCATATACGAAATTGAAATCGGAGCAATTTGCTAGTTTTGATATATCTAAGGAGGTTTGGTTAGAATCTCCATTTATAGTGGATCGTCCGGCTCTAAGAAGCGTTAATAATATTGATAATATGTCAGGATCAATATATACTGTAACTTGTTCTCTAAGAAATATCGATAGAATAAATTGTTATAATAATATTGATTATAGAACGCAATATGAAAATTGTATTGATATGATTAAGCAAGTTTTGGTCGCTAAACCAAAATCAAGAAGGGTATTTATGAGAATGGCTAATAGTTTATCTGAATATGCTATGTCTGAAATTGGTCTGTCTAATATTGATACTACATGTTTAGCTGGAATACATTTTTTAAATAAGGAGTTTAAATTAATTTTTAGGGCAAGTGATATTAAAAATGAGCTAATTTCTGATATTTTAACAATCTATAAATATTTTATAGTTCCAGTTTATGGTCTTGAGCCTTTGATAATGACAATATATTCAAGCACCGCGCAAAATTTTAAAAGTCTAGATTATGTTGTTGAATATATTGAGGGTATGATAAATGGTTCGACATTCTAAAAAACATAATTTATATACAAAAATTATATCTAATCATTTAGTGGACATATCGAATTTCTTTATGTCCAATTTTATTAACTGTCAATCTATATCTAATAAACTAAACCGATTAAAGGCCAATTGTCCGTATTGTGATTATGGAGAAAACCGTCAAAAATTAACAATAAATCTTGATTGGGGCAATTTTAAGTGTTTTAAATGTGAAGAATCCGGATCTTTGAACAAACTTTTAAAATATATGCATCTGGATATTGAATTTGTTGAATTATTGAATAGCTTAACAAACTTATCTTTATATGATATTAGGACAATATTAAAAAGCAATTCAATTATTCATAAATCTGAATCTGAAATAGAAAATGAAAACGCGATAAAAGTTAAAAAGTTTATTGAGTCTAATGGTCTATTTAATATTAAAAAATTGAAATCTGCTTATAATTATGCACTCAAAAGAACATATGGTAATTTTAACGAGGTTGAGAGTTATTTAGCAGATGATAAATATATCTATATTCCTATTAGTACCAATGATGATATTATCGCATATATGGGTAGAAGATATATTGATCTAGATACAATTTCAAGATATAAAATGAATGTACTAGAACCAGATAAACCAATGATTGGTTTTCTAGATGATGTTACATCAAATTTTAGTACTAATAGTATTTACATATGTGAAGGATATTTTGATTCTTATGCAATTAATTATGTTTTTGCCAATTATGTTTCAATATGTACATTTGGTAAAACTAATATAAACAGTACAATAACCGAACTCGTTAAATCGTTTCCAACAAATACACAAATATTTTTGACATTTGATAGTCCAAAGAAAGATAAAGAAATATATTCAAGTATTATAAGTTTTGGTAAAAAATTGATTGAGAATTTCCCAAATGTATTTGTAATTGAATTAGATGAAGGTGATCCAGCAGATTTATTAGCTAAATATGGAGCATTGGAATTGAAGAGGATATTATTAAAAAATAGGATACCTTATTTAAAATATGCAATATTAAATTCAACTAAAAGGAGAATTAAACAATATGCATAAGCTAATTTTTGTTACTGGTAAGGTTGGTTCTGGTAAAGATACTCTAGTTAAGATATTTAAAGATTTATATGGTTTTGAGCCATTTTTCTATGGAGACAATTTAAAAACAGTATTACTATATGCTGGATGGAATGGCAAAAAGGATTTAAAGGGTCGTAAATTACTTCAACAAGTAGGTCGTGCTTTTAGAAATTATGATGAAGATTTTTGGGTTAATTGGTTATTTGATGATATTTGTATGTATATTGATATTCTAGATTATTTTTCGAACAATGATATTCGTATTATAATAGGTGATGTTCGTCATATAAATGAAATAACTAGAATGAAGAAGATCTTCACTGAAAAATATGGCCCGACTAAATTTATTACTATAAAAATGATAGGGCCAAATCGTGATCCAAATCGTGAAATGGATAAAGAAACTACAGAAGATATAAGTGAAACTGAAATGGACCAATATAAAGATATTGATTATACAATTATTAATAATGAAACCGTTAATATTAAAGATTTACATTCAATGGCCAAAATTATTTACGAAAAGGAATTCCAAGATTCATAACCAAACTTGGCAATTAGATAAGCATCAATCAAATTATGATCTTTATATAAAATATCTATTGGTCCTTCAATTTGTGTAATTGAATAGAATATTAGAAGTGATTTCGCTTTAGATAATGGGGTTGATTTGTTTCCAAGCATTTTTATATAATACTCTTTAAAATCTCCTTCTTTTATTGTAGATAAAATGTAATCGTAATTTAAATTTTTTTTATTAAACGCATCAATTTGATCTTTTGTCAGATATTTTTTAGCTAATGTATTTTGCCATTTTTTTGGGTCTAGGATATAAACATCTTTGTTATAAATGGAATGGGTTAGCCCCTCTAATAATCCAAATCCTCGACCCAATCTAAAAGTCGTACTTATACCTTGTCCAGCCATTGGTCTTTGATATTCTAGAACAACTTTGGCTGGATAATTTTTTTGAAATATTTTTAATATTTTATCTAGATCATACCAGTGTTTGTATACTGAATCTTTTACATTGATAGTTGGCATTTTTATTGATTCTGATAATTTACCTTTGTTATTTAAAATACATATTGATCCATTTAAACCAACATCAATTCCAATATAATACAAAAAAATCACCCCTTATGTGTTATAATATTTTATTTTTCTAATTAGTTTAAAAATATATTAAGATGTAGTTAATAGAATATTGACCATACTTGATATTTGGGTATGTACAAATACTTATGGATATGATATAATTTCTTTGAGGTGGTTTATTTTGATTAACAATATTCCTGTAACGTGTGCCGTTCTATATCGTGTTAATGATAAATTTTTAATTTGTCATTCCACTGGAGGACCCTATTGGAGTCTACCAAAAGGTATTGAGGATCCTAACGATGTTAATAAAGCCCACGCGGCAGCTAGAGAATTATATGAGGAGGTCGGTATAATCTTACCTCCAGATAAGTTGAATTTTCTTGGAATCTTTATTTATTCTAAGTATAAACATATGGCATTATTTGAATATTTTGCGGATGAAGAATTTCCAATAAATCATATGAAATGTATTTCTATGTTCACTGATCAACATGGAAGAGAGCTTCCAGAAGTTGATGCATATAAATATGTTACCCTAGAAGAGTCTCGTAATTATATTAACCGAGCAACATTAAGGATTTTAATGGAGGTCATGGGATGAAAAGGCCGGAAGATATAGATTTTTTAAATGAAGATAAGATTATAGGTATAAATTTAGTTGAATCTAACTGTATACCTAAAGAATCTGATAAAAAAATTAGATTTAAGTTTAACACATTCAAAAAACCATCAACATTTATTCCTGATGAATTAAATATTGCTGTAGACCATTCGTTCGAATTTGATGAGAATCTAGATAATATCATCTTTATTGATCACCATTTGGCAGAACAATTGACCGGTGTAAGATATAAGAGTAATTCAGATATGATGGTAAAAAATTATAAATTGTTGTATAATGTTATGAAAAATATATTAGATAGAAATAAATCATCTAATATTACAATATGGATGCATTCGGATATCGATGGGTTATGTTCTGGTATAATTATGAAAAAGATTTTAATTGATGTTTCTGCTGGAAAAATGGATAACAATTATGAGCAAAATTTAAAAATGGCACATATTATTGGTAATTACGGTGATATCGATTCGGAGGCCAAACTTAGTTTAACCGATATTTTTTCAAAAGAATCTGAAATTGATATATTTGATAAGAAAATCTCTAGTTTTTGTAAATCTTTGAGTAGATTTATGAAAGCCACTCGAGCGGTGTATGATGACTTATATGCAAAAAGGTCTAGTGAAATTATAACCAAAATGGAATTTAGACTAAAAAGCAAAGATATTGATATAAATAGTATAACTAGTATATTAATACTAATTGATGATTTATTAAATAAATTAGATGATATTGATGTTAAAAGGACATTGGTATTATTTAATATTTTAGCTCAGAATAAGATTATAAATTTAGTATTATCATTATATAATGAAGAGATTGCAGAATTGATTAATAATTATATTGAACCTACAAATCCAGTTTTTGAGATGCAAATTATCTTTAAGGAAGATCCAACAAAAACACAATTCAAGCTCTTAATAATTGATTCACCATTTGATTGTGGAAGGTCAGTTATATGGAAGTATCGTTCAAATTTAAACATCTTTCTTAAAAAGTGTGGTCCTGTAAACCAATGGAAATTTAGAATTAGTGATTGGTCAAAGGATCGTAATTTATTAGATATGACAAAAAATATAATATGTTATAATCGTTTACTCAATAAATTATCATTGGATGGAGATAATTCATCTTCATATAATATTGCTAAAACAATATTTGATGGTGGAGGTCACTTAATAACAGAGGATGGAAGAAGTTTAGGTTCTGCTGTTATTAATAATGAATCGGATTTCTTTGATTCTTTCGTTTTAGTTGATTTCTTCTAGGAGGATAAAATATGAGTGAATTCTCTTTAGACTCTAACGTTAACATTCCAATTAATAAACTTCGTGAATTATCTTCTGTTCGTTATGATGATATATCTGCGCTAATATATACAACCGTTTCATTAAATTCACCAATGGATGAACTTTTCTTTTTATGTAAATATATATCTTCAGTAGCAACAAAGTATCAGGCGATTCTAGAATATTGTGGACATTTTATCAATCGGAAACATGTTCAAAAGTATGTTGATACGGTTGCAGCTGTAACAATGGCAACCGTCTTTGAGTATTCAAAACTTGGATATAATCTACCTGAAACTATATCATTTTTTATTAATCAATTTTTGAAAATTGTCTATGAAAAGTGTGAATTTAACATTATCGTTGTCAGAATGTTACATGGTCCAAGTCAAGTAAGGTTTAAGATCCTAATCGAACCAATATTGTCTGAGACTGAAAGAAAGTTGTCTAATAAAGATGTGGAATTTTCCACTCGAATGATGTTAACGTTATTATCATATTTAGAAAGTCCTGATAAATGTATATCATGTTCAATCATAAAATCTGATTTGTGGTCAGAGAAGTGTGAATATATTCCAGAAATCATTGATGATAATATATTTCCTGGACTATTTGAACAGTATCCTGTACTTTATAAAATTATCTTTAAAAAGCGACATGAATTATTAGATAAATTAGGAATAACATCTATTGATATTAGTGATAGTATTAAATTATCAAAAGAATTTGAAGATGTTATTACTAAGGTATATAGAGAAGATTTGGGTAATGTTATAGATTTTTATAAAATATTGAATAATATTTATGATAAAGATGAAGATAATAAAGGTCTTGAAGAAATTGAAGAAGATCTTCTTGCTTTTGATGAATTAATCCATGATCAATTTTTTACTAACATTATTGAAATGTTATATTTGAAAATAACCGGTTCAGATTTCCCTATAACTGTTTCAATCAACGACATTGTTAAATCTAGTGTTCTAGACACTCCTGTTTATCATAACATATATGATAGTATAATGACTGGAGATTTTGATTCATGGTCAATTGTAAAATCAATTAAAAAATATTATGAATGTGAAGATGATAGTGAGGATGATTCTGATTTTTTCAAACCAAAGGGTATAGATGAAAAAAATATTAATAATCTAAAAAGAAATTCTAGAGAAAATCTAGAGAATAATAGAGTCTTAAAAGAAACTATTAAAAATGATAAACAGTTAATTAATATATCAAATGTTCAATATAATATTCCTTCAAACAGTGAAGGTTTTTCAAAATTAATTTTTGATTACCATGATAAAGATGAGATTCAGAAAATTATAGATTTATCAAACTATATTAGTGAAACTCTTTCTTTATATATAAAAACTAAAGATAAATTCAATCAGTTGATTTTAAATAAAATCATATCTAGTTATAATAAAGCTAAAATAGAGATTATTGATATTAAAAATGACAAAAAGAAGGAAAATTACACTGTCCAATTTAATATGTTTGATAAGCTATACAGGTTTACAATATCGAAGAAGGATGGTATAATAAAATTGATCGAATACAAAGAAGGGTGATAAAAGAATGGGAGCTTTTTCATTTGCTAATAAGACGGAAAATACAGTAGTGGAAACTAAGAAAAAGTTGGGGCCCTTCGATTATATTCGTAAAATCTATGATATTATACGAACAAACAATTCTTTAGAGGATATAGATGATTTACTTGATTATGAATTTAGAGAATTAGAAGATAATGATTTCTACTTTATTTCTTGGACTCTAAATCACAATTTACTATATAATAAATTTACACGAAAAAATGTAGAATTGTTTGCGATAGTCAATACATTTCTAACACCAAGAGAATATGTTTATTTCTATGTTAAATTTATGATTCAAAATAAGATTAAGTTTCCATCTTTTATGGGGTGGTATAAAGCTAGTATCACATCTGATGATAAGAAGTATATTGAGACATTAAAAGAACAATGTGATCTAAATGAAGAAGAAATGTTAGATCTTATTAATTATTTTAGAGAAAGGGGTATATCGATTCGTGAATTGTGTATAAATCTGAACTATATTAAAGGGGATGAATAAATGTAAGCACCCCCATGCCTAAAGACGGGGGCTTTTAGCCCCGAGGCCTTTGATATTCGGTTCTATACTTTCGTACTCTATACCAGCAAAGCAATTAAGAATAGCTTCAAAAATAATCTTTGCACCTTGACAAGGTACCGCCATTCCTATCTGTTTTCGGACACTCTTGTAAGCAAAATATGCTATAATAGATTAAGGGAAGAACGAGGTGAGATTATGAAAAGAAATCCACTTGTTGCTCCTGTGTTGAAGTGGGCAGGAGGGAAGCGGCAATTACTAAAAGACATAAAGAAGCATATACCAGAGAAATTTTCAACTTATTATGAGCCCTTTTTAGGTGGTGGGGCTGTTTTATTCGGACTACAACCTAGTAAGGCTGTAGTGAATGATATAAATGAGGAATTGATGAATGTTTATTTAGTAATTCGGGATCATATTGAAGAACTCATTGAAGAATTAAAAAAGCACGAAAGAAAAAATAGTGAAGAATATTATTATGAAATAAGAGAACTAGATAGAGACAAGAGAAAGTATGAGCAATTAAGTAACATAGAAAAAGCTGCGAGAATAATTTATTTAAACAAAACATGTTATAACGGTTTGTTTCGTGTAAATTCAAAAGGTCAGTTTAATGTTTCTTATGCGAGATATAAAAATCCAAATATTGTGAATGAAGTTACATTAAGAGCAGTAAGTAATTATTTTAATAAAGCTAAAATAACTTTTAAATGCGGAGATTTTGTAGAAGCAGTTAAGGGGGCAAGAGAGGATAGTTTTGTGTATTTTGATCCGCCTTATGATCCCGTTAGTGATACAAGTAGTTTTACAGAATATAATATAAATGGGTTTGACAAGGAGGATCAGTTAAGGCTTAAGGAATTATGTGATAAATTAAATAAAAAAGGTGTAAAGTTTCTACTTTCAAACTCACCAACAGATTTTATTTTGGACCTGTATAAAGATTATAATATAACAATAGTCCAAGCTAATAGGACAATTAATTCAAAAGCGGACAAAAAAGGAAAAGTTGATGAAGTGCTGGTGAAGAATTATGAGTGAGACAAAGAATGATATTGCATGGGTGGGTATTTTGAACGACGAAAAAATAACAATAACAGGGAAAACAAAATATTTAAA
>ERZ795060.4348-NODE-4348-length-12028-cov-4.641861_pt1 | contig 12028 bp, 9 predicted proteins | sample MGYA00375144_ERZ795060 | MGnify/ENA primary metagenome ERZ795060 (study PRJEB30189, sample SAMN05720157) | activated sludge metagenome | isolation source: anaerobic digester from wastewater treatment plant | place: Japan | collected 2015-05-15 ... | reverse complement strand
AGTAATGTAATTGAAAAACTAAGAAAAACTGACGCAAAGAGAATAATCATAATACCATCTTCAATGGATACAGTATCGGCCGTATCCGCCAGGACACAATCAAGAATTATTTGTGCGCTACTTCAAACAGCAAGAGAAAATAAAAATGTATCAGAATTGATACTATGTACACCTTTTCCTCAATTGAATACAAATTATATAGAAGAAGAATTTATTAAAAATATAAAAACAAACATAAAAGAAGATTTTGCCGTAGACAAAATCATTGATTTAAACTACTTCATAAAATCTAAAGACCACTGGCAATCCTATTACCGTGATGAACTGAATTCTCCTCATATATTAACTTCACATCCAAAATTCATGACTGAACTTATCTCAACATTCATTGCAAACTCTCTCTAATCCAAGGATTTTATAAAAATCTTACGTAAAAATTTTATATAAGCATAAAATTGAAATCCTTTACTTATGTTGTATCTTTCTAAAGTCTAGTGCTTTTTTTATCTCAGTAATTTAAATATTTTCTTTATAAAAAAATATATATCTTACTAAAGTTAAATAAAAAGGGCGCTTAGTTCAGTTGGTTAGAACGCTACATTCACATTGTAGAAGTCGGCAGTTCGAGTCTGCCAGCGCCCACCAAATTTCGTATATTTTTTATCTTTTTATGAATAAATAGATGAATTTGAAGATTGCGAACTGTTATTTATGCAAATATCGAATGGGAAATACAAATATTATCAACCCACTTAATAAGTTTTTCTATGTAATTTTCTGTGAGTTGTGGTTTTTCAACGTTTTTATCTTCACAATATGCATTTAACTTAGTAAGAAAATCTGCGAATTTCGCAAATTTCTCGTCATTATCAAATTTTGGTAAAAATCCTTCTTCGCTCAAGTAAGTGAGTTTGATAAAAAGTTCCCACTCATTGAATACAATATTTATAGACATATCTGCAATCATCTTCCTGAGAGCCAAATATAATCTTGAAGTGCGCATGTTGAAATGAGTGTTGTTAAGAATGAATTTTACTATTGAAAGAGCTTTTTTAAAATTTTGCGGATTATTTGCAATGTTTATTCCTGAATTCACAAGCTCTGAACTATTTATATTGTGAATATTTCCAGAAAGTGATTCTACGAAAAAAACCTGAAGTTCATTGAAAATATCAAATTCAGGGTATTTTTTCTTCTGCATTCTCCTGGCTCCCTTTACCATTAAATCCAACCTTCCATAATCTGGAGTCAAGCAGCTAATAATCAGACTGCTTTCAGAGTAAGGAACTTTACGAAGAACTATAGCTTGTGTTTCATGAATTCGATTCATTATCGCAATTATTATCGTGTTTCAGAGAAGAAAAAGATATGCACAATATAACTTTCAAAAAGAAATATCTTTCTAAAAATACCATTCCATTTAAAATTTAAATCAATTTTTTTTGGCATTTTCGACGATTTTCATCAATCGTTTCCCATATTCTATGTAAATTTTATATTGCTCTTCTTCTTTATTTTTCTTATCTTTTTCATGAAATACCACCTGCATATGAGGTTCAATAGAAAGACCTCCTTTATAGTTTCTCTTTAGAAGGTCTTCAATGATTTCTTTTACAGCCCCATCTCCCTCTCCAGGAAAACAAAATTCCTGTCCTGCCGGAAATATAGACCCTTTTTTATGTTCAGCTTTTCCACGAGCATCTTTGATATGAACGTAAACAACATGTTCTTTTATTTTTGAATAAAATTCCAATGAGTTTTGATATGGCCTTCTACCAGTAATAGGGTCGGGTTCTTTTGAGAAATCCTCTGAAAATGGCGGATTTCCAGTGTCATATACGAGTTTAAGATTTGGAACAGCTTCAAGCAACCTTAATGTATGCTGCCAGGAAAGCCCCCCATAGTTCATACAATTTTCATGAACTGGCGTAATACCTGCGTCAAGAAAATTTTTAACAATCTCTTTCAATCTTTTTACGCGCTCATTAAAATATTGTTCTTGTTCAGGAAGGACTTCCCACGTATCCGGATTCCTCCTGATAGCATAACTCATTATTCTAACAAGTTTTGTGCCTAATTTTTGCATCCTTGGAATACTTTTCTTTACTTCTTTCATAGTGTTCTCAAAAGGATCTTTTATGTCTTTTCCCCAGTTTGCTATGCCTGAACCAAAACAGTTTATTTTTACTCCTGAATCTGCAATTTTAGCATAAAGTTTATCAAAACTTTCATCAGACATTGTTGCAAGGTCGCCTTCAAATCCCGTTCCGCGCAGTTCAATATTTTCCCAGCCAAGTTCTTTTGTTGCCTTTATCTGAATATCTATACTTTTTCCAGCCTCATCAGCGAAACCTGTATAATACATATTTACACCTCATTTATAAGGTATTCGAGACTTATTTTGAGAGATTCAAATGGATCTATTCTGCAAGTATCTTCTTCTATAATAAACCATTCTGTGCCTGATTTCTTTGCAGCTTTTACGATTTTTTCCCAATTTAAATTACCATTTCCTATTTCAAGCATTGTGACTTTATTATCAACAATTCCATATTCTTTAAGATGTAAAAGTGGAAGCCTTCCGTCAAGTTTTTTACACCATTCTACCGGATCACCACCGCCATACTGTACCCAGTATGTATCTATTTCTCCTTGTAGATTTTCTGGATTACTTTCATCATATATAACATCGAGGATCGTTTTTCCTTTGAACTTTTCAAATTCTATTGCGTGATTGTGGTAGGACAAAATAATTCCCGCTTTTTTCATCATGTTCCCAGCCTTATCAAGGGCTTTTGCAAGAGTTAGAGCATCTTCATAACTTTTAAGTGGTATATGAGGATAAGGATAAGCTGTATATTTGCAATCGAGTATCTGGAGTTTTTCTATTACTTTTCCAGTTTCTTCTACTATCATTTTTCCAGATTCATGAGTGGCACAACAAATTAATCCTTCTCCATCAAAGATTTTTTTCAATTCTTGTGGTTCTATTGGCCCCAGGCCTGATGCCTGAACAGCTTCAAAACCAATTTCCTTTAATTTTTTTGCTGTTTTCGCAATATCTTCGGGAGTTTTACAGAACTCTCTTACTGTGTAAAGTTGAGCTGCTATTTTTTTTCTTTTCATTTCCTTATTCCTCCTTCTTTATTTTTTTGAAAATGAAGATGTAAAGTCTGAATCTTCACTTTTTTCTACTTTTTTAACGTATTTTGAATTTTTAATTAACTCTTTCAATTTTTTCTCAAATTTGACGTGGTCTATTGGTAATTCAATGCTTTTTCCTTCAAGAGAAGAAAGAAGCATTACATTCGCTAATTCGATTGAATTACACCCCTCCTCACCTCTTGCAACAAGTTTATCCCCTTTCAATATGGAATTCGTAAAATTCTGTATAATACACTGGTGACGAGAAGAATTGTCTGCTTTATATGGAATATCTATATTCCAGTAGTCAGGTCCTTCGAATTGTTTACTTGTAGTATAGTTGAACTCTGAAACTTTTTCTTCAGTTCTTGAGAATGTAATTTTTCCATTTTCTGCCACGACCTTTCCTCTATCACAAGCTATTTCTAATCGATTAGTCCCTGGGAATTCTCCGGTAGAAGTTATAAATGAAGCGGTCTTCCCATCAGAATACTCGAAAAACGCAGTAACATCATCTTCAACCTCAATATCATGATATTTTCCTAATGCGCAATAAGAATGAACTCGTGATGGCATTCCAAACATCCACTGGAAAAGGTCTATGTTATGAGGGCATTGATTCAGGAGAACCCCACCGCCTTCACCTCTCCATGTTGCACGCCATCCTCCTGAATTATAATAGGCCTGAGTTCTGAACCAGTTTGTAATTGTCCAGCTGATCCTGTATATCTTTCCAAGTTCTCCTTTATCAATGAGTGATTTCAATTTGATGTAATAAGGGTCCGTTCTTTGTTGAAACATAATTGCAAATTTTAGTTTTGAATGTTTTTTGTGAGCTTCACACATTTTTAGCGCATCAGCTTTGTGAACTGCAATAGGTTTCTCGCATAAAACATGAAGCCCAGCTTCAAAGGCTTGAATCGTAAGTAGAGTGTGATCATAATGTGGAACAGAAATTATTACAGCATCACATATTTCTGATTTGTACAAGTCTTTCGCATCATAAAACACCTGAACCTTGTGTTCGTCGGCTATCTTATCAGCTTTTTGTCTGTCTATATCACATATTGCAACTATTTTGGCTCCTGAAACATTTTTTATGAATTTTACATGATTGGACCCCATATTCCCAACACCAATCACAGCAAATCTTAATTCTTTCATCATTTTTCTCCTTTTTTTTTGATGTAATTAAAGCAAATTTCAAATTAGTAACTTTTTATTTCACTTTAAAATCTTGCTAATATAAATCATGCTTATTAGATTTCCAGAAAAAAATTAAAAAATTAATTTGCAAAATCTTTCATAATATTGCATATTATTGCAAAAGTTAAAAAAATATGGAAAATAAATTAGAAAATATAAAAAATAGGCGTCTTTTTTCCCTTGAGAGAGAAAAACTCATAACAACTGAACTCGGAAAGGGCGCAAAAAGCCTCGAAGAACTTTCTTCTGCTTTAGGGGTTTCTACAGCAACGGTTCGAAGAGATCTTATGATTCTTGAAAAAAAAGGAATCGTAAGAAGAATTCACGGCGGTGCAATTCGACTCGATATACTCGAAGGAGAACCTATTTTCAATGAAAAAAAACTGATACGTGAAAAAGAAAAGTCAGAAATTGCTTTAAAAGCTGCTTCTCTATTGTCAAATGGAGATTCTGTTTATCTCGATGGAGGAAGCACAGTTTTAGGCCTATGCCAGCATTTAAAAACCCTACGGAATCTCTCAATAGTAACAAACTCCATCATGGCCATCTTTGAATTAATGGATTCAGGACACAAATTATATCTTGTAGGAGGAGCATTTCGCCCATTGAGTAGAACTATTGTAGGGGCTATGACATCTAAAACTATTTCGCTATTAAATTTTGACAAGGCTTTTATCGGAACCATAGGAATAACAGAGGACGGTATAAGCACCACAGATCCAGATGAAGCATATACAAAAGAACTCGTAATGCGTCGCTCTGAAACCGTCATATTACTGGCAGATTCTTCAAAGTTCGGCAAAAAATCGCTTGCTATAAGTGGCGATATATCCGATATTGACATTATTATTACCGACAATAAGTTACCTGCGAAATTCGCAAAATTTTTTCAGAAAAAGAAAATTAAACTAATAATATAAAAAAGGAGAAAAAAATGGGGAATTATTACAGTAACCTATCACCGGATTTTAATAAAAAACAGATTAATTTTAAAGAAATACCTGCTTATTTATATCAAAAATCCATATCTGATGAGATAAAATCAAACATTAGTAAAAATTCTCTACTTGAACTTTATGAGTCAATGTTAATGATACGTGAATTTGAAGAAATGATACTAAAACTTAGAACAGGAGCGTATGAATGCATAAAAGACTATGAATATCGTGGGCCTACACATCTTTCTATCGGGCAGGAAGCTACTTCATCCGGAGCATGTAGTGTTCTTGATATAAGTGATTACATTACCTCTACGCATCGTGGACATGGAGATTCGATTGCAAAAGGCTATTTTGCCATAAAGAGAATGACTGAAAATGAATTACATACACGTTGTCCTGAATTTTCCGATCTAAAAGGAGAAGAACTCCTTGAAGCTGTAATGGAAGATCATGTATTCCGGACAATTTCCGAGCTTTTTGGCAAGGAAACAGGTTACGGTAAGGGACGCGGTGGAGGAATGCATATATTTGATTTCCGTGTAGGCCATCTGGGAGCAAACGCAATCGTGGGGGGCGGTGTTCCCATAGCAACAGGAGCCGCCATGACCTGCAGAATAGACATAGATAAGTCAAAACCACAAAGAATCGTATGTTGTTTTGCCGGAGATGGAGCATATTCAAATGGCGTTGTTCTGGAAGCTTTAAATTGGGCATGTCAGGACCAATTCACAAATCCCAAAATGACAAGCATAGTAAAAGGTCTTCCAATAATTTACTGTATAGTAAACAATCACTTTGGAATGACAGGTAGAGCTGAAGGAGAAGTAACAGGAGTAGATTACCTTGCAAGAAGAGCCGCTGGTTTTGATAATGAAAATATGCATGCCGAAATAGTTAATGGAATGGATGCACTCGCTGTAAGAGATGCCGTATTAAGAGCAAAAAGAATCTGTCTTGAAGGAAAAGGTCCTGTACTGCTCGAGTTAAATACATACAGATATTATGGACACTCTCTTTCTGACCCGAGAAATGAATATAGAACAAAAGAAGAAGAGGAAAAATGGAAAACCTTCGATCCTGTTTTGATATTTAAAAAACGCCTTCTCGAGGAAAAAATCTTTTCATTAGATATTCTTGACAGGATTGAAAAAAAAGTCGTAGAAAGAAATGCCCGAGCAGCAAGAAAAGCAGCAGACGCTCCAGACCCAGATCCAAAAGATGTAATAAAATACATGTACACTGATTCATTCTGCGAAAAAGTGCCAAAAGCATATCAGGTGCTCGAACCAAAAGGCCCCGAACCAATAGTAAAAAGAGATAGCGAAGGAAAAATTAATTACAGATATGCTATAAAAGAAGGTATTGTAGAAGAAATGAAAAGAGATGCTCGAGTGATTATCTACGGCGAAGATGTAGCAGATTACGGCGGTGCTTTTAAACTCACAAAGGGATTACTCGAATATTTTGGACGTGGAAGAGTTTTCAACACTCCCATCTCTGAAGCTTGTATCTGCGGAACAGCAGTAGGAATGGCTATGACAGGATATCGCCCAATCGTAGAGCTTATGTATATGGATTTTGCTCTAATGGCATCAGATCAAATCTCAAATCAGGCGGCAAAATGGCATTATATGACAGGCGGCAACGTGAAAGTTCCTCTTGTTATCAGGTGTAGCGTTGGTGGCGGCAAAGGTTATGGAGGACAGCATTCCCAATCTCTCGAATCTATATTCTGCCATATACCAGGAACATATGTAGTTTACCCCTCAAATCCTTATGATGCAAAAGGACTTATAAAAACAGCTATAAGAGATGATAATCCCGTAATATTTGTGGAAGGGCAATTGCTTTATGGTTTGAAAGGAGTTGTTCCACAGGACGATTACCTTATCCCATTTGGAGAAGCGAATATAGTAAAAAACGGAAAAGACATTACAATTATCGCATGGGGTCCTGCACTCCAGGACGCAATTAAGGCAGCGGATCAACTTTCAACTGAAGGGATAAGTGTTGAACTTATTGATCCACGTACTCTCATTCCATTTGATTGGACAACTGTTGAAGAATCCGTAAAGAAAACTGGACGGGCAATAGTAGTAAGTCAGTGCGTTGATATAGGCAGTTATACTGGAGAAATAGTATCAGGTATTGTAGAAAGATGTTTTGATTATTTAGATGCACCTGTTATTAAAATTGGAGCAAAAAATGGCATAGCTCCACAGGCTTATACTCTTGAAAAAGCTTACCTGCCAGACGCCAATGATATAGTAAGTGCAGCAAAAAAACTCTTTTGAACTTTCTTAAAAAATAATCTGGAGGACTTTTTAATATGTCGACATTAGTTCCTATTCCAAAACTTGGACAATCAGAAGAAACCGTTAAAATAGAAAAATGGAGAGTAAAGGAAGGAGATAAAATAAAAAAAGGAGATGTTTTATTTGAGGTTGAAACAGATAAAGCCGTTTTAGAGGTAGAATCACAGTTTGAAGGAACTGTCCTTAAAATAGTTGTTCAGGAAGGAGTAGAAGTACCTGTAATGACTACCGCCCTTATTTTGGGTGAACCAGGAGAAACTATCCCGGATATAAAAATAGAAGCAATACAAAAAAAAGTTAATCCTCCAGTAAATGATACAACAAAAACATCAACACAAGAAAAAACATCAACTTACACTCAAACTATCCTGTCAGCAAAAACATCTACTTCAAGTACTACCACAGAGCCAATTCAGCAAACTCCACAATTTAAAGCAAAACCAAGTCCAAGAGCCAGACAATTTGCAAAAAATTTCCTGATAAATCTCGATGATATAACAGGTACCGGAGGAAAAAACCGTCGCGTGACAGAAGCAGATGTAAAAAAATATCTTGAAGAAAGCGGTTATTTCAAGAAGAAAATTACAGGCGCTGCATTTAACCTCGCAAAAAAAGAAAATCTTACTATCTTTCAAATTGAAGGCAGCGGCGAAGATGGACGCATCACACTTGCTGATGTAAAAGACGCAATTAAAGAAAAACCAAAAGAACTCACTTCAATCCGAAAAATTATAGCAAAACGCCTCTCGGAATCAAAAAGAAATATACCGCACTTTTATGTAACTGTTTCCGTTGATTTAACCGACTTAATCAACCTCAGAAAAAAATTAAAAGATGAAGGTTTAACACTCAGCATAAACGATTTTATCATTAAGGCTACTTCTCTTTCTCTCCGTGAATTTCCAATGCTCAACTCAGAATGCAATGAAAACTATGTAAAATACAAATCAAAAATTAATATAGGCATGGCAGTAAGCCTGGAAGGTGGGCTCGTCGTGCCAGTAATAAAAAATGCAGATAAAAAAGCCCTCGATGAAATACACGCAGAAGCCATTGAACTGGCTGATGCCGCAAGAACAGGCAAATTAGCTCCAGATAAGATGAAAGGAGGAACTTTTACAATCTCTAACATGGGAATGCTTGATGTGGAAAACTTCGCAGCAATCATAAATCCTGGCGAATCTGCTATTCTCGCTGTATCTTCAGCAATAGCAACTCCTATTGCAAAAAATAATCAAGTCTTAATCCGAGATATAATGAAAATGACGGTCAGCGCGGATCATAGAATAGTAGATGGAGCAGATGCTGCGAAATTCGCAAATAACATTAAAAAACGCCTTGAAAATCCGTCTGAACTTTTATAACAATTTTTCTGACAAAAAGCTCCTTCTCCAGAAACTCATCAAAAAAACATTTTCCTCAAATGATAAGCTAAATTTTGCAATTCAATTAGTTAAGAAGTTATAACTCATTGCAATATAATAGCGTTATGGATTAAATACACAATTCATTTTTTTAAATTTTGTGATGGGATTAACAATGGTTTGGCCATTGTAGCAAATATTCTTGTGGAGAAAGAGCTTTAAGTGCTACATTAGCATCCTTCCTGGTTTAGTCTCTTTGCCAAATGCAAAATATAGATAACGTTGTATGTAAGTAATATAAAATTCTTTTTATTTCAATTTAAGCCTGAACTTACGAACATTTGACCTGTAATATCCTTTCCGTTGCCCTTCATTCCCCCAACTACCAGAAAATTGAATCCATCCCGTAATACCATCAGATTCCATCCATTTCAAAGGAATACGCGGACAGTATGGATTAAAGTCTTTTCCTTCCCAATATTCCTCAAAATGTACGAGAAAAAAAGGCCCCCATGGTTCTGGAGATTCAAATACCAAAAGATCCGTACCGTCAACCGGAGAAAAATCTTTATGTAAATGCCATGTTAAAAGCAAATATCTTTCAACTCCTGCAAGATAAACCATTTCTGGAAGGCTAATCCATCGATACAAACTCAATATCGGAATTGCTTCTTCAAGATTCCTATTCCAAACAGGTTTACCTGATACATCATATCCAGATACCCATTCCCATGCTTCACGATGCACAATATCCTGAGACGGAACTCGACCTATCCTTAAATTACTGCCATTATCCCATTGATCAGTCGAAATAGCATAGATATAATTATCTCGTGAATTAGCATTATTCTTTCCAAAATTAACAAATGCAGGTCCTCCAAACTTGTGCCCAAAAAACATAGGCTCGGAAATATTTCTTAATGCCGGAACCCAAAAACCACCCTTGTTGGTAGAATATACTATTTGGGCATCACTACCATGTTGTGAAAAGATGCTGTAAGGAGCCTTTTTAGATTTTAACATATTTTGAAAAGCAAGATAAAGCACTCCATCAACACAAATCATTCCACTCGGCTTTGGACCATCTCCACCCCACCCAATATAATCATTCATATGGTTGACTTTTGTAATTCTGTAATTTTCAGGAACACCGCTAAACTTCTCAATATCAAGTCCACTGCTGCTCTCCCCCCACAAAGGATCTCCTGCTGAACTATATATTTCGTCATCATCAGCCCATGTCATTGGAAAAGTATCCCCTTTAATATCAGGCTCAGGATAAGACAATCTTTCACTTACCCACTCGATACCTTTTATTAACTCACTTTTCTGAATTGCAAATTTAGTATTCATTTTTCTCCTATTATTTTTGTGTATTATTGCATTTTTTTTACTGTTATTTATATTACTTCTATAAGTCACTCTTAACAATTAATGTAATTGCCTATTTTTTGTGTAATATTGCTTTGTAAACTATGATAAATAATTTATAAGTCATTTTCAATTTCTTACAAAATATCTAAAATTTCTGTTATTTTAAGGCTATGAAAAAAACTTTTACCTATATTGGAAGACTCAAAGTAAAACGCGGATGGCAATCTGTATTTGGAAAACATTCTCATTCCCATAATGAAATAATGCTCATACTTGGTGGAAGTCTTAATGTCCATATTAATGAAGAAATTTTTCAGGCCAAAAAAGGTGATGCTCTTTTTTATCCACCTGGTTTAAAACATTTCGAGTCTGTTGTATCAGATAAAGTTGCTGATTTTATCTTCTTCAGTATCCCGGCCTCTCGCAAAATCTATAGCAAGTTTATTGTCAAAGATACAAGAAGAAAATTACTTACTCTTGCGCATTGGCTCGCAGAAGAACGAGAAAAACCATTTGAAAAACGCAAAAAACTGCTGCAAGTATATATGAATGCAGTAATCCTCGAAATGGAAAAACTGTCAAAGGAAAATCCAAATTCACCACTTTCCTATATTCGCAACTATATGGCAGATAATTTAAGTACAAAACACAATATTTCCTCCCTTGCAGAAAATGCAGGCATAAGTAAATTCCATTTTATAAGAAAATACCAAAAATATTTTGGAATTTCACCTTTACAAGATTTATTGAGAATGCGTCTGGAAGCAGCTTGTAATCTACTTATATCAACAGAAATGACATTGAAAGAAATCGCTGAAAAAACAGGATTTTGTGACCAATATCATTTTTCTAGAATCTTTAAAAAACACCTTAAAATTACACCGGGAAATTTCCGATATGGAAGAACTTAAGTAAAATTGCTTATGTCTCGATTCATAAAAGATAAGCAAAAAATCCTCATAAAAAACAAATTTTTCCATTTCATATTACCCTCTTAAAACCGTTCACGAAAAAAAAATGTAAATTTTTTATTTGACTTTTTTATATCTACGTTATATTATAAGTATAGATAACATTCACGAAATGTGAATGTTTTGATATTTGGAGGTAAAAGGATGAATGCGATTAAAAAATTTTTTACTCTTATCGAATTACTTGTAGTTATTGCGATAATCGCAATCCTGGCTGCATTATTATTACCCGCTCTACAACGGGCAAAAGAACAGGCAAAACTTATTCAATGTCTTAACAACCTTAAGCAGGTTGGTGTAGGATACCAGTTATATGGTTCAGATTGGAATATGTATATGCCATGTTGGAAAGTCGCCCCAAACTCGGATTGGGGAAATTGGGGGTATATGCATAGAGGACTAGAAAAAGCTCTTGCTCCTTACTTAGGTGCAAGAGAAAATGTCGCAGATCATCTCGCTACTGGACACCCTGTCTGGATATGCCCATCATCTCCTGTTTATTTTGACCCTAACTATCAGGGAGGAAAATATAATCATGACGGCAGTTGGGGAGGGTATTCATTCAATTGTTACGAAGGTTTGTATTATCATTATCAGGGATCCCCTATGAATTCAAGTCAAGCAACCCCAAATTCATCGGCAATAAGTCTAAAAACCTTTTCCAAACCTAATGGAACTCCATTACAATTTTGTTCCAGACGCATGTCTCCAGC
>ERZ795060.4347-NODE-4347-length-12031-cov-20.736055_pt1 | contig 12031 bp, 10 predicted proteins | sample MGYA00375144_ERZ795060 | MGnify/ENA primary metagenome ERZ795060 (study PRJEB30189, sample SAMN05720157) | activated sludge metagenome | isolation source: anaerobic digester from wastewater treatment plant | place: Japan | collected 2015-05-15 ... | reverse complement strand
TGATCACACTGCAATTTTCGGGGTTGCCCTATACATGTTATCCGGGCGATCCGAACATATTTGCTCAGGATATTCTGAACCACACAGCCGTGGCATTCAACCAGGTCGGAAACATCTACTACAACTATGGGGAGAATATCCCAGGGGTGAATGCACGGATTTACCCGTGGATAAGGATCAACTCCGGGGAACAGGACGGGTTGTGGTACTGGAACACGAGTCTGTCTGCATGGGTGCGACCGCATCCGGTTCCAGCATCGAGCGACGTGCGATTGATCTGGGTTGGAACATTGTCGGACTTGGACACGTTCGATGGCGGCGATTCTGGAACGCCGGGTATTGCGAGCGGACCGATGTGGGAGGTTGACACGGATTTCTCTGCCAAGTTCCCTGTTGGCGTGGGAACATTCACAAACGCAGGCGCAATCAATGTTGGCGAATCAACGACAGACACAGGTGTGACCGGTGAGGACGAACACACACTCACCGAGGATGAAATGCCAGAGCACACCCACGGATACTTTGATCCGCGCATCGGCAGTGGCGAAGGCATTCAAGGGGACAGCGACTCTAAAATGGTAATGCACAAACATCCTACGAACGAAGATTGCAGTGGAACGAGTTGCGCAGCCGGCAGTGATGAACCGCATAATAACCTGCCACCGATGATTGGCGTGTACTTCATCAAACGCACAGCGAGGGTGTACTACAAGGCCACATGAGACTTACACTTGCAAACCTGAAAGCTGGTCGGACGCCACATGTGCTCGGCGTCTGTGCAGATGATCCGCGCCTTGTCCAGTGGCTGAACGAAGCACAGGAACGGCTGATGAACTGCGGCCGGTGGTGGGGCACTGTGCAGCGTGCCTTGTTCTGCGTCACAGACAACTGCCTTACTTGGCCACGCGAAGTTGCGACGATCGAGGCTGCCGCTGTATGCGATGAGCCCGTGCCGATTCGCAACATGTGGTACGAGTTCAGATCATTCGGCAACGTGTACACTCCCGGCGAATGGAGGTTGTCCGGTTGCGCAGTTGAACTCGTTGACCACGGGATGTCCTGCACAGTAAGCGACATAAGCGGCACTGGCAAGAAAGTCATAGCTTATGCGACAAATCCGGACGACGAAGGTAAGCGCATCTTGGTGCAAGGCAGGGACGAGAACGGGAACTGGATTAGGACTGAGGACAGCGGCAACGTAGTGGACGGCGAATATATCACGTTGAGCGTGACAGGTACGGTCAGCACACACTATTTCGATGGCGGGATAACGGGTATCCAGAAAGACCCCACGGATTACGAGGTGTTGCTGTACCAGTACGACACAAGTGTCGAACGGTTGCTTGGGAGATTTCAACCTGACGAAGTCAACCCGATGTACCGGCGCAGCTACGTGACCGGCGCGACAAGCTGCTGTGGTTGCGACTATCTCAAAATCGAAGCGATCGTCACACTGCAACATGTTCCGGTGTCAGGCGATCTTGACTGGTTCATTCTTCAGAACGAGACAGCGTTGAAACTCGGAGCGCTTGCGGTTAAGCTGGAAGAAATCGGGGAAACCCAGCGTGCTGAGGTAGAAATGAAAAAGGCAATCCGCGAATTGCAACGGCAACTCGATAAGATGACTGGGCAGAAGTACACGGTTGTTGCCACAGGTCACGGGAGTGCGTTGCCTTCGCGAATGTTCAGACGATTTATCTGATTTATGGCACTAGGCGGAATACTTGCGACGGCTGCCGGCGGGCTGGGGAGCCTGCTGGGCGGTATATTCGGCGGTAACGCTGCTGATCTGGCGCGACGGCGCATGTTGCAGGCTGCGAACTTGCCGGGGCTCGATGTTGGCAAAACGACGGCGGAGTCCCTGCGCACGATGGTGCAGTCGCTGCCCCAAGCCCAAACTGTCAGCGAGAAGATCAACCAAGCCAACGCCGCCAACCTGTCCATGATGCTCGAATCAGGCATACCGGGATATGGCGCCGGCGTACGCTCTGCGATGGGCCGGATAAGCGATTACTTGAGCGGCGAGCTACCACCCGATGTCACGCAAGCCGTTATGCGGGCTACCGCTGCATCTGCCTTGGGGCGTGGACTCGGAACCGGCACGCCGCTCCATCGATCACTCACTTGGCGTGACTTGGGCCGCACCAGTGAAGAGGGCATAAGATACGGCATCCAAGCCATGATGCAAGCGCCGAGCGCATTCCCTTGGGCGCGTCCGACCGATATCTCGAATCTCGCTGGGCTCACCCCTTCGCAGTTAGTCCAGCTACGTGAACAGGAGCGGATGGCGCAACAGCAACTTCTCGCCCAAGCAGCGGGCATGCCGGGCCAAACGGCGTTCTGGTCGAACACACTTGGCCAGCTTGGCGGAATGGCCTTGGGCGCTGGTTTGACCAATCTACTCCAGCCCCGGACACCTGCGTTTAACTGGCCCGCCATGTATGGAATGACGTACAATCCTGCGTGGCAGGCCGCATTACCACCGAGGTTCTGATATGGCAGTGCTTGGTTATCTTGATCTGATTTCGCCCGTACAAGCAGGCGCGCAACTGATGTCTTCTGCGCAACAGCAAGCGCTGATGCGCCAGAACGCGATGATGCAAGCGCAGCAGATGCTTGCGAACATTGCTGCTCAGCGTGCGCTCGACGAGTACCGGAAGAAACAAGCGCAACTAGCCGAAGCGCAGTTGAAGATGGAACAAGACCGCGAGAAACGGTTGGCCGAAGATTGGCTGCGCAAGAACGAGGCGCAACGACAATTCGGAGAATGGCTTCAGACGCAGCTTGCTGGGCCGGTTGGCGAGGAACCAGGCGTGGTTCCACAGCCACAGCTTACGCCACAGATGCTGCTCGAAGGTATTGCCAGAAGCGGTTACTGGGAAGCCTTACCGTCCGCGATGGGCCTCGCTCAGACAGCCGAGGTAACCAGACGGCATCAAGAGGATTTGGACACGCGGAAACAGATCGAGGAGATGAAGAACGCGACTCGTCTCCAGATCAGCGCGAATGCTTACAACGCGAAGCAGCAGGCGAATCAGCTCGCCAAAGAAGCGCTCTCGCTGAAGAAAGAAGCAATGGACAATCTCGCCAAGTATCGTGATCGGAGATTACAGGGCGAGGAAGCGCAGAACGCGCTGGCAACATTGACCGCCCGGTTAAGCGCCTTGGACAAGCAACGCGCCGCGATAACTTCGACGTTGGCCCAAATCTCATCGCTGAGTTCGTCGTTTGCAATGCCGAGCGACGAAGACACTAGGAAAGCGGTTGAGACCACAATCCAGCAGAGCCTGCGTGATCTGGACTCTGTCGTAGCAGAGATGGCCGCGACTCAGGACCTTATCCAAAAGATGCAGTCCCAGCCCGTTGGTACTCAAGGCCCTCCGCCAGCCACGGAACGGCGGCAGATTCAGGTTGGCGATTATGTTGGTGAAATAGTCGAATGAGCCATGCCAACATGGGTTTTCACATCGCCAGATGGCCGGAAACTGCGTGTGACAGGTGCCCGCGTGCCGGACCAAAACACGCTGGAACAGCTTTTTGCACAGGCCTTCCCCGAGGATTCGCAACCGTCTCAGTTCTCGGTAGGCGCGCCGCCTGAGGTACCACGCCTTTTCCCAAGCGAACCTGCGACTGAGCCGGCGATGGCGCCGGCCGCCGACACTGGCACCTTCAGCGTGGGCGCACCTCCTGAAGTACCAACAGAGGGCGTATTGAAACCGACTGGCATCGAGAGGGCGATCGAGAAACAGTTCGGCTTGGAAACTCCCAAGATCGAGCCGCCAGAAACCAAAGGCATGTCCGTTGGCGCGCCACCTGAAGTGCCTGGGCTACCGCAACCTGAGAATGCCCCTTTCGTTGCTCTTCCCAAGCTGGAGATTAAGCCTGAGACGCCAGTGCTCGGTACTGCTGAAAAACTTGCGTTGCTCAGCAATCCGGTGTTTCAGGTCGGTGCCGGTATCGAGAAGATGCTCGGCAATGATACGCTGGCGAAGTTAACGCAGTTGGACGCCAAAGACCCCGTGCTTGGGGCCGTGACACGGGCTGCGGTGAATAACGCGCTTGGACTTGTCGAGTTCGTTGAATCGCCTCTTGGCCTTGGTGCGCTGGTCGCCGGTGCCGTGATGCCGATACCAACAGCACTTGTATTCGCTGGGGTTATGGCGACCGACTTGGCTGATTACGCCGCAGACACAATTGAGAATTGGGAACAGATGACGCCGGCCCAGAAGGCGGAAGCGATTGTGAATCTTGCTGCTTCTGGGGCTCTCACAGCACTGGCTGGCAAGGTAGCGATCCAACGAACAGCCGGCCCGCTCGGTAAGCCGACGTTGCTTCGTAAATCGCAATCGGCAGCCCAGATGCCTCCCAACCAGCAGGTACCGCTGCCGCCTGCAATGGCGCCGGTGACCGGCCAGACGGCACCGACACAAACGATTTTACCGGGAACACCAACCAGACCGTTAACAGGAGGACCGAGATATGCCACTGAAGAAAGGCCGATCACGCAAAATCGTCAGCCAGAACATCCGGGAGTTCCACAAAGGCCAAACGTACCAGAGAACGTTGAGGAAATACGGCAAGGCCCGGGCGGACCGCCAAGCGGTGGCGGTGGCGCTGAGGGTGGCCCGCCAATCCGGTTACAGCCACCTGAAGTCCAAGAGCCGCCGCCGGAGACGCCGCCCAGTGCCACTGAACAGGTGGTTCCAAAGGTAGAACCACGTGCTCTTGAAACGCCTCAGAATGCGCCTCCCACGCCGACGCAGCTTCCGTCGCCTTCGGACTTCTACGCGGCGAGGGCGCGGGATGTCGAGAATTATTGGATAAGCAGGGCTGGGGCATACGTACCCACGCGGAGCGGAATATTGCCGGGCGGAAGATCTGGCAAAGCTATCGGCGGGACGTTCAAGGAAATCAACGAACGCCAAGCTCAGCGGAAAGCTATGCGTGCGGCTGAGCTTGCAAGACTGGCTGAAGAAGGCAAGCTGACTACGGAACAAGCCGCAGAGATTAACCGAATGTGGAAACGGCTTCCAATAGAAATGAGAAAGCCGCTCACACAACCGGAGCCACCGGCAGAGCGCGCCGAACCTCAACCAGAATCTCTGGGGCAGACTGTTCCCCCTCCATCTCCGCCCTTCACACCAGCAAGTACACCGGAGCAGCCTGCCCCACCATCAGAGCAACCAAGCGGGCCTGCGAAGGTTGCGCCTGCCCCAGCAGAAGCTCCACGAGAATCTACGGAGCAGATTAGTCCGCCATCTCCTGCGATCTCAGCACAGGCGGCTACGCCAAAGGAGTCTGTCCAGTCCGAAAAACAGCCGGATTTTCAGCGCACGACACCAGCTCCAAAAACCCCAGAACGGGAGAAATTAGAAGCGCGGTATGATGACTACATCTCCAAGCTAAGCGACTTATCCAAGAAGGCGGAAGCGCAGGAAAAAAAACTGCGTGAATCTGCGGGCGATCAAGCTTCTTACCAGAAAGCACAAAGGGCGTTACAGAAGATTCAAGATCAAATTGCAACCCTCAAGAAACAGAATGAGTTTCTGAAGGCGGAGCTTGAGAAGGCTCTGTCCGAAGACAGGCTGGAATCTCGTAACCCGATCTTGCGTGCGAGAGAACAGGCCAGACTCGGCGATACTGAGGCCTACGAGAGGGCCAAGCGCGAATGGATGGCCGAAGCCCAACGTCAGGGGCTGCCACCTGATGAGGCAGAAAGAATGTTCCTCGATGAATGGGCATACCCTATCAGTGAGGACTTGGGTTTAAGCGAGCTTGTCAAACGTCGCACTGAAATGGCTTTCGCATCGGAACGCGCCAGAAGGTTTTCTGAGGAAGTTGATGCAATTCCGAACCTTACTCCCAATGAGGTTCGACATGCCAAAGTTTTCGGCGACAACAACAAGTATTCTCCAGACAAACTCTCTGCCGAATTGGACCGGCTGAAACAAATCTCGCGCCTGAGAGCCGAAGAAGCGGGGAGACAAAGAGCTGTCGTCGAGGAGAATAGACGACAAGAAAATATCGCGCTTGCTGAGAGAATCCTTGCTACTGAGCCATCAAACTGGGAAGACTTCGTCCAGAACGAGACAGGAGGAGAGTTTTTCACAACGAAAAAGCATGCGCAGGAGCGCATAGCAGCGCTTCAGGCTCAAAGTCCAGGTGAGTACAAAGTTTACCGATTTGAAAACGGCAAACGTTGGAAACCTTGGTACACTCGCGAGCACGCAATAGAGAGAGCACGCAGGATTATTGAGGCTGAAAAATCACGCCAGTCTCAGACACCGTCGCCTGTGGCTCAACAGTCCACGTTGAAGCCTCAAGCCATAGCCGGCGGGGGCGGTGCTGCGGCCGGAGGAGGACCTAGTTCGCAAGCTCTCGGCATAGTGCCGAAGAACTGGTCGGTGATCCGTGATTTGCTCGATCCCGATTGGTGGAAGTACTGGTGGACGAGCGGACGCGGTGTGCCTGTTGACGTGCACCGGCGCAAGGTCATTTGGGAAGGCACGAAAGCAGCATTGGGCAGAACCGAGTACATTTTGCGGGATCTTGCGAACGCACTGCGCAAGGAACTGAACATATCGCACTTGCAATGGACAGCCGAAGGGTGGGGCTCGGTTCCGAAGCGCCTATTAGACGACATCCAAGAAGTCCTCGAAGGTAAACAGCCGGCAATGATCCTTCCGCAGAGGATTCGGCCAATCGTGCTCAGGATGCGCAATCAGATAGACAGCCTTACACAACGCGCCATGCAGTATGTTGATCCCCAGTTGCGGGCTATTCTCGGCAGCCACCTCGGGGAGTATCTGACCCGAAGCTACCGGATTTTCGATGATCCGATGTGGCTAAAGAAGATAGAGCCACAGGATTTCGACACTGCTGTCACATGGCTCATGCGCGAACACGGTATATCCCGCCCGCAGGCTGAAACGATCCTACGCGAGATGTTGGCCGACTGGGCGGACATCAAAACAAGCTTGTTGCGCGGCAGAAAACTTGGCTCGAAAGACCTGACAATGTTCATGAAGCGGGGCGACATCGCACCCGAAATCCGCAAGGTCATGGGCGAATACCGCGATCCGGTTGTAAACTACGTCCGCACTATCTCGAAGCTGGCCAAGTTCGTGGCCGACCACGAGTTTCTCCGCGACGTGCGACAGATGGGCCTCGGTGTTTTCTTGTTCGAGCCGGGACAGTCGCCCCCGGGATTCGAGCACGAAATCGCAGCACCTTCGTCGAGCGTGATGGCTCCATTGAGCGGCCTTCGCACGAGTAAGCTAATCAAGCGGGCTTTGGAGGAATGGGACGCGGAATGGCAAGACCCAGGGGTGTTCCTGCGTTTTCTCTACCGATTGAATGCGTGGTCAAAGGGAGCCAAGACTGTCGGTTCGATAATGACATCGGCCCGGAACGCTGTGCAACTCTGGTTCAACATCCTGAATGGCCATTACAACTTCCGCGACTACAAGACAGCCGCCAAAGGCGTGTGGAACGACATCGTCGGGAATGATCAAGCATGGCAGGAGTACTACAACCGAGCGACAACGTACGGGCTCACGGACGAGAACGTTTTGTCGAGCCAGCTTCGCGAATGTATCCGAGATTACAGCGGACGAGACTGGACAAACGCATCTCCAGACGAGTACGCATTTTGGAGGATACTACTTGCCGGCCCACGTGCTGCGGTGAAACAGTATCGAGCTTGGGACGCACTCGGTAAACTGTACGGGTGGGAATGCGAGAAAAAGATTCAGCGCGACATTCACCCCGACTGGACGGATCAACAAGTGGAAGCCGAGGCTGCATGGCGCGTTCGCATGACGTACCCGACTTGGAGCATGGTGCCGAACGCCATTCAATTGTTCAGAAGACTGCCCGTGAAAGGGCCGTTCGCAGCTTTCTGGACCGAGTCAGTCAGGACAATGACGCACTCCCTGAAGTACGCGATCGACGACATGCGATCGGCCAACCCGAAGCAGCAAGTGTACGGGGCAAAGCGGTTAATAGGCTGGATGGCCGCGACGTTTGGGATACCGCTCGGTCTCTCGTATTTGGGCAGGACGGTTTACGGGCTTTCGATGCAAACGCTCGATGATATTCGCAAAACTTTGCCTGAATGGGAGAGATATGCCAGCATCGTGCCGCTTAGCAGCGTAAAGGACGGCAAAGTGCATTTCGTAAACCTTAGCTGGAGCAACCCGTATTCATTCTTTGCCGATGCGTTGCGTGTTGCTTTCAGGGGCGGCGAAGAAAAACTGTGGGACAGAATATCGCAAACAGTGACAACATTTGCCTCGGCGTTATATGGCGAGCAGATGCTGTGGAATGCTGTAAAAGAAGCAAGTGTTGGTGTCACAGACGAAGGCCGACGAATCTGGGACGAGAACGATAGCCCAGCCGAAAAAGCATGGAAAAAGTTGATGCACATCGAGGAGGCGCTTGAGTTTGGTACCGCGGTGCGCAGTCGAAAGAAGATCATTCCAGCTTGGAAACATGGGGGACAACTCGATTACGGCCGGCGCGTGTCGGCGATCGGCGAGACAATCGCCGAGTTCACCGGTGTACGCATCGAGACAGCCGATTTCAAGTCGTACCTCGGCTATGCAATGAGAGATTACGCAGCAACGTCGCGTAAGGTTGCGGAAGAATTCGGGGCCAAGATTGGAAAAACGGCGTCAGTCTCGAATGAGGAACTGGTCAAGGAATGGGTTGATTCTGAGCAAAAGCGATTCGAGGAATGGAAGAAGCTCCGGGACGCAATCCAAACTGCAATGCGAAATGGCGTGAGCGATAACGAGGTCAAACTGATCGCGAGGAAGGCCGGCATTGACAACGCCGACGTAAATTCTGCGATCTCGGGCAAGTTCGTGCCGCGTCAACCTGGGGGGAGGAGGGGCGGTCAGAAGGCCCAACGGTATGGCCGACAATGGCCCGTCGAGGAGATGAGGCGAGCGGTTGAAGCGCTGAACCTGAACGAGGTTAGCACGCCGCCACTAACGGCGCCACCCGCGAAAAATGTCCGCGAAAACAAATAGGACCAACGCGATCAGATTCACGACGGCGAACACGTCCAGCGCTTTGAGGATACAGTCCGTCATCTATCCTTTCCAATGATCGACACGACGATTATCAAGCTCCAGCCGAACAGCAATGCTGCGGTTGCCAATGCCAATGATAAAATAGCTTCGCTCATATGCCTCCGACTACTACAGGGTGATATCCAGTCATCCATTTCCAGACCTCGAACAGGTGATGAAAAACTTCTGCGTCCCCATGCCAATCATTCCAAGTGAACATGTCGAACTCCCCCGGGCTGGTGGTTGACACGTAGATGTTACCGACGAAATCCACGTGCTGGTGCATGTCAAGCGCTTCCGCGTAAGCTGCCAATTGCAACCTGTGTTCCGGCCATGAACCGTTTGTGGGCAGTTTCTTGGTAGTCTTGTAATCAATGATGCCCACCGACGTATCAGTTGCCGACACGATCAAGTCCACCCTGCCAGCGTAGCCGGGACCAACCACGACTTTCTCGGTGACAACCGGCCGCCAAGTTTTGAGCACTTCGTCAGCTACAGGTTTCACCCACGGGACCAGTTCATCGAAATAGCATTGGCCGGTGACAGCGCTTTCCAGCGCGTCATGAATCTGAGTGCCAAGTTCTCTGGCCTGTGCAGCTTCCTCGTCTGCCTGCTGTTCCTCCTCAAGAATGCGTACGAGCTTCTGGTCGAGGGATTCACCGGGCAGATCTGGAGCAGTTGCGACGGCCAATACAGCTTGAGTGATTAAGTATTTCTCCAGCGCTGGCTTGCGCATGACCCGATCAATGATACCCGTGACAGACGGCAGCAAACCAAGCTTCTTTGCGTCTGACAATGTGGTTGGGCGCTGGCCTTTTCCATCCGCCCGTGGCACGAAATGCCGGGGCTCACCTTCTGGTGTGTACCAGTGACCTGATTCATTCTTCATTTTTGACCTTTCTTCTTGGTTTTGGTCTAAACTCCCATAACGGGCAGGTGACAATTTGGCAGAGTCTTACTTCCAACCGCTGGAACCCACAGCATTCGAGGCATTTGGCCTTTACGGCTGCTGGTCTATTACCGGCCCATGCCTGTTTCATCAGCCCTTGGCACCGCACTGGAATACGTTTCAGGGCCTTTTGTCTCTTGTCCGCTATGTTATCACTATCCATGTTTGTTCCTTTCTCCAAGTGCTCACAGTAACGGCTTAGACGAAAAAGAATGGCATTTAAAACGACAAGGGCACCCTGTGTCAGAGGCTCAGGGAGCACTGCAACGCTTGACCATGCGCAGATTTCCAGACCGCTGGCAACTGAGGGGAGGTGAGGTGAGAGGAGTTGCCCGGCCACGTCCGCTTGGTGCCCTTGAAGCTCATTTCAACCCTCGACAATTGCGTGTTTAACCAGCTTCAGGCCGAACTTGTCTTGCGTCACCTGAAGCTTGACGTGTTTGCCACGCAATGTGAGCAACCGCTGGCCGTCTGTGTCGTCGAATGTGGCAATCCATGTCTCGGCGCCGCTGCCGCCGTCCTCGACAAGCCCGATGCGGTACAGCGTGCCGCCGTTGGCGACTTCCTTCGTGGTGATATTTCCCACCACACCAACGATCTCGGTTTGCCCTTCGGCTTGGCCGGCATCCGGAGCCGTTTCTTTTGGCACCGCTGCCCGAATTTTGGCCAGAATCGCGTCGGCTTGCTTTTTGGTCGCCGGCACGGCTGACACGGGCATGTCACCGAGCTTCGTGAACTCTGGCAACATTCCCTCCGCGGTCAACACTTCCTCGGCGGGCCAGTCAGCGCCGCCGGCAGCTTCCCGACACAAGCGAATCCATCGCTGGCGTTTCTCCTCATCAGACTCCGCCGCATGAGTCGGCGTCGGCGCACTGGACTGCGCAGGCATGGTGGGCGGAGTATGCGACCGCCACTCGGCGATGATTTGCGCGTCGAGACTGCCGGGGAGCGGGTTCTGCCGGGCTTTGGCATACGCCGCTGCCACCTTGTCAGGATGGCGGCGTTTCCAACCCTCGATCCAAACCTTGTCCCAAGCTTGAAGGCCAACGCAGAAGTCCTTGCAAGCTCGCCGATAGGCGTTGGATTTCGCTGCTTCCAAGCAGTCCGAATACGTCTGCTTTGCATTGTCGGGGAAATAACTGTGGTCACCGATACCTTCCCCAACGAGAACGCCTCGGACAATAAGCGCGCCGTCAAAGTAGATGCGCACCGCCTTTCGCCCTTCCCGCGTGCGGTATTCCTCGGCCCAGACGCGGCGGCGGATGAAATTGGCTTGGCCCAGACCAAGCACACGTGCCAGACGTTGCCGAAGCTTATCGTGGCTGAGGTAAATCAAGCTTGGGTCGCCTGCCGCGCCGAGCTCAAAATCTTCGTCTGGGAACTCTGCCGTGAGGGCGGCTTGTTCGGCCTCGGTAAGCCGCAACTGGGTTGCGTTCGCCATGCTCGTGGCGATCAACGACGCCACCGCTTCGTTGCGCACGGCTTCGGCATCCGCTGCCTTTGGCTTTTCCACAGCCTCTTGGGTTGCCGGTGCCAACGTCGGTGCCGGTTCCTTTACGGCCACTGCCATTTCAACCGGTGTTTCCTCCTTATGCTCCAACTGATCAATTTCGCTCATAGTGCATCCTTTCTGGTGGCTGCTGTTTTGGTTCCTCAAACACCCGATCAAGCGCCCACAACAGCGCATCGACGGCTTGCATCTCCCACCGTTCGATTTCGATCGGGCCTAGCTCCTGTCGCTCGTCTTCATTCATAGGGACTCCATTTCTTCTGGTTCTTGCCGCTCACAATCACCGCAGCGCCCGTTGCGGAGCGGCTTCCCGCAGCGAACGCAAATCTCGTCGTCACAATACATGCACCGGCCGTGTCTGTCAAGCGAAATGTCATGGACGCTGCACCATCGCTCGGCCCGACATTCTGGGCACGTGTCGGATTGGTGCGGCTCGGTCATGCGGCGACCGCACACCGAGCATTCGACGTCGGGGTCAATGTCTCGCAAAGTGAC
>ERZ795060.4345-NODE-4345-length-12034-cov-28.436681_pt1 | contig 12034 bp, 7 predicted proteins | sample MGYA00375144_ERZ795060 | MGnify/ENA primary metagenome ERZ795060 (study PRJEB30189, sample SAMN05720157) | activated sludge metagenome | isolation source: anaerobic digester from wastewater treatment plant | place: Japan | collected 2015-05-15 ... | reverse complement strand
AATACCCATATAAAAAAAGGGAGCGGTCATAAGACCGCTCCCATAAATATACTAAGGATTAAAAGAAATGATGGATAAATTTATTCCTTGAAATCCGTAATCAGATAGTTTCTTTGCGTATCCTGTAAGTTTATCCTTTAGATCCTTTTTGATTGTAATTGGTTCAATGTTAGAAAAAGAGCTAAAGAAATCTTTTAGTAGCGAAGTTTGGTCAGAAAAATTCCAAGGGTTAAAAACAAAAAAATAAACCTTGCTACCGAGCGTTTCCAAAACCATATTGATAAAAGATGTCTTGCCCGCTCCCCATGCGCCTTCTACACCTACAACAAAACTTTCAGAACCCTTGAACGCCAAAATCAAATCAGCCACTTTTTGAGCAAGTGGCGCGCGCTTTAGCTTATCGCTCTCCTTTGACTGAATTGGATAATCCGGAAGTATCATTTACTTATATTTTAAACAGATAATAGTTTATATATTACCGACTCGGTTTTTCCATATTTCTCTAAAATCTTTATCTCTCATCGTTCTAATTTCGCCGAGATAAATAGAAACATAACAACCATTAATTTTTGTTTCTTGAGCTTGTTTGAGATTTTTTTCAGAGATTTTTATATACTGGGGGTCAATATCTATACCTATATATCTTCGGCCAAGGCGTTTTGCCGCAACTGCTGTCGTTCCTGTACCAACGAACGGATCAAGCACAACATCTCCCTCATCCGTTGTCATTAAAATTAGTCTTTCCAGTAACGGTACTGGCAATTGACAAGGGTGTTCGTCCCGGCGTTTTTTATGGCGTATTCTGTGAATATCAGACCAGACATCAGAAAGAAGCGGACCAAAGCCGTGTGCTTGATCTTTTTTGCCCCCATAATCCTTTAAGAATTCTTTGCATAATCGGCAACGCGGATGAGGATATCTTATATCGTAGAACTTAAAATCTTTGTAGGATTTGGACTTCGTATAGTACAAGATTCCATAATGGTTTGGCAATAGTGTTTTACCCATCGGCGCGCCGCCGGAATCCCAACAAATCCAATGTCTAAAGTAAGCAATTCTGTTTAAATGTTCGGCAAAATAGGATAGCCAGCGTGGAATATTGTGAACGAAAATTGCACCACTTGGCTTTGTTATTCTCACCATCTCGTTCATCCATTTATTGCACCAGTCAAGATATTCTTCCTTCTCTTTTGTATCTTCGTAATGGTTATACTTTTTCTTCAAATTAAAAGGTGGATCGGCAAAAGTCATATCCACTGAGCTATCGGGAATATCTTTCATAATCTCTAGGCAATCACCCAAAATAATTTTGTTTTCGTAATTTTTAATATCTTTTGTCATAGCTACTTCTTGAATACATTAGCAAGTAATTCTTTGAAACGATTAAGTTCTTCTTTATGGAAAGTAAAAACTTCGTCATACGCTCCAACCATTCTTTTGAGATCATTTTTTCTGACATACCAACCAATCCCATCAACAAATCCAATAAACTGTGCCTTAGGGTAATACTTCTTGATTAGCCGAGCGATATTGATTTCAGTTTTCGCCTTATCGCCTTGTCCGGATGAGGTGGTAACAACATAAGAAGATTCAATAATAAGCAATGGATTTTCTTGGTTTGGGATAATAAAGTCCATCGTCCGTTTTTCTTCATCCAACACCCCCACAAGCCTTTGGAGATCGCCAGAAACAAAAGGTATTTCCATTTCCTCCAAAATTTTCTTGATAAGCACTTCTGGGTTTCTCTCACTTTTACCAGAATATGACCCTTTTTCTTTGTAGCGGATCAAGGTGTCAACAAGCGATTCAATCTTAAATTCCAATTTTTCAACACTCAATTTTTTAAGTTCAAAGAGCGGCAAAGCATCCGCTAAGGCCGGAACAGTTGAGCCCTCAAAGAAAATATTGACAATCCCTTTTGCAAAGTTCTCGTTTTCTTGAATTAAACCCGCAATTTTTGTATCGCTCCATTCACTAATGCCTCGCTCACTAATGTCTTCGGTTTCAGTAAGCCATTTATCTTTGAGGGCAAGTTTATTTAATTCTTTGTCATCAATAACTCTAACCAGAGTTATCAAGCGTTTTAAGTATTCATTGGAAATCCCCGTTAAAGCAAGTAAGGCACGGAGGCCATTTTCCTTGTTTCTAATAAGGTCAACCAGAAAATCTCGTTTGAGCCCTTCGTTGGAAACTTTATTTCTTAAGACCAGCAAAGTTTCTTTAATAGAGGAAATATAACCCTCGTATCTTTCTTCAAAGTCGCGGTCATAAAGATAGAAAGTATTTTTATCAATGACTCTCTTGAATTTTGTTTCGGTTGTAGGCTTGGGTATTTTGCTCATATTATTTTGCATTCTCAAAAATTAAAATATATTCTTCTTTCATTGTATTTTGTAGTCCCTTAATGGGCTTCAAAATTTCTGAAAGAAATTTAAATTTTTGACCTTTAGCTAATTCTTTTATTTTGCCTTCCAGCCGTACGCCTTTCGTTTGAATATCATTAGTTCCGACCACAAAGATTGTTTTTGTTCCTTTTTTAGTAACTCTTGCGAGTTCTGCGAAAACCTTGTCAAGCATATCAAAGTAAAGATCTAATTTTTCGGTAATTCCTCTGCCTTGTAGTCCTATCATGCTAGTTTTTAGCTTTATAGGATCGTATCCTAAATATTTCAGTTGCGGCTCGTCGTTATCTACATAATCAATTGCGAAAGAGTAAGGAGGAGAGGTTATTACACCATCAATGCTATTGTTTTCAAGCGGTAAATCTAAAGCAGTTCCTTCAATTATTTTACTCCCTCCTATTTTCAGACCTAGTTTTTCTCTTGCGGTTTGAAAATTTTTGATAGTGGAAATATATCTATTGAGCACGATCGGGAAAAGCGATTCAAGAGATTTTGAACTCCTTCGGGCAAACCCCATTGCATCAAGAAAGGCTAGTAACACAATCTCATAATAAGATTTTTCGTCATTTTGTTCGCCTTTTACAAAATATGTAGGCACTTTATGTTTATTTAATTTTTGAAAAATTTCGTTTTGCTCTTTAATAATCTGATCAAGTTTTTTCTTATTAAGATTCAGGGCGAAAGTTTTTACTCTGCCCATTAGACAACAAAAAGGACTAACATCTACCCCAATAGAATCAATACCAAGCAAGTTTGCTTCCACAGATAAGGTTGCGCTCCCTGACATAGGGTCAAGTACTGTATCGCCGGGTTTTACATCTATCATATTTAGCAAAGCCCTAATCATTTGCGGATGAAATTTCCCTCTATAAGGGAATAGGCTATGAGTAGCATATCCAGTTGAATACTTACCATTTAAGAAAAAGGCTTTTGTGCGCAGAGAGCTGTTTTGATGTATTTCTTCTAAATTCTGGAGATTGCAGGTTTGATAATGAATAGTAGGTATGCCCTCTACCGATTTAAAATAAGCTGCTCGATTGATTAAATCTTGCTTATTTAGATTTTCGTATTCCCAAAGCGCAAAGTTAAGTTCAAATATTTCGTCAGTTCCATCAATAAGCTGATGGGTTGGCGGAAATAGTTTTTCAGTTATTGATTTGAGTGTTTGCATAGTCATTTCATTAGATCATCAAGTGATACCCCAAGGGCATCTGCAATTTTTTTAACTGTATCTATTGTCGGGTTTGGAGTTTCTCCAGATTCAATTTTTACAATAGTATGAAAAGCAACATCAGCTAATTTAGAAAGGCGATCTTGAGACACTGCTTTTTGCTGTCTGTATTTCCGGATATTCTCGCCAATACTTGATTTATTCTTTGACATATTTATAAAACTTTACTAATATAGTTGTATATACATCTGTTCTCATTTATACTACTAGTATTATATGAGATTTTCAAAATTTAATCAAATAAAATTTGGGAGCTCCTGCTTGTCGCCCGCGCACGGGAGGGCTGGGGCAAGGGCGACTTCTCTTTCTTTTTGTATTTCGGCCTCGCCGCCGTCTGAAAAAACGCTCTCGGGTTTCCAGCAGGCGGGCAAAAAGAAAAAGGGGTGTGGGGAAAATGAATTTTTGCCCGCTTGCCTCGTCTGGGGGTGGGAAAGCGTTTCCGCAATTCCTGCGTTAGCAGGAAGGCAAAACAGAAAATTTTTCGTTTCCTTAATTGAAAAAAATTTGGGGGGCAGGCGATTAAAAAATGTTAAGAAAATTTTTCTGTTTTGCTCGCCGTCAGGCGAGCGGAAACGCTGGGCGGGTCAATCAGCAAAATCCTCTGGATTTTGCTCAAAGAAAGTTCTGACATCGTCCAGTAGACACCACCATATTGAATTAGTCGCCTCGCTCGGCGCTTCGCGCCTCGCTTCGGCTGGCAGATTTGCGAGGAAATTAAAGGGTTTTTTGAAATCAATTAAGAGTTTTTGCTGGCTGATTTGGCGGTTCGCAAACTTGAAAAGTTTGCTTGTTTTGAAAAACAAAAGCCGATTTTTTCTTTCGCCGAAGGCGAAAAGCAAAGCGAGATTTTATTAAATTGTCGGTGTAAAGCGTTGCCTTTTTCAAATACAATTAAGGAATAAAAACTATGATTAAATACTTTATCTATTGCCGAAAATCAACCGAGGAAGAAGAAAGACAAATTTTGTCTATTGAGGCCCAACTTGCCGAGCTTCGGGACTTCGCCAAGCAAAACAATCTTTTTATCGTAAAAGAATACACGGAAAGCAGAACAGCCAAAGAACCCGGCAGACCGATTTTCAATGAAATGCTTGGTGAAATTGAAAAAGGCAACGCTTCGGGAATTTTAGCGTGGAATCCCGACAGATTAGCCAGAAATTCAATAGACGGCGGCAGGGTGATTTATTTGGTTGATACTGGAAAAATCACCTCGCTAAAATTCCCCACCTTTTGGTTTGAAGCGACACCGCAAGGAAAATTCATGCTCTCTGTTGCTTTCGGACAAGCAAAGTATTACACCGACAATTTGAGAGAAAACATTTTGCGCGGAATACGGCAAAAGATAAGACGAGGCGAACTTTCGGCAAAAGCCCCTTTAGGATATTTCAACGAACCGAGATTAAGAACAATTGAACCTGACCCAAAAACTTTTCATAAAGTCAAAAAATGTTTAGAGGCTTTTGCCACCGGAAATTACACCTTATCGCAAATCCGAGACAAAATGTTTTCTCTTGGCTTGGTTGGTCCGAGAAGCGGAAAGAAAATGTCCTTGTCATCTGTTGAGCATATTTTGAAAAATCCTTTTTACTACGGACATTTTCTCTACCGCGGCGAACTTCATAAAGGAAGCCATAAGCCAATGATTTCAAAGAAACTTTTTGACAAAATACAGGAAACATTGAAAGACAACGGCAAGCCCCGCAAAAAGCCAAAACAAAAAGATTTCAAGTTTTTGGGTTTTGCCAAATGTGGCGAGTGCGGCTATGCCATTACCGCTGAAAAACAAGTAAAGAAAAGCGGACTGGAATTTATCTATTATCACTGCACCTACAAAAGCAAAACGCAAAGATGTTCGCAAAGGGGCTTTTTGCGGGAAGAAAAATTAGCCGAGCAAGTAAAAGAGCAATGTCAAAAAGTTTCTTTGCCTGATGTTTGGCGTGATAGATTTTTGGATAAATTGAAAGAGTGGGAAAATGAGAACCGCCAAACATCAGACCTTTTCGCTCAAAATCTTAAAAAGAAAATTGAAGAATTAAAAACAAAAATAAGCCGGCTGACCGACGCTTACCTTGAAGGGACTTTTGAACTTGCCGAATTTCAGCAAAAGAAAAACGCCCTGACGAGCGAAAAGAAAACTTTGGAAGAGAAATTATCGGATTTTGAGCGAAAAGACAATCGTTGGCTTGAACTCACGAGAAACTGGATAATTGAAGCCAACCAAGCCCAAAATCTCGCTTTGCAAGAAAATTTTTCCGAGATGAAAAATTTTCTCAAAAAAATCGGCTTGAACCGCCAAATCAGCCAGCAAAAACTCTTAATTGATTTCAAAAAACCCTTTAATTTCCTCGCAAATCTGCCAGCCGAAGCGAGGCGCGAAGCGCCGAGCGAGGCGACTAATTCAATATGGTGGTGTCTACTGGACGATGTCAGAACTTTCTTTGAGCAAAATCCAGAGGATTTTGCTGATTGACCCGCCCAGCGTTTCCGCTCGCCTGACGGCGAGCAAAACAGAAAAATTTTCTTAACATTTTTTAATCGCCTGCCCCCCAAATTTTTTTCAATTAAGGAAACGAAAAATTTTCTGTTTTGCCTTCCTGCTAACGCAGGAATTGCGGAAACGCTTTCCCACCCCCAGACGAGGCAAGCGGGCAAAAATTCATTTTCCCCACACCCCTTTTTCTTTTTGCCCGCCTGCTGGAAACCCGAGAGCGTTTTTTCAGACGGCGGCGAGGCCCCAAAAGAGTGGTGAGCGGGGTTAGTTGTCTTAATCAAATATATCAGATTTCTTTGGTTTTTTAAACATTTCTATAGCTTCTTTTTGTTGCTCGTTAAAGTTTTTTAAATCTTCATCAGTAATACTATTTACAATTTTCTCAATTTCACTGATTTGGTAAAGAGCTTCAATTGATTTTTTATTTAATTCTCGCTTTTTCGTTGACACATAATCACCTATACCTTGAGAAAAAACATCTGAAACAAAAGCGGATAAAAAAGTGGCCGTGTCAGATTTATTTTTCAACAATTCAGTAATGAAACTTTTGACTACTTCTTCGCCTGCGTTTTCTTTCCAACGAAATAACAAGTATGCTAAATGCTTATTGTCTTTCAAATTATTTTTATCAATTTCATTAAATTTTCCCGAAATAGCCGATTTCAAATTTTCTATTTCCGATTGTTCGAGCAAAGTTTCCTCGCTCGGCTTTTTGTTTTTTTCTTCAAATTCGTGAACAACCAAACCAGCAAATTTAACTGCGGGATATAGAACACTACTATTCTTAACTAATTCCGCAATAAATGCACCTCTTTTGCCTTTTTCCACTTTTTGTTTTATAGAGTGATAGCTTAGCCTTGAAACAAGTGTATCTATGTCCTCTAAATCCCACATGCCAAAACGCTTGTCGTCCACTTCTTCCTCAAGTTGCCAAAGACTTAAAATAAAAGTATTGATTTTGTCTTTATCTATATCATCAAGATAATCAATTAAGCGACTTAAAATTTTACGAAGTCGCTTTTCTTCATTAAATTTTTTAAGATTTTTTAAAAAATTATCTTGTTTATTCAGTGTCTTTATAACCGCTTTTAACTCTGCCTCGGAAACCGCTCCCGTTGGAATACCTAAGCGAAAATAGAAATCAAATTTTTCTTCAGAACAAACACGCAATTCCTTCCGCCAGGTTTGTTGCCAGTCGTGCGGATAAGATATCCTGAAATCAAGCTGGGGAAAAAGTTGCTTACAAATTTCGTCCATTGGTTGCTTTAAATTATCGGGAATAAGCTCTAATAATTCTTTATATTTTGTCTCTCTTGCACTTTTATCATCTCTTGAACTCAAGCCAACATATAAGCTATCTGTCGCGGTAAAAAGATGTTTGTTTGCGCTCATCGCGCTGTAAAATTGAGGCGCAAAAACACGGATCGCCTCAATGCCAATAAAATCTACCGGTGTAATATCGTCTTTGCTTACAATAGACCAATCTAATCTCAAAGAACTAATAAATCGTTTTATATCTCTTATAGTAATAAATAGATTCTTCAAGCCCGCATGAAATAAATTACCCCATCTTTTGTCATCAACGTTTACCTCGCCATAAACGGCTTTGATAGTTGCGTCCAAATCTTCAAACAAAATCTGCCACAAATCTTCCAAGTCCGGTTCTGGAAGCACAAAAGAAACTTGAACTATCTTTTTCAGATATTCGCCGCCCTCAAAGCCGTCTTTTTCTATCGTCAGTCTTTTCTCAACTCTGTTTCTGTCATATGCCAAAAGAAAGACCGTATTAGGAAAATTAGCTGTCAATTTTACCAGTTTAAAAATCAATTTTGTTTCATCGGCGTCCAATCTGTCTATATCGTCAATAACGATAACAATTTTTTTTTCTAAACTGCCCAAACTTTTATTCAACCCGTTGCGAATATCACTTAAAGATTCATTCAGCAGTTTTTGTAAAGGATTAAAAGAAATGATGGATAAATTTATTCCTTGAAATCCGTAATCAGATAGTTTCTTTGCGTATCCTGTAAGTTTATCCTTTAGATCCTTTTTGATTGTAATTGGTTCAATGTTAGAAAAAGAGCTAAAGAAATCTTTTAGTAGCGAAGTTTGGTCAGAAAAATTCCAAGGGTTAAAAACAAAAAAATAAACCTTGCTACCGAGCGTTTCCAAAACCATATTGATAAAAGATGTCTTGCCCGCTCCCCATGCGCCTTCTACACCTACAACAAAACTTTCAGAACCCTTGAACGCCAAAATCAAATCAGCCACTTTTTGAGCAAGTGGCGCGCGCTTTAGCTTATCGCTCTCCTTTGACTGAATTGGATAATCCGGAAGTATCATTTACTTATATTTTAAACAGATAATAGTTTATATATTACCGACTCGGTTTTTCCATATTTCTCTAAAATCTTTATCTCTCATCGTTCTAATTTCGCCGAGATAAATAGAAACATAACAACCATTAATTTTTGTTTCTTGAGCTTGTTTGAGATTTTTTTCAGAGATTTTTATATACTGGGGGTCAATATCTATACCTATATATCTTCGGCCAAGGCGTTTTGCCGCAACTGCTGTCGTTCCTGTACCAACGAACGGATCAAGCACAACATCTCCCTCATCCGTTGTCATTAAAATTAGTCTTTCCAGTAACGGTACTGGCAATTGACAAGGGTGTTCGTCCCGGCGTTTTTTATGGCGTATTCTGTGAATATCAGACCAGACATCAGAAAGAAGCGGACCAAAGCCGTGTGCTTGATCTTTTTTGCCCCCATAATCCTTTAAGAATTCTTTGCATAATCGGCAACGCGGATGAGGATATCTTATATCGTAGAACTTAAAATCTTTGTAGGATTTGGACTTCGTATAGTACAAGATTCCATAATGGTTTGGCAATAGTGTTTTACCCATCGGCGCGCCGCCGGAATCCCAACAAATCCAATGTCTAAAGTAAGCAATTCTGTTTAAATGTTCGGCAAAATAGGATAGCCAGCGTGGAATATTGTGAACGAAAATTGCACCACTTGGCTTTGTTATTCTCACCATCTCGTTCATCCATTTATTGCACCAGTCAAGATATTCTTCCTTCTCTTTTGTATCTTCGTAATGGTTATACTTTTTCTTCAAATTAAAAGGTGGATCGGCAAAAGTCATATCCACTGAGCTATCGGGAATATCTTTCATAATCTCTAGGCAATCACCCAAAATAATTTTGTTTTCGTAATTTTTAATATCTTTTGTCATAGCTACTTCTTGAATACATTAGCAAGTAATTCTTTGAAACGATTAAGTTCTTCTTTATGGAAAGTAAAAACTTCGTCATACGCTCCAACCATTCTTTTGAGATCATTTTTTCTGACATACCAACCAATCCCATCAACAAATCCAATAAACTGTGCCTTAGGGTAATACTTCTTGATTAGCCGAGCGATATTGATTTCAGTTTTCGCCTTATCGCCTTGTCCGGATGAGGTGGTAACAACATAAGAAGATTCAATAATAAGCAATGGATTTTCTTGGTTTGGGATAATAAAGTCCATCGTCCGTTTTTCTTCATCCAACACCCCCACAAGCCTTTGGAGATCGCCAGAAACAAAAGGTATTTCCATTTCCTCCAAAATTTTCTTGATAAGCACTTCTGGGTTTCTCTCACTTTTACCAGAATATGACCCTTTTTCTTTGTAGCGGATCAAGGTGTCAACAAGCGATTCAATCTTAAATTCCAATTTTTCAACACTCAATTTTTTAAGTTCAAAGAGCGGCAAAGCATCCGCTAAGGCCGGAACAGTTGAGCCCTCAAAGAAAATATTGACAATCCCTTTTGCAAAGTTCTCGTTTTCTTGAATTAAACCCGCAATTTTTGTATCGCTCCATTCACTAATGCCTCGCTCACTAATGTCTTCGGTTTCAGTAAGCCATTTATCTTTGAGGGCAAGTTTATTTAATTCTTTGTCATCAATAACTCTAACCAGAGTTATCAAGCGTTTTAAGTATTCATTGGAAATCCCCGTTAAAGCAAGTAAGGCACGGAGGCCATTTTCCTTGTTTCTAATAAGGTCAACCAGAAAATCTCGTTTGAGCCCTTCGTTGGAAACTTTATTTCTTAAGACCAGCAAAGTTTCTTTAATAGAGGAAATATAACCCTCGTATCTTTCTTCAAAGTCGCGGTCATAAAGATAGAAAGTATTTTTATCAATGACTCTCTTGAATTTTGTTTCGGTTGTAGGCTTGGGTATTTTGCTCATATTATTTTGCATTCTCAAAAATTAAAATATATTCTTCTTTCATTGTATTTTGTAGTCCCTTAATGGGCTTCAAAATTTCTGAAAGAAATTTAAATTTTTGACCTTTAGCTAATTCTTTTATTTTGCCTTCCAGCCGTACGCCTTTCGTTTGAATATCATTAGTTCCGACCACAAAGATTGTTTTTGTTCCTTTTTTAGTAACTCTTGCGAGTTCTGCGAAAACCTTGTCAAGCATATCAAAGTAAAGATCTAATTTTTCGGTAATTCCTCTGCCTTGTAGTCCTATCATGCTAGTTTTTAGCTTTATAGGATCGTATCCTAAATATTTCAGTTGCGGCTCGTCGTTATCTACATAATCAATTGCGAAAGAGTAAGGAGGAGAGGTTATTACACCATCAATGCTATTGTTTTCAAGCGGTAAATCTAAAGCAGTTCCTTCAATTATTTTACTCCCTCCTATTTTCAGACCTAGTTTTTCTCTTGCGGTTTGAAAATTTTTGATAGTGGAAATATATCTATTGAGCACGATCGGGAAAAGCGATTCAAGAGATTTTGAACTCCTTCGGGCAAACCCCATTGCATCAAGAAAGGCTAGTAACACAATCTCATAATAAGATTTTTCGTCATTTTGTTCGCCTTTTACAAAATATGTAGGCACTTTATGTTTATTTAATTTTTGAAAAATTTCGTTTTGCTCTTTAATAATCTGATCAAGTTTTTTCTTATTAAGATTCAGGGCGAAAGTTTTTACTCTGCCCATTAGACAACAAAAAGGACTAACATCTACCCCAATAGAATCAATACCAAGCAAGTTTGCTTCCACAGATAAGGTTGCGCTCCCTGACATAGGGTCAAGTACTGTATCGCCGGGTTTTACATCTATCATATTTAGCAAAGCCCTAATCATTTGCGGATGAAATTTCCCTCTATAAGGGAATAGGCTATGAGTAGCATATCCAGTTGAATACTTACCATTTAAGAAAAAGGCTTTTGTGCGCAGAGAGCTGTTTTGATGTATTTCTTCTAAATTCTGGAGATTGCAGGTTTGATAATGAATAGTAGGTATGCCCTCTACCGATTTAAAATAAGCTGCTCGATTGATTAAATCTTGCTTATTTAGATTTTCGTATTCCCAAAGCGCAAAGTTAAGTTCAAATATTTCGTCAGTTCCATCAATAAGCTGATGGGTTGGCGGAAATAGTTTTTCAGTTATTGATTTGAGTGTTTGCATAGTCATTTCATTAGATCATCAAGTGATACCCCAAGGGCATCTGCAATTTTTTTAACTGTATCTATTGTCGGGTTTGGAGTTTCTCCAGATTCAATTTTTACAATAGTATGAAAAGCAACATCAGCTAATTTAGAAAGGCGATCTTGAGACACTGCTTTTTGCTGTCTGTATTTCCGGATATTCTCGCCAATACTTGATTTATTCTTTGACATATTTATAAAACTTTACTAATATAGTTGTATATACATCTGTTCTCATTTATACTACTAGTATTATATGAGATTTTCAAAATTTAATCAAATAAAATTTGGGAGCTCCTGCTTGTCGCCCGCGCACGGGAGGGCTGGGGCAAGGGCGACTTCTCTTTCTTTTTGTATTTCGGCCTCGCCGCCGTCTGAAAAAACGCTCTCGGGTTTCCAGCAGGCGGGCAAAAAG
>ERZ795060.4344-NODE-4344-length-12036-cov-3.781237_pt1 | contig 12036 bp, 10 predicted proteins | sample MGYA00375144_ERZ795060 | MGnify/ENA primary metagenome ERZ795060 (study PRJEB30189, sample SAMN05720157) | activated sludge metagenome | isolation source: anaerobic digester from wastewater treatment plant | place: Japan | collected 2015-05-15 ... | reverse complement strand
TTATGTTCTGCTTGGTTGTTTTTCTGCTTTGATCGCTATAATTTTTAATAATATCTTCCACAAAACGGAGAATCTCTTTGAAAATTTACCTTTGAATACACTCTTTAAACCTGCTCTTGGTGGGCTTATATGTGGTATTTTTCTCTTCTTTGCTCCAGGAATATACGGTTCTGGTTTTCCGGCTATACAAAAGGCCCTTACAGGAGATTATCCATTGAAAATACTCTTTCTTTTCCTTATTGCAAAAATATTTGCTACAAGTTTTACTCTCGGATCAGGAGGTTCAGGAGGAGTTTTTGCTCCATTATTATTCATAGGAGCAATTTTTGGATCATTATATGACAAAATAACTGATATCATTTTTCCTTCTACTTCAGGAAATGGAGCTTATTCGATAGTAGCTATGGCCGCTGTTTTTGCAGCAGCAGCAAAAGCACCAGTAACTCCTGTTATTCTTGTTTTTGAAATGTCCAGAGATTATAATATAATCCTTCCACTTATGTTAGGTTCGATTACTGCCCTTCTAATTTCTCATGCCTTTTCTTCAGATAGTATTTATACAATAAGACTAAAAGAAAAAGGAATAGACCCTGATTTGCTTGAATCCAAAAATCTACTTGAAAATATCACTGTTAAAGATGCGATGATTCCAGATTCACATATAGTAAAAGTTCCAGCGTATATGCCAATCAGAGACCTTGAAGCATACTTTCATATGAAGGGGGTAAAAAGAGCAGTTGTTGTCGATAGTGCATCTAATTTGTTTGGAATGGTAAATATCAAGGATTTATATCGAAAACCAGAACTTGTTGACTCTGGTATTGTTGCAGATATCTGCTCGAAAAATCCAATTATTGTGAGAGCAGATGATTCATTAGAAGATGCAGCACTGCTTTTTGGTTCTGAACCATATCATACTATCCCAGTTGTAGATACCTTTAATTCAAAAAAAATACTTGGCCTTCTACGCCGGGAAGACATTATAAGTGCCTATTCAAATGCACTGAAAAATAAAAATGTTATGGAAAAATATCTACGTTCAAGACGAATCCAGAAGGCAGTTTCAGCTGAGTTAATTGAACTAAAAGTAAATTCGAACTATAAATGTGTAGGATTGAAATTATCTGAAATAAAATTCACAGAAAAATCAAGAATAATTACAATTTTTAGAAATAAAGAGCAAATAATTCCAGACGGCAATACTGTAATAGAAAATGGTGATATTCTGGTTATAATCTCGTTTAATTCCGAACAGGTTATGAAATTGCTTAAGGGATAATTTTTAATCGTTTTTCAGTGAATTTTTATTTGACTTTCAAACTTGAAGAACTAAATTTCCCCTCTTTTATTAAAAAAATAGTAAAACAATTCAACCAATGATCTCTTCCATCTCATTATGGGCTTTTGTTCCTTCGAGACTGGCAAAGTGGTCGAAACTAAAAAAAAGGAGATTGGCAAAAAAATGAACACAGTAACTGTTCAAGATCTGCTCGAAGCCGGCGTTCACTTCGGGCATCAGAAAAGAAAATGGAATCCTAAAATGAAGAATTTCGTTTATGGAGAAAAAAACGGAATCTATATTATCGATCTTGCCAAAACAATGCAACAACTCAACGACGCATGCAATTTCCTTCAAAAAGTTGTTAGTCAGGGTGGAAAAATATTATTTGTCGGAACAAAAAGACAGGCACAGGAAGTGATCAAAGAAGCAGCAGAAAAGACCGGTATGTATTATGTAACCGAAAGATGGCTCGGAGGAACGTTAACAAATAATGCAACCATCCAGAAAAGTATAAAAAAGATGATGGAACTCGATGAAATAATAGCGACTCCAGAGAAAGCCTCTGCGATGAAGAAAAAAGAACTGATAAATCTCACAAGAACTTGCCAGAAACTTCATAAAAACCTCGATGGTATAGCAAAGATGCGCAAATTGCCAGAAGTACTTTTCGTAGTAGATGTTTGTAATGAAGATATTGCTATCCGAGAAGCTGCAAAACTTAATATCCCAATAGTTGCTATTGTAGATACAAATGGAAGCACTGATAATATCTCATATCCTATAGTGGCAAATGATGACGCCCTTCGCTCAATAAAAATTATTACTGATGTAATAGCTGAAGCCGTAAAAGATGCTTCTGATATCTACAATATAAAAGCAGCAGAAGAACGTTCCAAAAAAGAGGAAGAAGATAAAAGACAGGAAGATCAGAATAAAGAAAATGGAGAAAAAAAATCCCGTAAAATTCCAGCCAAAAAACGTATCAGAAAAACTGAAGAAGAAAGACGCGAAAAACGTAAAAAAGTAACTTCTTCAAATAACGAAGAGAAAAACGAGGTAAAAGCTGAAAAAGCAGATAGTAATACAGTCAAAAAAGTAAAACCTAAAAAAGAAGTAATAAAGAATTCTAAAACTGAAAAAACAGAAGAAAAAAACGAGAATAAATCTGAATAGGTTGAAAATTGAACAAGTAAAATTTAAGGAGAATTAAATATGCCAGAAATTACCGCTGCAATGGTAAAGGAACTTAGAGATAAAACTGATGCTGGGATGATGGATTGTAAGAAGGCTCTTACAGAGACCGGCGGAGATATGGAAAAAGCAATTGAATACCTGAGAAAAACAGGTGCAGCAAAAGCTGAAAAAAAATCTGGAAGAGCTGTAAAAGAAGGACTTATTGCCGCTCATATAGATTCCAAAGTTGGTGCTCTTGTAGAAGTATTGTGTGAAACAGATTTTGTCGCAAAAAATGAGAAATTTCGTGATTTTATAAGAGAACTTGCAAAAACAGCTGCAGAAATTCAAAAAGAAGGCGATGTAACTAATGACATTAGAATAAAAGCCGGCGAAAAATTAACTCAGATGATAGCTGTAATAGGAGAAAATATGCAAATTTCTCGTGCCATAAGATGGGAAAGCAGAAATGGTCTTTGCTCAGCTTATCTGCATATGGGGGGGAAAATCGCCGTTATGATTGAAGCTGAAGGTGTTACTAACCCAACCATTTTAAATGATGTTTGTATGCATATAGCTGCTTTTACACCTAAATATATAGTCCCGGAAGATATTCCTTCTGATATAATAGCGAAAGAAAAGGAAATAGCAAAATCTCAACTTGGTAATAAACCACCTCAAATACTGGAAAAAATACTTGATGGTAAAATCTCAAAATGGTATTCAGAAGTTTGTCTTATGAAACAGCCATGGATACGGGATGATAAAATCTCAACAGAAAAGGCTGTTCCAGGTTTAAAAGTAAGACGTTTTGTTCGTTGGCATGTTGGGGAATCAGTTACCTGAGCTAATTCTTTTTCTATCACTATAGGTAAATTTTAAGGGATTCTATTATTACAAACTCAAAAATATCTATTTATGCCATTCGACAAAGGAACGATAAATTTAACATTTCTGAGGGCAAATACTCCGATTCCAGACGACTTTCTTGAACGTTTTAACACTAAAGTAGCAGGCAAGCTCGATAACGTCGCAGATAAACCACAGATAGGATGGGTTAGTGGGAGGCACATCCTCGAAAGAACGATAAATGAAGATACCTCTATTTTTGCAGGTTATGTCCATATGAATTTGCGAATTTCGCAAAGAAAAATTCCCTCTGTTCTCTTAAAAGCAGAATGCCGAAAAGAAGAACTTGATTATATGTTGGATAAAAATGTAAATTTTGTTCCTGCTACTGTAAAAAGGAATATAAAGAAAGAAATAGAAGAAAAACGGCTTATGTCCATGCCTCCTACCATCAATGCAATTCCTTTTGTTATGAATCCAAGAGATGGAATTATTTTTCTATCAACAAGTTCTCCGGCAAAGGTAGTTTTATTTCAGGAATTTTTCGAACAGACGCTAAAAGTAACCGCAAGCCATATGGACTTTGCGAATTTCGCAGAGCAAATCGGAGAAAAAATAGAGAAGTTTAAGGGAATATCTTATTCCCCAAAGAAATCCTCCTCAGAAGAACTCTGTGCCAGAGATTTTCTCACCTGGTTGTGGTATTATTCAGAAACAAGGGAGGGAGAAGTAAAAATAAAAAGTAATGTATATAATATTTTACTTGAAGGGCCATTTACTTTTGCATCAAATTCGGAAACAGAAGGTAGTGTGGAAACCTCAATTAAAAAAGGCTCTCCTGCAAGAAGTGCAGAAGCTAAAGCTGCCCTTGAGGTGGGGAAGAAGCTCAAAAAAGCAAATATTACAATAACCAGATACAAAGATGTATGGAAAACCTCATTCAATGCGGATACATTTATTTTTTCCTCGCTTGAACTTCCGGAGGGGGAAAAATTAGATCCTATCAGTGCTTTTGATGAAAGAATGCGATTAATATATGAATTCAAAGAAGTATTCTCTCAATATTTAAAGATATTTTTTGAGTCCTTAAACTCTTCTAATTGGAAGAATATTCAGAAAAGTATATTAAAGTGGAGTGAAGAGAGAGAAGGATTTTAATACTGGATTTTACTTTTTTTATTTCTTCAATGTTTCTACAACGGCGAATTTTGTAAATACCCATTTTTTTTCTTTTCTTCGCAAATCGGCTTTTACTTCTCTTACTTCTTCAATTGACTTGTTATCTTTTTTAGTGGCAGTTAAACGAGCTGTAAAATTTACTACGGCAAAGTCATCTCTCAATTCTATGGAAATATCATAAAAGGTAAGAGATAGAGATTTAAAATTCATCTTGGCTCGCATAATTTGAGAAGAAATTTCCTGTGGAGTATAACTTCCATTTATCCATTCATGAGTGGCTTCTATTTCGCAGGGATTGTCAAATAATTCAGGCATAGTAGTCATTTTTAACCCTATCTGAATGGGCTTTTCCCCTGGAATGATTGATACAGCAGATGCGAGGTTTGCAAACTGTTTTTTTATCTTTTCTTTATCATTTGGGAAAAGGTATGATGCGATAAAAAAGCATACAATCAGAAAAAGAACAATAAGAATGATTCTGTTAATAATTGTGCTTTTATTCATTATTACATTACCAGAGTGGCTTTCCGGCTATTTTACTTAGTTCAACCTGTCCAAATAAATGTGATTCAATCGGCATAGAACGGTTGTCCCCTATAACATAGACATTGCCATTTTCTACAAATCTTGCATTGAGATTCCAGCTACATGGATACTTTACATATTGTTCTTTTTGAGGGATAGAATTTATAAATAAAGTTCCATTTTTAAATTCGACAGTATCTCCTTCAGTAGCAACAATCCTTTTTAGATACATAATCCTTGAACCTGCAAGTTTTATTGCAACAATATCTCCTTTTTTAAATTTTCCGCATAAAAATGTTCTACAAAAATTAAAACTTCCATTTTTATATGTAGGTTCCATACTTTCACCGTGAATTTTCATTGGGATAAGGAAATATTTAAATATAATGTAAGATAAAATTACTATTGCAAGGAGTCTTATCAGATATTTTGTATCTAATTTTGGCAAAAAAAAATTTTTAACTATTCCTTTTAGCTTCATCCCTTCTGACTTTTTTGCAATAAACTAAAAATTTAAACTCTTTTTGCTATCATTTCTTTAATTTTCGATTAAGCCCAAAAACCTTTCCAGGATATTGAACCACAATCTTTTTCATTTCCATGTTCATTAAAGTAGCGAGTAATTTTCCTGGGAGAATTTTACTTTCAATTGCGATATTCTCAATATTTTTATCCTCTATTTTCAATATTTCGAATATTTTAAGTTCGTCTTCGGATAAAGTGGATTCATCAATTTTAATTTGATTTTCATCATCGCCTCTTTTTCTATCCGAATCGCGAATTATTCCTGTTAAAAATTCGAATTCTTCCAGAACATCATCAAAATTTTCAACAAGTTTTGCTCCATCTTTTATTAATTTGTTACAGCCTCTTGCCTGAGGATTATCTGCTTCCCCTGGTACCGCAAACACAGATCTCCCCTGTTCAAGTGCGAATTTCGCAGTTATCAAAGCCCCACTGCCAATCCCGGCTTCAATTACAATTGTTCCGAGGCTTAGTCCGGATATTATTCTGTTCCTCATTGGAAAAGAACGTTTGTTCGGTGAAAATTCCATTGGAAATTCACTGATTAGAGCTCCTCCAGAATCAACTATTTTTCGTGCCAGAGAGATATTTTCCTGAGGGAAAATTCTTGCTAATCCACCACCCAGTACAGCAACGGTAAGCCCACTTGCATTTATCGTTGCTTCATGAGCAACAGCATCAGTCCCAAAAGCAAGTCCTGATATAACAACCCATGAAGCATAAGCAGCTGATGAAGCAAGATACTCAGTCATTCGCTTGCCATAGTTCGTTATACGTCTTGAACCTACAATGGCAATTGAATTTTTGTTAAATGCTTCAAGACTCCCTCTAACATATAGACATAATGGAGAATCCGGTAATTCAATTAACCGTTTTGGATATGTACTATCTGCTTTAGTTAAAATCTTTACACCGGCTTTTTCAGTAAGTCTCAATTCTTTATCAGGATTTACGTCATTTCTCCATGAAAAAATCTTTTCAGCAAGAGGTTCTCCAATACCTTCAATAGAAGCAATATCTTTCTTTTGGGCATTGAGAACCGCAACGGGAGAACCAAATTTCTCACAAAGGCGTGATAACCTGATTGGGCCTACCCCCGAAATCATATTAAGAACTATATATGCTTCCCTATCAGTCACTTGTGGTATAACTCCTTATTGATTCAATTACTGTCTCTTTTTCAGGAGATTTCAGAATAGTAGCTTTACCTATTTTTTCAGGAATCACTATACGGAGTTCGCCTGACATTACCTTTTTATCTGAGAACATAGCGTGAAAGACATCATATGGATTCGCTTTGATTTTCTCTGGTAATTCCAACTTATCAAGTAAGAAATTTTGTCTTCTTTCATCATTTTCCGATAGAATTCCTGATAGTTTTGCGAATTTCGCAGCAATTCTCATTCCTATGGCTACGGCTTCACCATGTAAAAGAGAAGAAAAGTTTCCCAGTTTCTCTATTGCATGTCCGAAGGTATGACCATAATTTAATATTGCACGTAAACCATTTTCTCTTTCGTCTTTTTCTACTATAGAAGCTTTTAACTTGCATGCTCTGGCGATGACTTCGGAATAGAAATTGAGGTCTAATTTCTTTAATTTTTCTACATTTTCTTCTAATAGAGAAAAAAACTCAGAGTCAAGAATTATACCATATTTAATTATTTCAGCCAAACCGCATTTTATTTCTCTGGTTGGTAGTGTTTTTAAAAAGAGAGTGTCAGAGAGCACTAATGACGGCTGCCAGAAAGTTCCTATCAGATTTTTTCCTTCTGGCAGGTCAACTCCTGTTTTTCCCCCTACAGCGGAATCTACCATGGCAAGGAGCGTTGTTGGTATTTGTATAAAATTTATTCCCCTCATGTAAATACTCGCGGCAAACGCTCCCATATCTCCAATGACTCCCCCTCCAAGGGTAATGATGATAGAAGTTCTATCCAGATGATTTTTTAGTGCTTCTCTGCATATTTTTTCAATATTAGAGAGTTTTTTTTCTTTTTCGCCTGGCTCTAAGACAAGAAACCCGTGTTTTGCATCATAAATGAAATTTTTGTAAATATTAAATATGTTTTTATCAGTGATTATGAAATATCTCTTATTTGTTTGTAAAAAATTATTTAATCCTTTTTCCAACAAAAAACCTCTATTTATGAGGATCTGGTATGTCTTGTTACCTGAAAGAGATACAGTAATTTTTTGCATCTTTTGATTTGTAGTTTTTATTTTAGTTAATTTTAATTAGGTTGATTTATATTTTTTTCTTTAGCTAACTTTTTTTTCAGTAATTTATACTCTTCAAACTTATTATCAAAGTAAGGATTTTTAGCTATTATTGGAAGATCTTCCCAATCAAGTCCTTTATAGTTGAGTGCAATGCTTATCGCTTTAGCAGTTTTTGCTTGTTCTTCTTTTAATCCAAGAGATTCTTCAAGTTTGAATTTTTTATAAAGAGCCTCTATTGAAATTGGATAGTTAATTAAATCTTTTTCAAGATATTTCAATGCTTCCCTATTCTTACCGAGTGCAATTTTTGCATCAGCCATACGTAAATTAGAACGTGAAATTGAGGGATTTGGCGTTTTTTCAAGTTGATTAAAATAAAATTCCGTCATAATAGGGTCTTTAAAGTTAACTATTGAGACAATGCCTGAACCAAATGGGCCATAAAAAGAGTTTGGATAAGTTTGCCGAGCTTTTTCCATAAAGTAAAGACTGAGAGCTTGTTTGTCATACTTATCGCTAAGAATCTGGCCAATATTCTGATAATAATTTAACTTTATAATAATTTCATTTGCCTTCAGAAAGAAAAAAAGAAGAAATATTCCAATAGCAGAGCGGAAAAAATATAGAAAATTCAAGTTGTCATTGCAATTACTTTCCTTACTATCGGCTATGTAAATTATACGCCACAATAAACCGAGAACAAGTGAAATAGCAAAGTAATTATGCCAGTGATAATATGTCATATCGAAAAGAGAACAGCAGAAAAACAGAATAGCAGAAAATAATACTGCACGACTTCCATTTGATAAATTTTTAAATCTTCTTATTCCTATTGAAATCGGGTAGAGATAGAGAAATAACAATGCAGAGCCTCCAATAATCCCAAATGAACCTAAAATATACAGGATATGATTGTGAGGATGTTCGGTAATATGTGCAAAATGATGGCTCCTTAGAAAATAAGAAATTGGACGATACGCAGTATAAACAGAAAGATATGAAGAATCACCAACACCGATGATAAAATTATCTTTTATAAGCTTAGTAGCGCCTGTCCACATTGGTATTCTGGTATCATAACTGATTATATGTGAAGCATAACCTGAAAAGATAAGTAATATCATGATGATTAGCATAAAAATTGTGAAGACAATAGAAAAAATTACTTTAAAACGCAATGATATTCCTGATTCGAGATAGAAGTATAATAAAATTGCAAAAAACATAGATAGTCCAGCACCACGAGAACCTGTTTGATATATAGTAAAAAGTACAAATAATAACACGAGGTATTTACATAAATGTAAAGCCCTCTTCTCATATAAATTTGAGAAAAAATGCAATAAGAAAATAACAATAGGTGACAGGCTTAAAATTAAGGAGGCATTCCAATTCCAGTTTCCGGGAAGTCCTGTAAACATTTTTCCTGAATATAGTTGCCACATTGATACAATACAGTTTACACTCCATAAAAAAGCAAGGATATACAGGATTTTGTATCTATTTGTGGATATAAAATAAATAAATAATGGACATATTAACCATGACAGTGAATTAAAGAATTCAAAGGCAAGATATGAATCAAAAATGATGTATTGGATTGAGATTGTTATAAGAAAAATAATTATTGGGACTATAAAAGTAACTTTTCTATTATAGGAAAAATTGCGTTTTAGAAGTAAAATAGCAGATGCGAAAATCGCAAAACATATTTGGAATCCTTTTATATCCTGTAGAATTTTGAATACAACAATGGTAAAAAGCAAATACAAAAAGATAAGTAGATAGTCTAAGTTTTTATTAATAGTTTTTATTATTTTTTTCAAATTATAATACCTTTTTTTTAATTATTACGCATCTTTCATTAAACCACCATGTCTGCTTCTTATTCTAAAAACAGCAATAAGCATTTTAAGAGAATCTCTTATGAGATTTAATTTTGAACCTGGTTTTTCTGTCCATTTTACTTCGACCTGAGCTATATTATATCCGAACATTTGAGCAATATATAGTATTTCCACATCTATAGCCCATGCATTTTCCATGCATTTTGTGATGATTTTTTTTGCAGAATCCTTTGTAAAAAGCTTGAATCCGCATTGACTATCGTGGATTCCAGGGATTGCAAGTAGATTTACTATTTTGTAAAAGATATTTCCAGAAAATGCCCTGAGTTCGGTCCTTCTTGCCTTAGAACTTCTGCGGGAACCGATAGCTATTTGATAAGTCCCATTCATGAGGAAGGGTAATAAATTATCGAGTTCTTCTATAGGGGTTGCGCCATCAGCATCTGCGTATAAAATAGCATCAAAGTTACAATTATTCAAAGCGTATAGAATTCCATTTCGTATGGAAAAGCCTTTACCTTCATTTTTTTTATTTCTGATTACTCGTAAAAGAGGGAAAGAATTGGAGAATTCTTTTACAGTCTCATAGGTAGTGTCATTTGATCCATCATCAACTACGATTACATCTGATATATTTCTTTTTTGTTGAAAGTACTCCTTAATTGATTCAAGAAAACTGATAATTCTCTTCTCCTCATTATATGCAGGAATAACAATCGCAACTTTTTTTATTTCAATTTTGGATGACAAAGCGTTTTCCTGAGATATTTTCCTTTTGGATAGAATTTCAATAAGTGTTGGAGAGAAGAAGTCAGAAGCAGAAAGTTTGTATCTTTTGAGATATAATAATGAGAAAGATAAAGGTATGAGAAGGCGAAAAAAATGAAAGATCAAAATAATTTCAATAAAATTTGTCCCCATTACTAAAACTGGCAGTTCTGCTACTCCCAGAGCAAATGGTGTGGGGGAAAACTCATATAAGCCTGTAAAAACTACGTAAAGAGTTATAACTTTTTTTATATCAGGAAGAAAAGGATGTGAAGCTATTACAAAGAAAAATAATTCCGTTCCCCATACAAAGAAGGCAAAAATGATCATCATTGAAAAAGCAAAAAAGTTACTAACTAAAATCTTCCGATTATAAATAAGTATCAATATGGTAACCGCAATAAAGAAAAAGATTAATCCTGGAAAAAAAAAGTATGCTATAACTGCTAATGACAACATAGAAGTGAAAAATAAAGAAAGCGAACGTAACGATAACCATGAAAGAATCTTCATGTGATCAACTTTATCGTTAAGTTCCAGAAATTCAGCTTCAAATGCTCTACGTGGGAACAAAGGACTTATTATTTGAATAAATTGAACGATAACTTCATATGAAAATGCTCTGTGAAAACTGAGGGCATGACCAAAAAAAAATTTTCTTCTCATCACTCTTAACAGAAAGCCAATGCACACAGCAAAAAATAAAGAAATAACAATATGTAAATTAATCTTGTAAAATTTCAAAGGTGAAGAAAGGATTAGAATGACGGTAAAAAGGAGAAAGCCTGCGGATAGAGATAGTCCGAGCAAAAATTTAAATCTGACATTTTTTAATGATATTGTATTCATCACTACTCCGATACAAAACAAAGTTTTCTTTTTACCTTAGAGATAAAACTTAATGGATATTTCGGATTTGGATTTGAAAATTTAGTACTTTCCAGAAAAGTGTCCAGTTTTTTTTGCCCTGAGATCATCAAAATAATAGTATCAGAAGAAGAAAGAGCTGGAATAGTTAATGTGATTCTTTCTATTTGAGGATTTGCGTATTGCGGAGGAATCACGTCAACAGCATATTTTTTACTTTCAAATAATGCAGGAGAAGATGGAAAAATTGAGGCAATATGCCCATCGGTTCCCATTCCAATGAAAGAAATATTAAAATGCGGATTTCCATTAAAAAGTCTTTTTATTTTTAAATCATAATTTTGTGCTGCTTCCTTTGCTGTCTTAAAGTTTGTATCAATTTTGAAAATATTTTCAGGTGGAATTTTGATATTTTCAATTAAATTCTTTCTGGCCATTGAAAAGTTATTGTAGTTATCAGATTCTGGGACAAATCTTTCATCTGTCCAGAATAATTTGACTTTTTCCCATTTTATATTTTGCTCTTTTGAAAAAGAAAAAAATAAATGTTCCGGAGTCTTTCCGCCCGGTATAACAATATAGAAAAAATCCATATCCTTTGAAAAATAGTAAAATTCGGCGAGAAAAAAATCTATTGCAAACTTTGACATCATTTCAATATTTTTAAATTTTCTTATTTCCCACATAATTTTCCACAAAAGTTAAAGATAAAATCTCGTAATCCTTCTTCATATTCTGGAGCAGAAATAAAATACCCTTCATTATGAGATCCCCTTATCTTTAGAAAACGTTTAGGAG
>ERZ795060.4341-NODE-4341-length-12047-cov-3.919863_pt1 | contig 12047 bp, 2 predicted proteins | sample MGYA00375144_ERZ795060 | MGnify/ENA primary metagenome ERZ795060 (study PRJEB30189, sample SAMN05720157) | activated sludge metagenome | isolation source: anaerobic digester from wastewater treatment plant | place: Japan | collected 2015-05-15 ... | reverse complement strand
AAATGAATTTATGCAAGCAAAAAAAATAAAAATAGCAGTATTGTGTCCGGGCTTTGGACTTATTCCGCGAGGTATTGAGACAGTAGTAAAAGAAGTTTTTTTTTTGCTATCTGAAAATAATAATGAATATCTAATTGATATTTATTGCGGCGCGAAACCAACAGAAATCCGAACGCCAAAAAATATAAAAATAAAATATGTCAAACTTCCAAAGTTTAATACTTACTATTCAAAATTATATAAAAAAATAGCGAAAAAACTAAAATATCCGGCGCAGGAAGAATATGATTTTAATTTTATGATTTTTGCTATTAAAATTTTTCCGCGATTATTATGCAATTCGTATGATGTAATATTTAATAATGCTGGTATTTTTTCAGCGTATATTTGCAGATTTATTAGAAAAATCGCTAATATTCCTTATATTCACAGCGGACACGCTGGAATAAATAATTTAGAATTAGCGCTTGCTAAACAAAAGCCAGATGTTTATATCGCTTCAACGCAGCCGGCAAAAGAATGGTTAGCTGCTAAATTTAAAAACTTGAAAATAGAAGTTATACCGAACGGCATAAATCCGGAAATATTCAGACCATATCAAGTATCTGAAAATAAATTAAACATAACAACTAAAATGCAGAGACCTATATATTTGTTTGTCGGCGCGCTGACATACCAGAAACAGCCGCTGAAATTATTAAATGCCTTTTTAAAATTGAAACAAGGTTCGCTTATAATTGTCGGCGACGGTCCATTAAAAAATGAATTATTGAATATTGTCAGCGCAGCAAAAATATCAAGTTCGCGTTTTTTATATTTAGAAAATGTCGATTATTCAAAATTGCCGGATTATTTTAATTTTTGCGATTATTTTACAATGCTTTCGCAAAATGAGACATTTGGAATAGTGTATATTATGGCGCTCGCTTGTAATAAACCGATATTAGCGGAAGATAGTCCGCAACAGAAATGGATGCTCGGCGCAGCGGCATTGTATTGCGATAGTAAAATAGAAGAAGAAGCGCTAACGCAAAAATTAATAGAATTGAAAAATATCGAATTTGGCAATATTCCATTAGAACTTTCAAAAAAATATTATTGGTCAAATATTGTGAAATTATATGATTCTTTAATAAAAGATATAGCGATACTTTGATTTGTTTCAACTATTGAATTCAATAATTTTTATAAAAAATAATCAAGATTTCAAAATCAAGAGAAAGAAAAAAAAAATTAAATTTTTATAAGTTAAAAAAAATAAAAATAAACACAAAGACTCGAAGATAAATAAGACACGAAGAAAAAAAAATATTTTTTATTATTCACCCGCTTTGCGGGTGATATTGATTATGATTATTTTACCGCAGGTTCACACTCGCCCTCGCGGCTATTATTATCAAAGGCCTTCGGCGTTTTTTTGTCTTTTTTTACAGCCACTAATTTTTTAGACTATTTTTTGAAACTTTTTAGAAGCGCACTCCGCAGCAGCGCAGATGCAATGAAATTATTTTTTTATTCATTTTTTTATTTTTTTTTTTAAAATAATATGCGTGATTATGAAATCAAAAAATATTTTAGCACTTGTTGTTTTTTTTATTTTTGTTTTTTGCGCGGAATTATTATATTCTCAAAATATCAAAATCAATCAACCGGCTGTCTTGTATGCTACGCCTGATAATGAATTGTATATTGCGCCATTTATTAATTCCGAAGCGTTTATTTATACTGCAAACACTAATAATTATTACAATTTATTCATTCGCAAGAAAGATGAATACGGCAGCTGGCAGACTTTGAATTTATCAAATAATACTATTACAAATTTCAGCGAGCCGCAGATTTCCAATAACAATAAATTTTTAGCGTTTGTATCTACTGCTAATGACATTCGCGGAAATATCAGAATCATCGAATTTGACAATAATTTCAATAAACTCAATGAATTTGAATTAACATCCACTGAATCAGAAGATTTTGCGCCGATATTTGATTATACCTCAGAAAAACTATTATTTTTATCGCGCGCTAAAAACGTTCCACAAATTACGCAAATAAAAGAATATTCGCTAAAAACCAGACAGACAAAGATTTTATATTCTTTTGAAAATATAATAAATTTCACAATTGACAGAACTAATAACAATATTGCGTTCATCTCAAAAAAAAATAATCTTAATACTATAAATTTTTTAAATCTAAAAAATAACAATATCGCAACACTGCATTCTTCAACTAATGAATTGCGCGCTTTGCAATTTGACGCGAACCAAAAAATTCTTTATTTCAACGAGCGCAATAGCGAAAATATCTATATTCTCAAAATGATTATTTACGATACTTTTGAAAATTTCAAAATTTATGACGCTGTAATAAGCAATCTATCAATAATCAATCCTACAATAAAAAATAACAAATTGTATTTTGTATCTCTTAATAATTCGCAATTTGATATTTATTATTTAGACGGAATTACGACAATTGATTTTGCCGCGCTCAAAAAACTGACAAGCGCGCAAGTTATAGAATTAGTAGAATTTTCCAAACTTGACGACGCGGTAAAATTTTACATTCTAAAAAATTATTTATTGCTTAATGCCGAAAATACAAATAGCGCAGAATTAGAAAAATTTATTTTTAGAATTTTCGATTATTATAATTTTAAAAGACAATACCGCGAACTTAACGAATTATCTAAATTCACAAAAAACCAAAATTTCAAAAATTTGATAAATATAATGTCGGATTATTATTTAAAAATTTCCGGGTTATCGACAAATGAAAAAATAATAGCGGACGATGATTTTCTAAAAAAACTAAATGATTTAAACAGCGCGGCAGACGTCGACCTAAAAATTAGAATAACGGAAATTTTAGGAGATTATTATTCATATCATCGCAAATATATTGTAGCCGTAAATTATTACGATTCAGCGGCGTATTTTCAAAATAGCGACGATACGGCATTGCAAAGTAGATTGCTAATAAAAAAATCATTGATATACGATCAACTAAAAGAATCAAACGCATTCCTAAAAATTTCGCTTGATATAATCAAAAAATTTTCGCAAAACAATTTATATACTGATGCTGCGATAAAAAATATTATAGATTATTACATAAAAAATTCGTCAGCCGCTAATAGATTAGACATAATAAATTATTTTATAAAATTATCAAATGACTATAAGCCCGAAGCGCCGCTATTAAGTGCGCGATTATTATTTGAAGCGGCAAATATCGCAAATTCAATAAACGAAAATTATCTTGCGAAAAAATTACTATATCAATTAATCAATGATTTTAAATTTACAGATTTATCAAATGATGCTTATATAAAATTAGGCGATATTTATTTTGCAGAGCAGGATTATGAAAATAGTTTTAAAAGTTATTTTTCCGCTATTTCGCTAAATTATTCTGATGCGACAGAAGAGCGCAGAAGATTGGCATTAGAAAAATACAAGCAAAAAATGTTTGAAAAAGGCGATTATGAACAAAAAATTAAAGATTATCAAAAAGCCTACAAAACATTTTTTAAATTAATAGAATTTGATAAAGGATATGTCCCGGCGTATCGCGAACTTATAAAATTAGGCGCAATGTTAAATCAATTGCCGGAATTAGAAAATCTAATTAATTCTTATAAAACTCAAAAATTAACAATCGTTGAACACAGCGCAATTGAATATGCAGAAGCGCTGATTTTAACCTATCAAAAAAACTGGAAAAACAATCTAAATGCCGCGCTTAAAAAAGTTCAAGGCGCTATTTCGCTAAAAAAGAATGTGAGTTATTATTATCAATTAGCCGGCTGGATATTGGAGCAATTGGAATTGCAAGCGGATAAATATGGAAAATACGAAGACAGTTTAAATAATTACAAAATAGCGTTAGGTCTTGCGGATCCTGAAAATATTCAAAATCGCGCAGAACTTATTATGAATATAGCCAATGTTTATTATCATCTTCAAAATTATGAATTCGCTTATCGCTATTATGCCGAATACGAGAAGTTATCAGCAAATCTAAAATATCAAGACAAAAATATTTTAGAAATTTTTTACGCTAATTACGCATATTCCGCGTATGTGATAAATTTATATGAGCTTGCAGAAAAAAATTATAGACGCGCAATAGAATTAACAAATAACGCTGAACATAAAGAAATGTATTATAAAAAACTTTCGCTTATATATTATTCAAGCGCAAGATTTTTAGAAGCAGTGCAGGCATTGGAAACCGCTAATTCTATTGCTGTTGACACTAAAAATTTATCAGCGGCAGAATTAGAACTGCGCAAATATTATAATAACCGCGCGATTTTGTTGTATTTAATGAATTATTTAAAAGAACATCCGGAAATTTCAGAATTAGAAAAGGCAAAACTAAAAAATAAAATTATTGAATTATTAGAAAAAACCGAACAGCATTTTAATCTCGGGTTTCAGCAGTTAAAAGCAAAAAAAGAAGGATTAATTAATTTGCGCATTAATATCGCAGATGAAGGAACTGATAATGCCGAGGGCTTTAATCCGACAACGGAACAGAAATTTCTGTATATGCTCGCCAGCGGTTTTTATCAGTTTTATAATAACAATCAAAAATCAATTGATTATTTGAAAAAACGATTAGAATTACTTCCACAAAAAATAATAATAGATAAAATGCCGATTGCCGCATTAGAGCAAGCGATATTATTAAATTCTATCGGAATAGAATATTATCGGATAAATGACTGGAAAAATTCTATTGATTATATTGATTCTTCTTTGAATATAGCATTACAATTAAAAGACGAATTCGGCATAACAAACAACCTTCTTTGTGCTTTGAAAATTTTAGATGAACAAAAAGAAAAAGTGCCATTAACTGATTTTTCTATTAAACTCGAAAATTACTATAAAAATTACGCAAGTTCTAATATCGCTAATTTTTTTTCAAATTATCGCGTCGCTTCAGCTTTTGCTTATCTTTATTACTATATTTACAATCAGATGTCAGCAGCGCAGACCAAACTTTTTAATGATTTTGAGAAAATCCAAAATATCGAAGATCAGATAAAAATCTTAAAACAACTAAAAGATATTTATAGTCATCAGCAGCGCGCATTAAAATTATTATTAGATTTAAAAACAAAATTCGCGCGGCAAAATCCAAATGATGGATTATTAAAAATTTTCGCTGAAATCAATAATGCTAATATTTCTGAATTAACAGATACGCGAATAATTTCAAATTTATTGGATTGGCTGAATTTCGCAGATATAAATGATTTTGAAAAACTGTGCGAGTTTGAAAATTTATTTTTACAATTTAATCAAAATACTCAAAAATATCGACAATATAATTTTGTCAGCAGACAACTATTAAATATTTTTTATGATAAACTTATAAGATCAGCGTTTGACAATAAAGATGCAATTAAATTTTGTTTGTTTATTGACCATTATCAAATGTTAATAAATCAGCGGCTTGATAATTTTAAAACTATAAATATTCTTGCAGACGAAGATATTTATTATTTCCAAAGTTTATTAGCGGACAATCAAAATATCAATATAATCTATTATTCCGAATATGCGAAAAAATATTATGCGTGTTCATTGAATAATACAGATTTTAAATTAATCGGAGTATTTGAAAATTTAGATAATCTGCCAAAATCAGATAATTTATTGATTGTCAATGCGGCGGCTGATAATTTTTTAAATGCTAATTTAATTATTCCGTCTATTGCCGCTTATATAAAATCTTCTGAAACGCGCACTGTTTTTTATAACAAACTCCAAAAATACGAAAATATAAATTATTCAAATAATGCCATTTTTGATACGAATATAGATATATTAGTTTTTGATGCCGCGCCGATATTATCATCGTCGCAAAATATTGGCAAATTAAAATTCAAAGACAATATAGAATTAGAATTAAAAGCAATAAAAGAACAGAATCCGCAAATAAACTATCTTGTTTTAAAATACGGCGATAGTTATTTTAAAAATAATATCAATAATCTAAATCATTTTGCAGAATATTTAATATTCAGCGGTTTTGCTAATATTTTATTTTTAAATGAGATTGATATTGACAAAATTAATAATAATACTGATATTTCGCAATATTTAACAAAAGGCAAAATTTATGGTGCCGGCGCTTATTCTGAAACGCAGCGTATGGAATTAGCGAGGACAATAAACGAAGAACTAATAAATAATTTTGTTGAGCATTTTCAAACTTCAAATTTTAGCACTGCGCTTTATTATATTGAAAGAATCATTGGTTTAGCAAATGTATTAGCGCCGTCTGACACTGAATTAAGTTCATACTTAAAACTTGCAGTTGACTGCGCTTATAAATTACAGGATTATAAATTAGCGGCGTTTTATCAGCATAAAATATTATCAGCTGGCAAATTAGATGCGTGGCAATTAGCGCAGGAATTATATAAATTAGGGATATTTTATGCCAATGCCGAATCTTATGACAGTTCGATTTATTATTTCAATCAAGCGCTGCGCTATTATCCGGACGATACTAAATTTGTATCAAATATAAAAATCGAATTATCAAAAAGTAATGAATTTAAAAGCGAATATCAAAATGCGATAAAATACATAGAATCGGCGATTAATTCTACGATTGAATTTGAAGAGTTGGGGAAATTATATTTGCGCTTGGGAAAAATCTATTATTTGCGCTTGAATAATTATATTTTAGCGGAAGAATATTTTTATAAAGCATTAGATTATTTCAAAAAAATTTCTGATAATAAAAATATCTGTCGCGCTTTGATTGATATTGGATTAGTTAATGAACGATTAGCAAAATTTACAGTAAGCCGCGAATTTTATGAACAGGCATTAACGTTTGCGCGTAAAAATAATTTTGAAAATATGCATTCTGAAATACTTTTAAATATCGCTAATACTCATTGGTTTGAAGGCAATTATCGCAATGCTTTGACTTATTCTTTTAATTCATTAGATTTAGCGAAAAAAAATAATGATCAGATGCAGATATATCTTGCAATGAATACTATCGGGTTGATTTATTGGTCTGTTAATGACAAAGACAAAGCGATTTATTATTTAGAAAATTCGCTCGCTTTATCGTCAGCGTTGAAAAACTACAATGATGTGTCGTCTACATATAATAATTTAGGGATAGTGCATAGAAGTTGGAAAAATTATCCAGAAGCAGAATATTATTTTAATCAAGCGCTTGAAATAGATAAAATTTTAAAATCTAAATGGGCTATAGGTTATGACTATCGCAATCTTGGCATGCTGAAATTAGCAGCTAATGATTTAAAATCTGCGGAAAAATTTTTGAATGACGCTTATCAATTAAGCGTTGAAATCAAGAATAATATCAATCTTGTAAAATGTTCATTAGAATTAGGCAATCTAAATTTAAAATTAGCAAAAAATAAAATCGCATTTGAGTGGTTTGATAAAACGCAGCAGCAAGCGAAAGAATATTCAATGAAAGAGATTGTTTGGCGCGCGCTATACGGCAAAGCGCTTGCGATCTTAGAAACAGATAAAAAACAAGCGCTCGAATATTTAATTGAAGCGGTAGAAATAGTTGAAAATCTTCGCGCCGATTTAAAAATAGAAGAATTAACCAACGGATTTTTCTTTGATAAAAAAGATTTGTTTGATAATATTATTGAATTATATGTTGATTTGCAAAATCCGCAAAAAGCGCTTGAATATTTAGAGCGCTTTAAATCGCGAAATTTTATTGATTTGCTCGGCAATCATCATATTAATCTTTCCGATACTTACGCTAATGTTTTATATAATAAAGTAAAATCTCTGCGCGCAGAATTAGATAATTTCGAACGACAGATGGCGATACTTGAAGATTCGCAGCGCAAAAAAAATTTCAATATCAAAATCGAAAATCTAAAAATTGAAATTAATGAAACCTTGACAAAACTAAAATTATACAATCCCGAACTTGAGTCGTTAGTTTCAGTAAATGCTATTACTTATGACGAAGCAAAAAATTATATTGATACTGATGTCGCTTTTATTGAATATTATTATTCAAAAAATAAATTGTTTTATTGGATTATTACAAATGACACTTTGATTTTTATTGATAAAAAATTAGCGTCTGACACGCATATCGAAAAAGCGGTTGCTGATTTTATTAGACGTATTCAGGATAAAGCGTATATCGAAGAAATATCTAATGAATTATACGAACTATTATTTTCCGCTGCAGAACCGCATATTCAAACAAAAAAATATATAGGTATAATTCCATTTGAAAAATTGCATTATTTATCGTTTGCCGCGCTAAAATCAAAAGATTATTATATAGTTGATAAATACAATCTGTTTTATCTCGCGTCATTATCATTATCGAAATTTGTGTTAACTCAGACAAAAAATAATTTGCTGAAAGAAGATTTAAAAATTTTAGCGATTGGCAATCCGGATTTAGGTGATTTTCATTATGATTTGCCGCTTGCGGAATTAGAAGCGCAGTCAATACAATTTGAATTTAATAAAGTAGATGTATTGCTGCGCAAGCAAGCGCGTAAAAGCTGGGTGGTCAATAATATTGCAAAATATAATGTAATACATATCGCGGCTCACGGCGAATTTAATTCTATCAATCCATTATTTTCAGCGCTGAAGTTAGTCGAAGATACAGATTTGAAATTAGATGGAGATTTTAAGGCATTAGATGTATTTGAAATTAAGTTGAACGCGGATTTAGTGACATTAAGCGCGTGTCAATCAGGATTAGGTAAAATACAAGCAGGCGATGAAATTATCGGTTTAAATCGCGCATTTTTCTATGCAGGCACAAAATCAATAATTTCGTCGCTTTGGCGCATTGACGATTTGACTACTTCGCTATTAATGAAGCATTTTTATAGAAATTATTTAGTTCATAACAAAATCGAAAGTTTGCGCAATGCCCAATTAAAAGTTAAAGCGGATTATCCGCATCCGATGTATTGGTCTGGATTATTTTTAAGCGGCGATTATAAATGAAAAAAAAAATATTTATTATTGATTCGCATTCATTGATTTATAAAGCATATTATGCTATTCAAAATCTGACTGATTCCAAGGGCAATAGCACAAATGCAATTTACGGTTTCGTTAAAATGTTGATTAAAATTACAGAGACCTACAAACCAGAATATCTGTTGGCTGTTTTTGATATTAGCAAAAAATCATTTAGAACCGAAATTTATTCTGAATATAAAGCGACGCGCAAGCCGACGCCAGCCGATTTGATACCGCAATTTTCAGAAATAAAAAATATCCTGAAAAAAATGAATGTTGATGTTATTGAATTACAAAATTACGAAGCTGACGATATTATCGGAACGCTTGTAAATAAATATAAACAGCAGTTTGAAATTTTTATATTTTCGAGCGATAAAGATTTGAATCAGTTAATTGATGATAATGTAAAAATTTTAAATAGTAAAAAAGGTATTAGCGAAATTGATGTTATCGATAAACAAGCATTTGTAGAAAAATATAAAATTCCATTAGAATCATTTGTTGATTATTTAGCGCTTATCGGCGATAGTTCGGATAATATTCCGGGCGTCGAAGGTATAGGTCCTAAATTCGCTGAAAAATTGATAAATGAATTTGGCAGTATTGACAATATTTATGCAAATATTGATAAAATCAAGCCGGAAGCGCTGCGCAATAAATTATTAAAAAATAAAGATAACGCATATTTAAGCCGCCAACTTGTTAAAATTAACAACCAACTAAATCTAAATATTGAACTGAAAAAATTTGAAATAAATAATATTAATGCGGTATTAGATGATTTTAAGAGATTAGAATTTTTCTCAATTATCAAAGAACTGAAATTGTCTGATGCTGCTGCCGATGATACTGACAAAAAAAACAGCGTAAAATCTGAAAAGTTAGCAGATGGCTTTAAAATTTCAGAAATTACCGGCGCCTCGCAATTTGATAATTTAGATATTAAAAAGAATTTTTTTGTATATATTGCGAAATTAAATAATAACGATGTATTGTATTTTGTCAATTCCGCTAATATATTTTATTTTGCTGTTAATGACAATATGCTAAAAAAAATTTATGAATTTATTACCGCAAATAAAATCAGAATTTGCGGATATGATTTGAAGATTTTGCTGAAATTATTTATACAGCAGAAACTAAATATTAATGACTTAATTATTTTTGATTATCGCATTTCTTATAGTATGCTGCATAAAGATGAAGACATATATTCTATAATTTTAAAACTTTTTTCGATTGATATTAACAATATAGATAATTTGGAATTTGAAAATATCGATTTATTTCAAAAATCAATAACAGAGAATCTTCAAAAACAAATCTGTAATTTTTTTAAATATTATACGGCGCTTGAAGATTTATTGACCGCGCAATTAAAAGAAACAAATCAATTAGAATTATTTGAAAATTTGGAAATTCCATTATTGACTATTGTTGCGTATATGGAATTTTATGGTATTTCGGTAGATAAGGAATATTTGCTGAATTTGAAAAAAACAGTATCGTCAAAAGTCAATGAAATAAGCGCAAATATTTATAAAGAATTAGGCGAAGAGATAAATCTCAATTCGCCTAAACAAATAGCGGACGCATTATATAATAAATTGGGATTGATACCGCAGCGCAAAATAAAAACCGGGTATTCGACAGATAATGAAACGCTATTGAAATTACGGCATTTTCATATTGTGCCGGAATTATTATTAGAGTATCGCAAATTCACAAAAATTTTGAGTGGCTATATTCTGCCGCTAATTGAACATATTCACAGCGACGGTAAAATTCATTGTAATTTCAATCAAACTGGCGCAACGACCGGCAGATTTTCAAGTAATAATCCGAACCTGCAAAATTTACCTACTACTCATTCTGATATTTTAAATATTCGCCGCGCATTCAAATCTTATTCAAATAAATATCTTTTAGTTAATGCTGATTATTCGCAAATAGAACTGCGAATAATCGCGCATCTCTCAAATGACGAATATATGATAAATGCTTTTATTAATGATGAAGACATACATACTTCAACAGCTAAAAAAATTTTTGATATTAACGATGCTGCGGCTGTGACGCAAGACATGCGCAGATTAGCAAAAACAATAAATTTCGGCGTGCTTTACGGTATGTCCGCGCATTCTTTAGCAATGGAGACCGGGTTATTTCATAATCAAGCAAAAGCGTTTATTGACAATTATTTTAATCAATTTTCAAGCATCAAAAAATATTTTGATAATTTAATTTTTGACGCTAAAAAAAATGGATATGTTGAAACATTATTCAAACGCAGAAGATATATACCTGAATTATTATCAAAAAATAAAGTTGTGCAGCAGTCCGGCATTAGAATGGCGATGAATATGCCGATTCAAGGCACAGCCGCAGATATATTAAAATTAGCGATGCTCAAAACCCGCGAGCTCTGCGATAAATATAATGCTCAGTGCATATTAACTATCCACGATGAATTGGTATTTGAAATTCCAAAAAATAGTGTAAATGATTTTGCCGTGCAATTAAAACAAACTATGGAAAATATAATTAAATTAAATGTTCCGCTCAAAGCGGAAGTTAATATTGCCAGCCGTCTCGACGAATTGAAATAATAATAAATATTTATGCTAAAAAAAATTATCTTCTTGTAGATTTTGTTTTTTTACGCGGTTGACTTTTTTTCGCAGCGGAACTGCTGCTTTTATTTTTTTTCGGAGATTGAAGCGCATTGATTTTTTCGAGTAATTTTTCATTTTGGTTTTGCAATGTCTGACAAACATCGGCAAATTGCTGACGTTTTTGCGTTTCTTCGTCTAATTGTTTTTTAGTTTCTTGCAGTTGGCTGTCAAGATTTTTTAATTTTGTAGAATATTCATCTACATTTTTTTTCTGGTTTTTATAGGCATTATATAAAACAATATTTCCAGCTATCGCTACAATCAATAACGACGCTGCTAAAATAATTATTTTTTTCATTATTTTTTCCTCCGCATCACAATTAACAAAAGTTAT
>ERZ795060.4336-NODE-4336-length-12060-cov-4.406830_pt1 | contig 12060 bp, 9 predicted proteins | sample MGYA00375144_ERZ795060 | MGnify/ENA primary metagenome ERZ795060 (study PRJEB30189, sample SAMN05720157) | activated sludge metagenome | isolation source: anaerobic digester from wastewater treatment plant | place: Japan | collected 2015-05-15 ... | reverse complement strand
TCCATCACCACCAGCGCCAGCAGCGCCTCGGCGATCGGCGTGGCGCGGATGCCCACGCAGGGGTCGTGGCGGCCGAAGGTCTGCACCACGCTGGGCTGGCCGGCGCGATCGATCGACTCACGCGGGATGCGGATCGAACTGGTGGGCTTGATGGCGATCGACACCACCAGGTCCTGCCCGCTGGAAATGCCGCCGAGCACGCCGCCGGCGTGGTTGCTGCGAAAACCCTGCGGCGTCAGCTCGTCGCCGTGCTCGCTGCCCTTTTGCGTGACGCAGCCGAAACCGGCGCCGATCTCCACGCCCTTGGCCGCGTTCAAGCCCATCATCGCGTAGGCGATGTCGGCGTCGAGCCGGTCGTACACCGGCTCGCCCAGGCCCGCCGGCATGTGCCGCGCCGTCACCATCAGCCGTGCGCCGCACGAATCGCCGCTCTTGCGCAGCGCGTCCATGTAGGCCTCGAGCCGCGGCACGACCCTCGCGCTGGGCGCGAAGAAGGGGTTGAGCGCGATCTGCGCCTCGTCGTCGAACGGGATCGGCACATCGCCGATCTGCGTCATCCAGCCGACGAAGCGCGTGCCGTATTTTTCGGCCAGCCACTTCTTGGCCACCGCGCCGGCGGCCACCGTGGGCGCCGTCAGCCGCGCCGAGGCGCGGCCGCCGCCGCGCGGGTCGCGCAGCCCGTACTTGCGCCAGTAGCTGTAGTCGGCATGGCCGGGGCGGAAGGTGTCGAGCAGGTTGCCGTAGTCCTTGCTGCGCTGGTCGGTATTGCGGATCAGCAGCGCGATCGGCGTGCCGGTGCTCAGGCCCTCGTACACACCCGACAGGATCTCGACGCGGTCGGCCTCGTCGCGCTGCGTCACGTGGCGGCTGGTGCCGGGGCGGCGGCGGTCCAGGTCGTGCTGGATGTCGTCCTCGGACAAGGCCAGACCCGGCGGGCAGCCGTCGATCACGCAGCCGATCGCCGGCCCGTGGCTCTCGCCGAAATTGGTGACGCGGAACAGGTGGCCGAAGGTGCTGCCGGGCATGCGCCGATGGTAACAAGCGCGCTTGGCGTGCGCGGCCGGGCCGCGCGCCGGCTCAGGGTGTGCTGGCGTCGGCCGCGCCCAGCGCCCCCAGCAGCGCGCACGACGCCTGCAACGGCTCCATGCGCTGCTGCGCCGCCGTCAGCGCGGCCTGGATCTGGCGGGTCAGCAGCATCAGCTGCCGGCCCTCGAGCAGGCCGCGTTCGGTGCGGCACACCAGGCGGTCGGTGCCCAGGCGCATGGCGTCGATGCGGCGCTCGTTCAGCCTTTCGGCACCGCCGACGCGCTCGCTGAGCTGGTGGCAGTGGGCGATCTCGGCGCTGACGGCGGCGGCCGGCGCCGGCTCATCGGCGTCGTCGAGCCGCGAAGGCACCGTGGCGGCGCAGCCTTCACCCAGGCGCTGGCAAAGCTGCGCCAGCACCAGCAGCCGCGCGCGCAACGCCGCCATCAGCTGCAGCGCGTGGCGCTCCTCGTCGCGGATGGCGTCCAGGTCGGCGCTGGCGCGTTCGGCGTCGTGCGCGTCGGCATCGAGCATGCCGCACAGCGCCACGGTGCGCCGCGCCATCTCGCCCACCGCGGCACCCAGCTCGGCATGCTGCTGGCGCAGCCCGGCATGGGTTTCGGCCAGCGCGCGCGCCTGCTGCGCGGCGGCAGCACGAAGCTGCAGCGCTTGCTCAGCGCTGTCGCGGCGCAACGCATCCAGGCTTTCGGCCTGGCTGATCCAGGCACACGCCGTCAGGTAGCTGGACGCCAGCACCGCCAGCGTCAGCAGGCCCAGCAGCACCCAGCGCAGCGCCAATGCGGTGCCCGGCGGGCCGTCCAGCGCGGCAGGCAGCGAATCGATGGCCTGCCCGCCGATGGGCGCATGCCACAGCAGCAGCGCGGCCAGCAGCGGCGCCCACAGGCCGAACACGAGCCGTGCCTGCTGCCGTGACTGCAGCTGGCGCAACAGGCGCAGCCCCGGTGACCAGAGCGACGCCGCGGTGCGCGCCGCGCGCACCGGCGGCGATGCCGGGTAGGTGGAAACCGAGGTCTGTGACATGCAAGCTTCGATGCGCGGCGCCGTTGTTGCTGGCTATCGGAGCCGCGGCCGCGCACTTGAGCGCCCACAGCGAACAACCCAGCGGCGGCCGGCAGATGCACCACAATGCCCGGCGCCCCTACTGCAAGGTTCTGCCATGCCAGGCTATTCCGACCCCGGCTTCGACACGCTGGCGCTGCATGCCGGCGCGGCGCCCGACCCCAGCCACGGCGCGCGCGCGGTACCGATCGTGCTGTCCACCAGCTTCGTCTTCGACAGCAGCGAACACGCGGCCAGCCTGTTCAACATGGAGCGCAGCGGCCACGTCTACAGCCGCATCAGCAACCCGACCACCGCGGTGCTGGAAGAACGCGTGGCCGCGCTCGAAGGCGGCAGCGGCGCCATCGCCACCGCCAGCGGGCAGGCGGCGCTGCATCTGGCCATCGCCACGCTGGCCGGCGCGGGTTCGCACATCGTCGCCAGCTCGATGCTCTACGGCGGCAGCCACAACCTGCTGCACTTCACGCTGAAACGTTTCGGTATCACGACCACTTTCGTGCCGCCCGGCGACATCGACGGCTGGCGCGCGGCGATCCGCCCCGAAACCAGGCTGCTGTTCGGCGAGACGCTGGGCAACCCGGGGCTCGAGGTGCTGGACATCCCGACCGTGAGCAGCATCGCGCACGACGCCGGTCTGCCGCTGCTGGTGGACAGCACCTTCACCACGCCGTGGCTGATGAAGCCCTTCGACCACGGCGCCGATCTGGTCTACCACTCGGCCACCAAGTTCCTGAGCGGGCACGGCACGGTGATCGGCGGCGTGCTGGTCGACAGCGGCCGCTTCGACTGGAACAACAGCGCTCGCTTCCCCGAACTCACGGAACCTTACGACGGCTTCCACGGCATGGTGTTCAGCGAGGAAAGTTCGGTCGGCGCCTTCTTGCTGCGCGCACGGCGCGAAGGCCTGCGCGACTTCGGCGCGTGCATGAGCCCGCACACCGCGTGGCTGATCCTGCAGGGCATCGAGACGCTGCCGCTGCGCATGGCACGGCACGTGGACAACACGCGCAAGATCGTCGGCTTCCTCGCCGCGCAGCCCATGGTGCAGCGGGTGGGCTACCCCGAACTCGACGGCCACCCGAGCCAGGCGCTGGCGAGAAAGCTGCTGCCGCGCGGCTGCGGCTCGGTGTTCAGCTTCGACCTGAAGGGCTCGCGCCGGCAAGGGGTGGCCTTCATCGAGGCGCTCAAGCTGTTCAGCCACCTGGCCAACGTCGGCGACTGCCGCTCGCTGGTGATCCATCCGGCCAGCACCACGCACTTCCGCATGGACGACGCGGCGCTGCGCGCCGCCGGCATCGGCCCCGGCACCATCCGCCTGAGCATTGGGCTGGAAGACGCCGACGACCTGATCGACGACTTGAAGCGTGCACTGCGCGCGGCGGAGAAGGCGGCATGAAGCTCGACGTCCGAGGCCCAAATGGCTCGATGAAGGGCTCGATGAAGGCCTACGCCTACAACGGCGGCAAGCCCTTCGACCCGGCGTTGCCGTGCGTGGTCTTCATCCACGGCGCGATGCAGGACCACAGCGGCTGGACGCTGCTGGCGCGCTGGTGCGCGCACCACGGCTTCGGCGTGCTGGCGCCGGACCAGCCCGGCCACGGCCAAAGCGCCGGGCCGCCGCTGCAAAGCGTGCAGGCGCTGGCCGACTGGACGCTGGCGCTGCTCGATGCCGCCGGCGTGCGCCAGGCCACGCTGGTCGGCCACAGCATGGGCACCTTGATCGCGTTGGAAGCCGCGGCGCGCGCACCTGCGCGCGTGACCCGGCTGGTGCTGCTGGGTGCGGCGTATCCGATGAAGGTCAGCGATGCGCTGCTGAACACCGCGCGCGCAGCGCCGCTCGAGGCCATCGACATGGTCAACGCGCTGTCGATCAGCACGCTGGCCAGCAAGCCCAGCTACCCGGGCCCGGGCATGTGGGTGCACGGCAGCAACCGCGCGCTGATGCGCAACCAGCAGGCGCTGTGCAGCGGCATCAACCTGTTCGAGCACGACTTCCGCGTCTGCGACGCCTACGCCGGCGGCACGGCGGCGATGGCCAAGGTGTCTTGCCCCGCGACCTTGATCGTCGGCGCACGCGACCAGATGACGCCGCCGAAGGCCACCAGGGATCTGGCCGCGGCGCTGAAGGCGCAAGTGCTCACCGTGCCCAGCGGCCACCACCTGATGGCCGAGGCGCCGGATGCGGTGCTGGCGGGGTTGCGCACGGCGTTGGGGGCCTGAGCGCGGCGCGCCGGGCGCCGCCTTGCACCCGCGCCTTCGCGCCTGCCTCCGTCAGGGCGGCGGCGCCGGCAGCGCATCGGGCATGAGCATCTGCCCCGCCCGCCCCTGCATCCAGCGTTCGAACTCCAGCGCCAGCAGCTCGGCGTGTTCGCGCTCCTCGGCCGCCAGCTCGCGGTACAGCTCGCGTTCGCTCGGGCCTTGCGTGCGGTCGCCCGCCTGGTCGGCGAAGAAGGCTGCGGCGCGCTGCTCGAGCGCGATCGCCACGCGGAACAATTGCTCGGGCCGATCCGGCGCGCCGTGCACCCCGGCGTAGATCGTCGCGCGCGCGAGACTGAGGCTCGACCCGCTGTCCGGCGCGGCGACGTGATAACGCCGTGACAGCGTGGCCATGTGTTCGCCTTCCATTTCGGCAAAGCGCATGAACAGGTCGGTGAGCGCGGCGTCGCCCGCTTCGGCTGCCGCGCGGCGGTAGAAGTCGCGCCCGCCCAGTTCGACCTCGAAGGCGGTGCGGATCGCCTCTTGCGCTGCGGCGCCGGCGAACTTGCGCTCGCCCAGGCGCTGCAAGCCGCCGCCGCAGTGCGGGCACAACCCGAAGGGCAAGGCGAAGCCTTCGCTGAGCTTGGCGCACTGCGCGCAGCGCCACTGCAGCACTTCACCCGCACAGCAGATGTATTCGCCGTCGCCGTCGTCGTCCAGCGGCTGGCGGCACTTGGGGCACAAAGCCATGGTCGGTCTCCTGGATACGCCGCCGTCAAGCGAACTGCGCCTCGGCCGCGGCGGCCAGCGCGTGCGCCGCCGCGGCCGACACCGGCCAGCCGCGCTGCGGGTCGCGCAGGTAGGCGGCGATCGCGCTGGCGGCGCGGCGCCCGGCGCTCATCGCCAGGATCACCGTGGCGCCGCCGGTGACGATGTCGCCGCCGGCGAACACCCCCGGCAGGTTGGTCGCCTGCGTCGCCTCGTCGGCGACGATGTAGCCGCGCCGGTCCAGGCCCAGGCCGCCGGTGGAACGGCCGATGATCGGGTTGGCCTTGGTGCCCAGCGCGTAGATCACGGTGTCGCACTCCAGCTCCACCGTCTGGTCGGTGGGCTCGGGCTTGCGCCGGCCGCGCTCGTCGGGCTCGCCGAGCTGCATCAGGCGCGCGCGCAGGCCGCGCACGTCGCCTTGCGCGTCGAGCAGGATCGCCTCGGGCGCGTGCAGGAAGCAGAACTCGACCCCTTCTTCCTTGGCGTGGCGCAACTCCTCGATGCGCGCCGGCGCTTCGGCCTCGGTGCGGCGGTAGACGCAGCGCACGCTGTGGGCACCCAGGCGCTTGGCCACGCGCAGGCAGTCCATCGCGGTGTTGCCGGCGCCGATCACCACCGCGTGCCGGCCCAGGCCCACCGGCGTGCCCTGGTACGGAAACTGGTCGCCGCCCATCAGGTTGACGCGCGTCAGGAACTCGTTGGCCGACAGCACCTGGCCCGCGTTCTCGCCGGGGATGCCGAGGAAGGTGGGCGCGCCGGCGCCGGCGGCGACGAACACCGCATCGAAGCCTTTGCCTTGCATCAGCTGTGCCAGCGTGAAGGTCTTGCCGATGACCTTGTTCAGCTCGAAATGCACACCCATCTCGCCCAGGCGCCGCACTTCCTTGTCGATGATGTCGCGCGGCAGCCGGAACGCCGGGATGCCGTAGCGCAGCACGCCGCCGACCACGTGCAGCGCCTCGTACACCGTGACCTCGGCGCCGAAGCGCGCCAGGTCGGCCGCGGCGGCCAGCCCGCCCGGCCCCGAGCCGACGATCGCCACCTTGCCAAGTGCGCCAGCTGCGCCCAGCAACCGGGCCGGCCGGGCCTGGCCGTGGTCGCCGACAAAGCGCTCCAGCCGGCCGATCGCCACCGGCTCGAGCTTCTTCTTGATGATGATGCACTGCGCCTCGCACTGGCGCTCCTGCGGGCACACACGCCCGCACACCGACGGGAAGATGCTCGATTCGTTGATCGTCTCGAGCGCGCCGTCGACGTCGCGCACGATCAGCTGGCGGATGAACTTCGGGATGTCGATGCTCACCGGGCAGCCGGCGATGCACGGCGGCTTGTGGCACTGCACGCAGCGTTCGGCCTCGTACAGCGCATCGGCCCAGCCGTAGCCCAGATTCACTTCCTTGAAGTTGGCCGCGCGCTCACGCGCATTGCGCTCGGGCATCTTCGCCTGGTGCGGCGTCACCGCCGAGTACTTCTTGTAGGTGCGCTTGCCCTGCTTGATCAATGTGTCCTCGAGGCTGCACACCTGGTCGAAGTCGGCATTGGCCTGTGCCTCCTGCGCCTTGAAGCGGCGCTGGCGCGCGTTGAGTTCGGCGAAGTCGATCTGGTGCGCGTCGAAGTCGGGGCCGTCGACGCAGGCGAAGCGCACCTCGCCGTCGACGCGCACGCGGCAAGAGCCGCACATGCCGGTGCCGTCGACCATGATCGTGTTCAGCGACACCATCGTCTTCACGCCGAAGGGGCGCGTGACTTCGGCGCAGGCCTGCATCATCGGCATCGGGCCGATCGCGACCACCAAGTCGGGCTTCGGGCCGTCGCGCTCGAGCAGCTCCTGCAGCGCGCTGGTGACGAAGCCCGGCCGCCCGGCGCTGCCGTCGTCGGTGCACACGATCAGCTCGTCGCTGTGCTCGCGCAGGCGTTGGTCCCAGAAGATCAGCTCCTGGTTGCGAAACCCGACGATCGTCGTCGTGTGGTTGCCCGCTGCGCGAAACGCACGCAGCTGCGGAAAGACCGGCGCCACGCCCAGCCCGCCGCCGACCAGCACCACGTGGCCGACGCGCCCGATGTGCTGCGGCAGCCCGAGCGGGCCGGCGAGATCGGCGATCGCGTCGCCTTCGGCGTAGCGGTCGCGCATCTCGCGCGTGCTCTTGCCCAGCGCCTGGATCACCAGCGTGACGGTGCCGCGTTCGCGGTCGTAGTCGGCCACGGTCAGCGGGATGCGCTCGCTGCCCTCGTGCAGGCGCACGATCACGAAATGGCCCGGCTCGGCGGCGCTGGCGACATCGGGGGCGTGCAGCTCCCACAGGAACGAGGCGCTGGAGAACTGCTCGCGGCGAACGATGGTCACCATGTCGTCGGCTTCCTTCACGACCGGCGCCAGCGTTTGCGTCCGGTATTGTGGTATCGGGGTACCGTTTTACCGTTATGAAGATTGCCGCGGCGGCCGATCTGCGGCAAGGCTGATCTGCGTCAAGCTGCCGGGCGCCCGCCGCAGGCGCTCATTCCCGCGTGCCAGCCGCCCGCGCGGCGCTGCGAAGCCCTGGCGCGGACAATGCCTGCATGTCACGCACCCTCGTCGCACGCGCACTGTCGGTGATCGGCCACCCGGCGCTGCTGATGCCCGCCTCGATCGCCGCCGCCGCGCAGATGGCCGAGGCACCGCCGCCGCTGCTGCGTCTGGCAGTGGGCTCGGCGCTGGCCGTGGCCGCCATCGTCGGCCTGTTCAGCCTGTGGCAGGTGCGCACCGGGCGCTGGCGCCATGTGGATGCCTCGCTGCCCGGCGAGCGCCGCCAGCTGACGCGTCTGCTCGCGGCGCTGCTGTGCGCTGCCGCCGCGCTGGCCTGGGCCAGCGGGCATCCGCCACGGGCCGCGGCCGCACCGCTGCTGGTGGCACTGCCGGTGCTGGCGGCGCACCTGCTGCGCACTCGCATGAAGCTGTCGCTGCATGCCGTCTATGCGGCCTTTGCCGTGCCGCTGTTGTGGCCGCAGCCGCTGGGCGTGCTCGCCGCGGCGGCGCTGGCGCTGGGCGTGGCGTGGTCGCGGCTGATGTTGCGCCGGCACACGCGCGCCGAGGTGCTGAGCGGGCTGCTGCTCGGCGCGGCCGCCGGCGCGATGCTGAGCGCGCTGCTGCGTTGACGCGCGCCACCGCTGCCGACCCGCGCGACCTCCGCGCGGCCGGTACGCTGCAACAGCGTTCGGCGCAGCTCGCCCTGGAGCGCGCGGAACTGCCGGCGCACAACCGGCTGCGCAGGCGGCATGCTGCCGGCGCCTGCGCACGGCCTGGCCTCGGTTCAGGCAGGGAATTCTTCGGTGTCGATCTCGGCCTGCGTGGCCGCGCCGCAGCGCGCGCCGTGCACGCTGCGGCGGTGGATCAGCGCGTCCAGCCGCTGCAGCACATCGTCACCCAGCCGCACGCCGGCGGCGCCGAGGTTGTCCTCGAGGTGGGCGAGCTGCGTCGTGCCCGGCAGCGCGATCACGTCGTCGCCGCGCGACAGCACCCAGGCCAGCGCCAGCTGCGCCATGCTGCAGCCGGCGTCGCGCGCGATGGCGGCGTAAGCGTCGAGCAGCCGCAGGTTGCGCGCGCAGTTGTCGGCCTGGAAGCGCGGCATGCCGCGGCGCAGGTCCTTGTCGTGCAACGTGGCCGGGTCGCGCAGCGTGCCGGTGAGCAAGCCCCGCGCGGTCGGGCTGAAAGCCACCAGCGCCGCGCCGATGTCGCGGCAACAAGCACGCGCTTCACACCGTCGTCGAGGCCGAGCAGCACCTCGTTGGCGCCGAAGCCGTACAGCGCGGCGGTGTCGAGCATCGTCACGCCCCGGTCCAGCGCGCGGTGCAGCAGCTTCTCGGCAGCTTGCGGCGGCGGCGGCACGCCGTAGGCATGGCTCAGGTTGATGCAGCCCAGGCTGAGCGCCGAGACGGTGAAGGGGCCGATGCGGCGGTGCTTCATGGGGGTGGGCCAACGATGAGCGGGCGGCGATGGCAGCGGCGCACTCTGGGCCCGAGGAACCGAGGGGCCCCGGCAGGCTTGCAGCGAGAATCCCAATCAAGAAGGAAAGCGCCGCATGCCAGAAATCGTCTTCAAGGGCAAAGAGTACGTCTACAACCACCACCTGTCGGTGCCTTACCGGCCGCTGCTGGCGCATGCCGACAAGGGCGTCGGCGCGCCCGACCTGGCGGGCAACCTGATCATCCACGGCGACAACCTGGCGGCGCTGAAGAGTCTGCTGCCGCGCTGCGCCGGTGCCGTGGACCTGGTGTTCATCGACCCGCCATACAACACCGGCAACGAGGGCTGGTGCTACAGCGACAACGTCGACTCGCCGATCATGCGCGAGTGGTTGTCGACCAACCCGGTGGACGGCGAAGACCTGCTGCGCCACGACAAGTGGCTGTGCATGATGTGGCCGCGGCTGGTGCTGCTGCGCGACCTGCTCAGCGAACGCGGCTCGATCTGGATCACGCTCGACGACAACGAGGTGCATCGCGCGCGGATGGTGTTGGATGAGGTCTTCGGCGAGAACAACTTCGTTGCGACGTGCGTCTGGCACAAGATGGACAGCCCGAAGAACACCGCGGAGCACTTCAGCGTCGATCACGACTACGTGCTGGTCTATGCCAAGCAAGCCGCCGAATGGCGACTCAACTTGCTGCCGCGCACCGAAGAAATGCTTGCGCGCTACCAGAACCCAGACAACGACCCGCGGGGGCCTTGGCTGCTGAGCGACCTCGACGCGCGAAACGTCTACTCCAAGGGCCTGTACGCCATCACCACGCCGCGTGGCCGGCTGATCGAAGGGCCGCCGAAGGGCAAGTATTGGCGAATCAGCGAAGAGAAGTTCAACGAGTACGTTGCAGACAATCGCATCTGGTGGGGCGCTGACGGCAACGCGGCCCCAAACATCAAGCGGTTCCTGAGCGAAGTGAAGGATGGCGTCGTCCCTCAGACGCTATGGCACTGGCAGGACGTTGGCAGCACGCGCAACGCCAAGACCGAGTTGTTGCGCCTCATGTCAAGCGAGTCGGAGCACGACGTCTTCGTGACACCGAAGCCCACTGGCCTGCTGGAGCGTGTGCTCGCGATCGGCGCGCAAGACGACTCCCTCATCCTCGACTCCTTCGCCGGCTCCGGCACCACCGCGCACGCCGTGCTCCAGGCCAACGCCAAGGACGGCGGCAGCCGGCGCTTCATCCTGGTCGAAGGCGAGGACTACGCCGACACGCTGACCGCCGAGCGCGTGCGCCGTGCGATCAATGGCTATGCCTGGGCCGGCACGCAGCGCGAGACGCTGCTCGAAAAGAAGATCACCTTCACGCAGCTGAAGCAGGCCGACAAGCTGCTGGCCGAGGTCGAGGCGATCAAGGTGCGCGAAGGCCTGGCACAGGGCGATCTGGCCGACCGCGGCGGCCGCGACGACCAAGCACCGCACCGCTTCGACGCCATCGAAGCCAAGGTCGACGACGGCGTGCTGCGCGTCGAGGGTGTGCGCCGCGTGTCGCAGCATGCACCCGGCCTGGGCGGCAGCTTCACCTTCTGCACGCTCGGCGAGGCGCTCGATCTGGAGCGCATGCTCAGCGGCGAGCGGCTGCCTGCCGCCGAGGCGCTGGGCGCCTGGCTGTTCCACACCGCCACCGGCGGCACGCTGCGCAGCGCGCCGAAGGATGCACCGCCATGGTTCCTGGGCCAGACCGACGACCGCCACGTCTGGCTGGTGTACCGGCCCGAGCTGGCCTTCTTGAAGAGCACCGAGTCGGCGCTGACATTGAGCCGCGCGCGCGAGTTCGCCGCGTGGGGCGCAGCGCACGACGAGGCGGCCGGGCGGCCGCGGCGCGGCCACCTGGTGTTCGCGTCGGCCAAGTACCTGAGCCACAAGCAGTTGAAGGAGCACGGCATCGACTTCGCGCCACTGCCCTTCGCGCTGTACCGTGAAGGCTGAAGAATCATGGCCGACGATCGTTTCCAGCTCGCGCTCGGCCGCTTCAGCAGCGCGCTGGCGCGGCTGCACGAGGTGCTGGACCTGAGCGAGACCACCATCGTGCGCGACGCGCTGATCCAGCGCTTCGAGTTCACCTTCGAGGCCGGCTGGCGTGCCGCCTACCGCTGGCTGCGTGCGCGCGGTGCCGACGTGGCCGAGGAAGCCTTCGCGGTGCTGCCGCGCGCCTTCGCCAACAAGCTCATCAGCGACGAAGCCGGTTGGTCGGAAATGCGCCGCAAGCGCAACCTGACATCGCACACCTACCAGGAACAACTGGCCATCGAGGTCGCGGCCTTCGTGCGCGGCACCGGCGTGCGGCTGCTCGACGCACTGCTCGCCACGCTGCGGGCGCGGGCCGACGAATGAACGCGCCTGCCGACGCGGATTTCGGGCTGGCCGCGGCGACGGCGGCCGACCTGCGCCGCGTGTTCGCGCAAACGCCGGGCATCGATGCCGTGTGGATCTTCGGCTCGCGCGCGACCGGCCGCGCAAGGCCCGAGTCCGACATCGACCTGGCCGTCGACGCGCCCGAGCTGGCGCCGGCCGGCTTCGATGCGCTGCTGCGCCGGCTGGACGCGCTGCCCACGCTGCACAAGCTCGACGTGGTGCACTGGCAGGCCGTCGCCGACCCGGTGTTTCGCGAGTGCATCGAGCGCGACCGGCGCCGCTTCTGGGCGCACGCCGCGCCGGCCAGCGCGGCGCGCGTGGGCACGCTGGAACTCAAGCGCTTCCAGTCCGACGCCATCGACAGCCTGTCGCAATACATCGACGAACTGCTGCGCCGGCGCGCCGTGTCCGAGCAGGCGCTGCTGGCGCTGCGCGCGATGGAAGGCGTGGACGAGGAACGCCGCGCCGCCAGCGACTTCCCGCGCAAGGCCTGGGAGGCGCTGCGCGCGGCCGGCCGGCTGCCGCCGCGCTGCGCCGCACAGCCGCATTCGAGCCGCTGGGACGGCGCCGGCCGTGCCATCCCGAACGTGTGCCTGAAGGTACCCACCGGCGGCGGCAAGACGCTGCTGGGCGCCGCCGG
>ERZ795060.4331-NODE-4331-length-12063-cov-5.987675_pt1 | contig 12063 bp, 8 predicted proteins | sample MGYA00375144_ERZ795060 | MGnify/ENA primary metagenome ERZ795060 (study PRJEB30189, sample SAMN05720157) | activated sludge metagenome | isolation source: anaerobic digester from wastewater treatment plant | place: Japan | collected 2015-05-15 ... | reverse complement strand
ACAACCTGGCCGGGCAGCGGGCCGGCGCCGGCGGCCGGCGCCCCCGCGGGGCCGCGGCGCTTGCGCTCCTCGCACCACTCGCGCGCGGCGGCGCGGCCATCCTTCGCGGCGACCTCGAGCAGCTCGTCGTCGCTCAGGTTGCCGGCGAGCACGATCGCCGGGGCCTCTAGGTCCCAATCCCAGAGGTCGTCGGAGTCGACGCGGGCGGGGCCTTCGCCTGCGGGCAGCCAGCCGCCGGACGGGAATCGGATCGCGACCTCGTCCTTGCCCCAGACCTCCACGACCGAGCGCGCGGGGACGTCCGGGCCGGCGAAGACCGGCAGGCCCTCGGAGCGCAGCCGCCCGACCTCGGAGGCGCGCGCGAGCGCTGCCGCATTCTCGACCGTGATCTCCTCGCGGTTGAACGCGAGGATCCGCAGCGGCCACGCGAGCGCGTCCTCGATATCGCCTTCGCTGCCGCCGCCCTCCCACGTGTAGCCCGTGCAGCGAGAGTAGGGGTACAGGTCGCACCAGTGCGCGGTGCCGTCGCGCCGCCGGATCACGGGGTCGCCGCTGCTGTCGACCAGGAGCGCGCCGAGCGGCAGCCGCAGGAGCTCGGCCGCGCTCTCGACCGTCGCGCCGACCTGCGCCGGCGCCTCGACCTTCTGCACGCGATCGCCGACCAGGGCCAGACCCTCGCGGCGCAGTCCGCCGGCCGCCGCCTCGATCGCCGCTCGCGGCAGCGCGTCCGGGTCGACGCCCAGCGCGTAGACGCGCCACTTGTCCCCGGCGCCGAAGTCCCCGAAGCAAGATCCGCCGCGGTCCGGGTGCATGCCGCCGGTCATGGAGGTTACATACTGCGGGCCGCCTGCGCGCCAGATCGCCAGCTCGACGGGGTTGCTATCGTACCCGGCCACCGCGCCGATCGGCATGTCGCGGCCGAGCGCGCGGCCGCCGACCTCGACGCCGCGCGACTTCAGGCGCCGCGCGAGCCACGCCGCGGCGTCGGCGGGGCCGAGCGGCAGCAGCTCGAGGATCTCGGCCTCGGTCAGGCCCTCGGCGAGCACCTCGCGCGGGGTCGTGTCGGCGTTGCTCCAGGGGAGGCCGTCGCGGGCTTTCGAGCGCGACGACGGGGCGACGGCGCCGGTGCCGTCGAGCAGGTGCAGGACGACCGAGCCGTCGACCAGCGAGCGCACGGCCGAGCCGGGCGAGACCTTGTGGTGGGGGACGCGGCGCAGGACGGGGAGAGAGCGGGTGTCGGTCACGGGATCCTCGAGGCCAGCAGGTCGACGGTCGCCACGATAGCGGGGCGCGCGCAGCGCGTCAAGCGACAGACGCGCGCGGCGCGGGCGTATAGCGCCCCGAGCTCGACGGGGCGCAGCGGCCCCTCGCGCGCGACGCCCCCGCGAACGCAGCCGGGCGGGACCGCGCGCAGGTGCGCGAGGACCGGCCGCGTCGGGTCGGGCGGCGCGAAGTCGCCACCCTGGTCGCCGCCGACGGTCACGCGGGGCGGAGCCTCCTCGGTCGCCCAGAGCAGGACCGCGCCGAGCAGGCCGCGCAGCGCGGAGTCGAGGTCGCGCGCGGAGTCCGCGCACAGCGCGGTGCGCGCGCGGCGCAGGCTCCAGCCGGTCGGGCTCGCCGCCGCCTCCCACCAGCTCTCTCCTATCCTGCCCTCCCATGCGAACCTGCGGCCGGCCTCCCGCGGGGCGCCGAGGATCGCGGTTAGCGAGGAGGCGGTCCAGTCGGCGACCCGGTCGAGGCGACCGACGAGGGCGCGATTCCAGTCGGGGCTCCGATCGAGAGCCCGGCGCGCCATGACGCGCCCGGCGTACGCGCCGACGAAGACCCACGGCCGACCTTCGACCGCGATCGCGCCGCCGCCGAGGAGGGCGATCGCCTCGGCCTCGAGCGCCTCGTCCTCCGCCGGGTCGCCGACGATCCTCCGCAGGCGGTCGCGCGCGAGGTCCGCGGCGTCGACCCCGTGAGGGCCGAGCTTGCCGACCAGCGCTCGCCACCGCGCGTAGTCGCTCTCGGTCGCCGGGGCCGGCGCGGTCGACTTCGACCCGACGGGTCGGCCGGCCGCGTCGAGCGCGTCGCGGCAGGTCGCGTCGGGCGCGACGCCGCGGGCCAGGACGCGCCAGCGCACCTCGGGGCCCGCGCGCTTGCCCTCGACCGGCGGGCCGCTACCCGTGAAAGGCTCGATTGTATCCATGCACTTCGCTACGAAGCGCAGGCCGTCGAGGCGCCGCAGCGCGACGTCGCCGAACGCGCCGCCGACCTGGGCCGCGACCGCCCCGACGGGCAGAGCGGCCGCCTCGACCTCGTCGCCGACCTTCGGCGCGCTGCGGCTCACGACGTAGCCGGTCGAGCTCAGGCCGGAGTCGCCCGCTCGGAGGGCGAAGCCCTCCGCCTCGAGCGCGGGAACAGCGGCAGCGAGCGCCGCGAGCGCCGGCGCCGAGGGGTCTGCGCCGAGCGCGATCACGCGATAGTGCGAGCTCTGATCCGCGCATGTGTTGCCTTCCCCGTCCCACACGGCGCCTTGCCTGCTAGTAACCCACTGCAGCATTTCGAGGCGCCGCAGCGCGAGCTCGCACTCGCCGCCGCTTACCGGGTGCGCGATCGCGCCTACCGGCAAGCGCGAGCCGCTCACCGTGTCGCCGACCTTCGCCGAGGGCTCCGCCGCCCACCCGAGCAGCTTGCGCACCTCGCCCGGCGACCGCGCCTGCTCGGGCGACAGCCCGACCGCGGCGATCCGCCAGCGCGCGCGGGGGAGCTCGGCCCACTTCCAATTGGGCTCGCGCGTGATGTCCGCGCCGAGCGCGCCGACCTCGCGCACGCCCGGCTCGCCGGGCGAGCGGATCCACGTGCCGAATTCGCCCCACCGCAGCGCGACCCCGAACGGGTCGCCGACGCGCACAGCGATCGCGCGGTCGGGCACCTCGCCGCCGGCGACCTCGTCGCCGACCTGCGGCGCGCGCCCGGGTATGGCGACGAGCTCGAGCGCGCTCGGCGGCCAGCCGTAATTCCGCGCGTCGCCGTCGAGGTAGACGCCCGTCGGGCTGATCGCAGTAATTCGCCCGCTCTTGCCGATTAGAGCGTCCATGTTCACGGCCGACCAGCCGTTGCGCCAGCCGGGCTCGCTTTCGACCTTGCGCGCAATCCGCACGATCTGCCCGACCTCGAAGCGAGGGGGTGGCGCGATCATGCGCGCCCGCAGCGCGTCGTCGCTCTCGCCCTCGCGGCGCTCGACCCCGAATCGGCGCGCCACCCTATCGAGGGAGAGGCCACCCGGCTGCGGACAGCCGGGCGCGTCAAGGCAGCGCCGGATCGCGTCGCTCGGGTCGGGGTCGGAGTCGACGGGCAGCCCCTCGGCGACGAGGCGCCACGGGAAGCAGACGAGGCCCGAATTGCCCCAGATGTCTGCGGTCCCGCGCGGAAAGATGCGCCAGACCTTCCCGCGGCAGAATACGGGGTCGCCGTCCCGATCGAAGTAGAGCGCTCCGGCGGCGTCGGGAGCCGCGGCCCTCGCCTCGGCAGGGCTGTTGATCTGCGCCGGGATCACGGCGCACCCCCGGCGACCTCGAGCGCGCGGGACAGCGCGCAGTCGGCGAAGGCCAGCGAGAGCAGGACCGCGGCGGCCGCGCCGACGGCGCCGGGCCCGCGCCCGGGCGCGGCGACGAGCGCAGCGAACGACGCGAGCGCGCCGCCGAGCGCGGTCGCGCCGGCGGCGGCGAGGATCAGGGATTCGAGGATCGGCACGCCGCTAGGATGCAGCGCGGCGCCCGCCGCGTCAAGGCGCGCGGGCGAGCATCTCGTAGAGCGCGCGGCCGACGCTCAGGCTCGCGGTCGCGTCCTGGTCGCCGACGCCTGCGGCGACGAGCGCCGCGGTCGCGTCCAGGCCGTCGACCGCCTCCGAGACACCCACCTTGTGGGCGAGGAGCTCGAGCGCCGCGACCTGCAGCGCCCGACCGGCCGGCCGTCCCGCGGTCGCCGCCTCGACCTCGCGGGCGCCAGGGGCGAGCGCGTCGTCGTACGCGAGCGCGATCGACTCGACCGGCTGGTCCTGCCCGATCCGCAGCGCGCGCCCCGCGACCTGCCGCCTAACGTATGGATTACAGCCGGGATTCTCGTGCCATACCTGCGTCGGGTAGTGGATCAGGTTGTTTAGGCCGGTCTCGATCGCGCGCGGCTGCGCCACGAGGATGTCGCAGCCCTTGCGCAGGAGCGCCGAGATCCACGCCTCGCGCTTGCGCGCGTCGACCGACCGCGGCAGGTGCGCGATCGCCGGGCCGCTCCCCCGAGCGCCGGGCAGCCGGCCCCCGAGCAGCCGCCGGAGACGGTCCGCGAGGCCCTCGACCAGCAGCGCGTGCCACGCGAGGATTAGGCACGGCCGCCCGCGCTCGAGCTGCGCCCGGACCTCCTCGGCCAGCGCGAGCTCCTTCGGCAGGTCGGCGTCGATCGGGTGCGCCGGCGCCGAGCACACCAGCTCGCCCTCGTCGCCCGGCCGCAGCGGGGGGTAGCGGACCTCGAAGGCGGACAGGCCGCGCGAGGCGGGGTCGTCGCGGCAGAGGTCGTAATACGAGGGCAGGCGCTCGGCCAGCGCGCCGAACAGGCGCCCGCGCCGCTCGGGGTCGCGCCGCGCGCTGCGGATCTCGCGCATGACCTCCGCGAGGAGGTCGGCGCCGCGCTTGGCCTGGTCGGCGTCGGGCGCGATGCGCACGATCCGCTCCGTCGAGGAGGGGAGGTCGCGCTGCACCGAAGCGAGGTCGACCGTCCCCGCGTGCGGGAGGAACCAGCGCAAGATCGCCTCCGGCATGACGCCCGGGGCCTTGCCGATCACGCGCACGCCGCCGGCGACGAGCCGATCGGAGTGCGCGCCGTACTCGCGCTCTACCTCGGCGGCGCCCGCGCCGGCCGCCGAGGCGCCCTGGCCTGTGAGGTCGACGCTGCGCCGGACGTAGCCGTAGCGCTCCTGGAAGCGAGCGTGATCGCGCGGGCCGAATTCGCGCCGGAAGTCCGCCGAGAGCTCCTGCAGCGGCTCGAAGAATTGCGCGGCGTACCCGCCGATCGTCGATCCGGTGAGCCGCAGCGTCGGCCGGCCGGCCGACCGGAGCAGGCGAGCCGCCGCCGACTGCGCGGAGTCGGCCCCGTTGTACTCGTGCGCCTCGTCGAGGACGACGCAGTCGAATCCGAGCGCCTCGGCCCGGTCGACCAGCAGCCGCGCCAGCGGCACCCGCCGCGGCTCGGGCACGGTGGTCCAGAGGGCCTCGCCGCACCTGCGGCGCGGCGGCGCGCCGAATCCCGCCAGGAGCGCGGATAGCGCCTCCGCCCACCCGACCTCGGCGCGCGGGGCGGCCTCCTTGTCGCGGAGGCGGCTCCAGCGCAGCAGGTAGCCGACGCTCTCTCCCTGCCGCCGGTGGTCGGTCCCGCAGCGCTCGCGGCGGCAGAGGTCGAGCCACTCGGCCTCGGCGCGCTCGCGGATCGCCTCGGCCTCGGCCGCCCCGCCGCGGGCCGCGGCCTGGTCGAGCAGCCAGCCGGCGGCCTCCGCGAGCTCGGCGAACGGGGTCCGGTGCCCGCGGTCAGGCAGCGCGATCGCCTCGGCCGCGGCGAGCCAGCCGCGCGCCACCTCGAGCAGCAGCGGCGCGGGGGCGTCGGCTGCGAGGAGCGCGGCGCTCGCCGCCGCGAGGGCGCGCTTCGCCGCCTCCGCCCCGCCCGCTACGCTCGGCTGCGCCAGGGCTTCGGCGCGAGCGGCGTCGACCGCGCGGAGGGCGGCGGCCAGCGCGCGGGGCCGCGCAGCGGCGTCGCGCTCGGCCCGGGTACGAGCCGCGGCAGCGGCCGCGGCGTCGTCGCCCCCGCGGGCCGCGCCGTCGAGCTTCGCCTGCGCCGCGAGAGCGGCGCCGCGACGCGCCAGCAGGCGGGGCGACAGCCCGGCGAGCAGCGGGGCGATCGCCTCGCACTCGCCGGCCGCGAGGGCGCAGGCCGCCGCGAAGTCGCGCGCGGCCCGCTGGCCGGGCGTCATGCTGCGGAGGTCGCCGACCTCAGCGGCGCACGAGGATCGCCGAGTCGCGCGCTTGTCCTCGGGCACGCTCGAGGGGTTGCGGCAGCGGGGGCAGGTGCCGCGCACCGGGGCGCAGCCGGGCCCAAGCTTGGCGGTCTCGCGCGAGACGATCGCCGCGACGCGCCGCGGGTCGTCGCGCAGCTCGGCGAGCCGGTAGAGGTCGGCCGGCCCCTGCAGGTGGACCACGACCGCGTCGGGCCAGGTCGCCGCGATCTCGCGGGGCCAGGTCTCCTCGCAGAGGTGCGGCGGCGCCATGACCAGTGGGCGGCGCAGGCCGGCGAGCGCGAGCGCGCAGAGGGCCATGGTCGTCTTACCAGTGCCCGTCTGCGCGGTGATAGCGAACGCGCCGTCGGCGCGGAGCCCCGCGGCCGCGGCAGCCGCGACCTCGGCCTGGGCGTCGAAGGCCCGGCGGGCGACGCCGGCGGCCGCGAGTCGCTCGCGCACCTCGTCGGGGTCGGCCAGCCCGAAGCGGAGCGGGCAGCGGTCGCGCAGGACCTCGAGCAGACCCTCGCCGTACCATAGAAGCAGGTCGCCGACCGAGAAGCGCGAGAGCTCGCGCGCCTCCGTCGGGTCGGTCGCGGAAGCGAGCTCGTAGGTGCGGTAGGTCTCGCAGTCGAGGACGGTCACGCGGAGCCGCGGCTGCTGCACCTGCAGCGACGCGACCGGGTTGCCCTCCTTGTCGTATCGCACCTCCACCTCGCGGAAGCGGCGGTCGAAAGCGCCCTTTATCAGGGCGTCCGGCAGGCCGATCGCGCGCCCCTCCGCGGAGGGGCGGACCCGCACCCCGTTGTATACGCCGCACGCGATCGCCGCCGCGATATGCCCGGGCCTCGGCCTGGTGGCGAGCGGGTACTGTCGCGCGCCGAGGTCGGCGAGCCCGCGCGGCGGCGCGATCCCGTGGAGGCGGACGCGGCGCCCCTTGCGGGCCTGCGCCGTCCAGGGCGCGTGATCCGCAATCGCGCCGGCGACGTCGAGGTCGGCGACCCGCCAGAGCTCGGCGGCGATCGGCTGCTCGCGCCCGCGCGAGGAATACCAGTCGGTCGACAGCGGCCGACCGGCCGGCCGGACGACCGGCGAGGTCGGGGCCCCGAGCCCCCAGAGCGGGGGCAGCGACCGCGGGTCGCGCGCGGCGGCGGAGAGCCGAGCGACGAGGTCAGCGGGCGCCTCGGCGAGCTCGACCTGCAGCCGGCGCGCGAAGACGACCACCTGGCGGAATTGCTCGAAGGCGGGGTCGGGGAAGCGCAGCGCGGCGACGTCGGCGTAGAGGCGCCCGAGCAGGTCGGCGCACGCCGGCAGCGCCCCCGCCGGAACGACGAAGATCAGCGCGCCGCCGGGCCCGAGGCGCCGCGACCACCTCTCCAGCCAGCGCGCCTCGAGGCGAGACCACTGCGGATCGAGGTCGTACGGGGGATTTAGGTACAGGACCGTCGCGCCGGTCTCGCGGCCGGCCGGCGGGATTGGCACGGTCATTGCATCGCCCCACGCGGTCGACAGCCGCGCGCCGCCGAGCGCGCCCGCCTCGTCGAAGCGGAGCGCGTCGAGCGCGCGGAAGCGCCCCTCCTCGAGCTCGCAGGCGTAGGCCGCCCACCCGCCCTCGCGCTCGGCGGCCCGCTCCTGCGCCGGCCCCCACGCTCGCAGCAGCGCCGCGAGCGCGGCCCCGTCGCCTGCGCACGGGTCGACGACCGCGTGCCGCTGGCCGTCGAGGGGGCAGAGTGCCGAGATCGCGGCGGCCGCCTCCTCGGGCAGGGGGAAGTATCCGGCTTTCAAGATCGAACGAAGACGCGCCACTCCCGCCCATCCTAACGCGCGGATCGCGCCGCGCAAGTCCTGCGCCCACCTACTGTTTGGCCTTGCGCGCCTCGCGCTGCGCCTGCAGGCGCAGCAGGTCCTCGAGCCGCTCCGCCTCGGCCGCGGCGATCGCGGCCTCGTACGCCGCCCGGCGACCGCCCGCCGGCGCGGCGGCCGCCGCCTCGAAAGCCCGGCACTCGCGGGCGAGCAGGTGTCGCAGCGCGGAGTCGCGGGCGATCGTGAGGATCGGATCGGACAGCCCGAATTCGCGCGCCCTCAGCCCGACCTCTGCGAAGTGGAGGCCGTCGCTCCCCTTCGCGCTCGCGTCCCCTCGCCCCCACTCCTGCGCGCCTGGGTACGCGCCCGCGGGCCAGAGCGCGATCGGCGCCGTCGCCGACGGGCGCGGCAGCGCCATGCCGTTGACGGCGCTCGAGCGCGCGGCGGCGAGCAAGGTCTGCACCTGGAATCGCGCGTCGTGGAGCATCGGCGCGGCGACGCGTCGATCGAGCTGCGCGCACCACCACGCGGCCGCCGGGCCGAGCACGGCGCGGCGCGGGTCGCGCGGGTCGGGGCCCTCGAGCCCGAGCTCGTAGGCCCATCGCTGCGCCTCCTCCCACCTCGGCTCCGTCGCCGCCGCCAGTAGGTCGGCGAGCGGCGGCATGGAGCAGAGGCGGACCATCGCCCCGAGGTCGCTCGCCTCCTCGTCGAGGTCGGCGCTCGCCGGCGGCTCGACCTCGAAGTAGCCGGGGGCCCAGGTCGCGTGGATCGACGGGCCGGCCGCGGTCTGCTGGTAGGCGCAGCGATATCCGGTCCGCTTCAGGAATTCGACGCGGCGCACGGCCGCGCGCGAGTCCGGCGACTCGAGGTAGCCGGGGCTGCCGGCGCCGCCCGAGATCGCCGCCGCGATCGGGCGACGGGCCCCCTCGGCGACGAGGAGCGCGCAGTAGATGGGGCGGATCCGACCGGCCGACTCGTCGGCCCCCTCGATCGCGCGGCGCGCGTAGAGCGCGTAGGCGAGCCGGCAGTAGAAGACCTGGTCGGGCGGAGGCTTGCGCCCCCGCCCGTCGGCGGGCGCGGCCGCTGTCTCGCGCTGCGGCGTGCGGAGCTGCAGGAGCCCTCGCGTCACCGGCGCCTCCCGAGCGCGCGATTGCACAGCCGGGCGACCGCCCAGAGGCCGAGCATACCGGCGTTTATGGAGACAGCGGCCGCGCCCCACGCGGCCAATTTCAGGGACTCTCGGATGATCTCGCGCACCCTCGCAGTATGCGGCGGGGCGCCCGCCGCGTCAAGCTGCGCCGCGAGTACGCTGCGCCCGTGCCCCGCCTGATCAGCGTAAACGCCCGCCCGCGCAAGGCCGCTCCCGGCCGGCGCTCCCCTCCCCCGCCGCTCGCGCCTCGCGGCCCTGAGGTCGCGGCGCAGCGCGCCGCCCGCGAGGCCGAGATCCTCGAGCGCGACCGGCCCTATATCGCGCAGGCCCTCGAGTGGGCGGCGCAGGCCAGCCCGGGCGACTTCGCCCGCTGGCCGGATATCTCGGTCGTCGGCCTGCAGGCCGCTCTCGCCGCAGTCCTCGCGGAGGGCTTCGCGGCCGAGATCCAGGGCGACCGGCTGGTCCTCCTGCCCGAGGCGGTCGAGCAGTGAGCGCCCCGACCCCGGACCAGGTCGCGGCGTACGCCCGCGCGGCTGCTGCCGTCGGCGACGCCCTGGCGCGGTTTTTCGAGCGCCTCCGCGGCGGGCCGCAGGACCGCGCCTCGCGCAAGCGGCGCTCGGCCATGCGCAAGCTGCGACGGGCGGCCCGCCGGCCGGCGCAGGCCGAGCGCCTGCGCGAGGAGGCTCGCGGGCTGCTGGCCGAGGCCGAGGCTCTCTGGCCGATCGCCGAGGAGCTCGCGGCCCTCGGCGAGACCAGCGGCGCCTAGCGCTGCGGCTTGTCGGTCGCCGGCGGCGCGAAGACCCCGCCGACGCGCCGCTGCACCTCGCGGCGGAGGCCGTCCTTCGCTGCCTCCACCGCCCAGCCGACGGCCGCGACGGCGACCGCCTTGCCTGCGGCCTTCGCCTGGTCCGACTTGACCGCCGCCGCCGCGGCGCCCGCCGCGCGACCGACCGCGCGCGCCCCGTCGACGACCGCGCCGACCGCCCGGGCCACCGGGCCCGCCGGCTGCTGCGGCGCGCCGCGCCGCTCGGAGCCGTCGACCACCTCCGCGTCGACGACCTTGCGCGCGCCGCGCAGGCGCGCGGCCTCGTCCTCTGACATCTGTACGACCCGACCCTGCTGTTTCGACATAGCTCGGCCAGTGTGCGGCGGGGCGGGCGCCGCGTCAAGCGCCCCGGCGGCGCAGCGACTCCGTCGCGCGGAGGCGCGATTCCGCGACCACGCCTGCGACGACCGTCCACCCGAGCAGCCCGGCCCGGCGCTTGACCGCGGCCGACCACGCGCTGAGTGCCGGGGCCGGGACAGCAGATCGCGCGCAGAAGTGCGCGACCGCGATCGCGTCATCGCCCGTCGCGCAAGTCAAGAGAAAAGAGTCGCCCGCCCATGGATACAGCAACCGCCCGGCCGCGGACCGCACGAGCAGGCGACCTCCTCTCGCGCCGACCCTCCACGCCTCGATCGCCAGCGGCCGGGCGCAGGGCAGCGGAGGCCGCAGGAGCTCGCGCGCGGCCTCCGGCGCGAGCTCGACTTCGCGCGGGCCTATAGCCCCGACGGCGAAGTGCGCAGCACGCAGGCCCTCGAGCCAGCCCCGCGCGACCGCCTCGGCGGCGACGTCGCCCGCGGTCGCGCTGCCGCTCGGGCGCGCGACGCCGACCCCGGTCCGACCGCCGACCGCGATATCGGCCGTCCACTCGCAGCCGGGATCCTGCCGCAGCGCGCGGATCTGCGCTCCAAACGCGGCGAGGAGAGATCCCCCCGCGGCGCTGCGAGGCGCGTCACGGACGCGGTCGAGCGCTCGCGTGATCGCGTCTGCGCCTGCGGACCCGTAGAGCCGAGCCGCCCACACCCTAGCGAGGTCGACGGGCGCGAGGAACGCGCGCCCCCACCCCTGGGGGTAGAAGTCCGCGGGGGACGGCGCCTCCTCGAATGGCGCCTCTCCGTCGACGGCGGACCGCGGCGAGCGGGGGGCTGCGGCCTCGCCCGCAGCGGATCGCGGGGCGGGCGCGCCGCGTAGTTGACCCTCGGTCAAGATCAAGGAAAAATCAAGCGCCGTCACCGCGGGCTAGTTTGCTCACGCCCGGCCCCTCGCGCAAGCCGCGCGGGGCCGGCGGGTGACGCGCGAAATCGAGGCTTGACGCAAGGCCGGCGTCGCCGCAGCATGCTCGAGCATGTCGCCGCCCACCACCTACACCCAGACCCCGCTGATCGAAGCGGCTGCGAGAGAGCGCGCCCGGCGCGCCGCGCGGCGCGCATCCCTCTCCCCCGGCCAGCTCGTACTACTCACGGCGGCCGCCGCGGCGCGGCTCGGCGCCGCGCCCGGCGAGCGCCTCGCGTTCGTCGAGGGTGGCTCCGGCGCGACACGCCGGGTCGAGACCACGCACGAGCGCAAGATCGGCGATGTCTCCGCCTCCGACCTCGCGGCCTGCGCGCAGCCCGGCGACGTCCTGAGCTCGGGGGCGCAGGTGATCTTTTTCGACGGCGGCTCGGTCGAGGCGGAGCCGCGCGTGTTCGCGGTCGGCATGACCGCGGCCGACGGCGACATGCCGATCGGGGCCTTTCACTCCCCCACCGCGGCACCCTCCTCCACCTGGACGCCGGCGAGCAAGTGGGACACGATCGCGCCCTCGGTCGTCGACCTCGGCTCCGAGACCTGCGCGATCCGCGGCGTCGGCGCGGACGGTACGGTCGGCCCCGGCCTGCTGGCGCGCGACGCGGCCGCGGCCGTCCGGCCGCTCGAGCCCGGGGTCGTGCGCCGCTCGGTCCGCTCGGCCAAGGTCGACGGGCGCGAGGCCGCGCTGGTCGACTTCCTCGGCGGCGCGACGCTCTGGGTCTGGCGCGACCTGCTGCGCCCCTCCTATACGCTCGGCCTGCCCGGCTCGCAGCTCTGCGACGCCCGCGGCGACTACATCTCCGATAGCGCGATCGACGCGCTGCGCCCCGACAAGCCCGCGCCGGCGCCCGCTGCGCCGACCGCCGCGCCCGGCCAGGCCGCGGCCCTCTCCTCTCGCGCCGCGCGCGCCGCGGCCCTGCCCTCCACCACCTCCGCTCCGTCCGCCCCCGCTCTCCCCGAAGGAACCACCGCCATGACCTC
>ERZ795060.4327-NODE-4327-length-12074-cov-4.971462_pt1 | contig 12074 bp, 11 predicted proteins | sample MGYA00375144_ERZ795060 | MGnify/ENA primary metagenome ERZ795060 (study PRJEB30189, sample SAMN05720157) | activated sludge metagenome | isolation source: anaerobic digester from wastewater treatment plant | place: Japan | collected 2015-05-15 ... | reverse complement strand
GCAGCTGCTGCTGCTGACGCGCGAGTGGTACATGCACCCCAACGGCCAGATCCCCGCCTACGAGTTCGCCTTCGGAGACGTCAACCCCCCGGTCCACGCCTGGGCCTGCTGGCGCGTCTACAAGATGACCGGCAAGCGCGGCTCGCGCGACCGCGTCTTCCTCGCGCGCTGCTTCCAGAAACTCCTCCTCAACTTCAACTGGTGGGTCAACCGCAAGGACCCGTCCGGCCGGAACCTCTTCAGCGGGGGATTCCTCGGCCTGGACAACATCGGCGTTTTCGACCGCTCGCGCCCCCTGCCCACCGGCGGCCACCTCGAACAGGCCGACGGCACCGCCTGGATGGCCTTCTACTGCGGCACCATGCTCAGCATGGCCCTCGAACTCGCCGGCGGCGACGGCACGCACCCGCCCGACCCGGCCTATGAGGACATGGCCACCAAGTTCTTCGAGCACTTCATCGCGATCACCGACTCGATCAACACGCTCGGCGGCGCCGGCCTCTGGGACGAGCGCGACGGTTTCTACTACGACCAGATCCGCTCCGGCGATGCGCCCCCCGCCCCGCTCCGCGTCCGCTCCCTCGTCGGACTCGTCCCGTTGCTGGCGGTCGAGGTGCTCGAGAACGACATCATCGATCGGCTCCCGGATTTTAAGCGCCGCATGCGCTGGTTCCTCGAGCACCGCGCCGACCTGCCGTGGTTCCAGACCTGCAACTGTGCCCACGCCGGAGAGGGCGCCGGACACCGCCTGCTCGCCATCCCCACGCGCGAGCGTCTCCAGCGCGTCGCCGCGTGCCTGCTCGACGAGTCCGAGTTCCTCTCCCCCTTCGGCGTCCGCTCCGTTTCCCGGCGCCACGAGAAGGAACCCTTTGTCTTCCGCGCCGGCGCCGAGGAACACCGCGTCGACTACGTCCCCGGCGAGTCCACCAGCGCGCTGTTCGGCGGCAACTCCAACTGGCGGGGCCCCATCTGGTTCCCACTCAACTTCCTCATCGTCGAAGCCCTCGAGCGCTACCACCACTACTACGGCGACGGCCTCACCGTCGAGTCGCCTCGTGGTTCGGGAACCCGGGTCACGCTCGCCCAGGCCGCGGCCGAGATTCGGCGGCGCCTGTGCCGGCTCTTCCGACCCGACGCGTCGGGGCGTCGCCCGTGCCACGGCGACGACCGGCGTTTCGCCGCCGATCCGCACTGGAAGGACCTCGTGTACCTCTACGAGCACTTCCACGCCGACACCGGACGCGGGTTGGGGGCATCTCATCAGACGGGGTGGACCGCGCTGGTCAACCTGCTCCTCGGAGACGCCAACCCATGATCTGCCCTCCTCACCACCGACGCTGTTTCCCGCCGACGATTGTTCCCGCGGACGCGGACGAGGACCGGAAACCGGTGCGCGCCGCCGGGCGCCCGCGGGTGCTCATCACGGCCGGCCCGACGCACGAGCCCATCGACGCCGTGCGGTTCATCGGCAACCGTTCCTCCGGGCGCATGGGCGTCGCTCTGGCGCGGGCCGCCGCGTTGATGGGCTGGGAGACGGTGCTCCTGCTGGGCCCCGTTTCCGTTGCGCCGCCCGACAGCGAAGGCGTCGCCGTCCACCGGTTCACGACGTGCGAAGACCTCCGCGCCCTGCTCGGCGCGTACGCGCCGAGCGCCGACATCCTTATCATGGCCGCGGCCGTCGCCGATTTCCGCCCGCGGCCCAACCCCGCGATGTCGGGCGGCAAGTTCCGGCGCTCCTCCGGTCCCATCGCGCTCGAACTTGAGCCCACGCCCGACCTGCTCGCCGAGGCGTCGCGCTCGCGCCGCCCGGGCCAGTTGTTCGTCGGCTTCGCGCTCGAGCCGCGTGCGGACCTCCTCGCGGCCGCCCAGGCCAAACTCACGCGCAAACGCATCGACCTCGTGGTGGCCAACCCGCTGGAGACCATGGACAGCCCGAGCGTGGAGGCCAAGATCGTCGCCGCCGACGGCTCGCTCGTCGAGTCCCCCGGCGTGATGCCCAAGCCGCTCTTTGCGCCGTGGCTGCTCGGGCACATCGAGGCGCGGTACCGTGCGCTTGAGGGCGCGAACACCGATGACGCCGACGGAACAGATCCGGAAGTTGTCAGCGCTTCGACCCTTCACTATCCACGCGAAACCGGGAGCACGCGCCGGTTCGAGCGGTCGCCCGCACAGGCCGTCGGCGCTTTGTAAGGGACTCCCCGGCAACGGATCGCGGCCGGCCCGTGTGTCGCACCGCGCGATTGGTCGGCGGCACCATCGCGCTCGCGGTGTTCGGCGCGGCCGAGCCTCGAACGGACAGCCGCCGAGACAGTGACTGTGCGGTCGTCTGCCATGCGCCGCCGCGCGCCCATCGAGGCCGAAGCCCGCCATGTTGTCGTGGCCGGAGGGGTGATGAGGGGCGAAGCGGTAGCCATCCTGCCCGACCTGCCGCTGACGGCGGTCGGCGGGCCTGCGCTGACGTTGGCGGCAACGCTCCTTTTGGACTGCCCATCTTCACACCCTGCCCTCGTGCCCGTGCGAATCTTCGCGAGGTTCCGATTGACAAAGCGGGGGGGGGGGGGGGGTATCTTGTGGTAGAATCTGTGCTGCGGCCTCGTGGCTGCGGTTTGGCTGTGTGCTGGCGGAAGCCCGAGGAGAGAGACATGTCCGTGAAGTCCTTCTTCAGCGTGGCCGCGCTCGCGGCCGTCACCGGCATGGCGGTTTCGTCCGCCTCCGCCTCCATCACCATCCCCACCGTGACCATCGGCAACCCCGGCAACGCCGCGGACCCGGCGACGGGCGGGCTGTATGGCTCGGTGGCGTACACGTACAACATCGGCACCACCGAGGTGACCAACGCGCAGTACGCGGCGTTCCTCAACGCCGTAGCCGCGACGGACACGTTCAGCCTGTACAACACGAACATGGCCAGTGGGTCCGGCGGCATCAACCGCTCGGGCTCGCCAGGGTCGTACACCTACAGCATCATCAGCGGCCGCGAGAACCATCCGGTGAACTTCGTCTCGTTCTGGGACGCGACGCGCTTTGCCAACTGGCTGCACAACGGCCAGCCCTCCGGCCCGCAGAACAACAGCACCACCGAGGACGGCGCGTACACGCTTACCCTGTACGGGGTCAACAACAACACCATCACCCGCAACGCGGGCTGGCGGTGGGCTGTGACCAGCGAGGACGAGTGGTACAAGGCCGCGTACTTCCAGCCCGCCAGCGCGGGCGGCGACAGCGACAACTACTGGCTGTACCCGACGGGGAGCAACGCCGTGCCCACGTTCGCGCAGGCCAACTTCAGCAACTCGATCGGCAACACCACGCCCGTCGGCTCGTACGCGGCGAACTACTCCGGCACGTTCGATATGGGCGGGAACGTGTGGGAGTGGAACGAGGCGATCATCTTCGGTTTCCACCGCGGCCTTCGGGGCGGGTCGTTAATCAACAACGACAACCTCCTGCGGGCCGACATCCGCGTCGACTACTTCGTCCCGTCCGACGAGAGCAGCCTCATCGGGTTTCGTGTCTCCCAGGTCCCTGGGCCAGGGTCGGTCGCGCTGCTGGCGATCGGCGGGCTGGGGGCGATGCGTCGCAGGCGGGGCGTCGGTGGCTGATTTGGACTTCACGGGGCTGGCCCGCATCGAGAAACGCGACGGCAAGGAGGTCGTCATCAAGACCGACGACCGCGGCCGCACGATCGACATCCACGCCCTGCGGCACACCTTCGGCACGCACCTCTCGAAGGCGGGCGTCCCGCTGCGGACCGCCCAGGCCGCGATGCGGCACAGCGATCCGAGCCTCACGGCCAAAGTCTACACGGATCCGAAACTGCTCGATGTGGCCGGGGCGGTGGCAAGCCTGCCGGACCTGCCGCTGGGCGGACTCGCAGGGTCTGCGGTCGCGGTGGCCACGCGCTGATCAGCGCGAAGGGGCGAAATACTTGAACAGCGCGCCGGAGTCGGACGCATCTTCGAAGCCGGTGACGTTGATGACCGCTTCGGCAAGCTTGTCCTTCGGGTTCCGCCCCTTGCCCAACGCTCTCCGCTGCATCCCGCCAGCGATCAGGTCGGCGCACTCCAGGATTACGTTGCGACCCTTCGTCACCGCTTCGACGGGGGACACCGCCAGCAATCCGGGGAATTCCAGCGCGACAGCTTCGCTCAGACGTTTCGTCATGGTGTCCAGGTAGATGCTGTCGAAGCCCGGATCGGCCTCCTTGATCACCCGCACGTTCCGGTTCTCCGAGAGGCACCCCTGCTGCTGCAGGTGCTTGAGCGAGTCCACCACCAGTTGAACAAACAGCGAGAACATCGCTTCCTGCGTGCGCCCCCGCGACGCGATCGAGTACCCAAGGAACAACACGCCCGAGCGGCGTTGAGCGAGTTGCTGAAGCAGCAACGCACCCCGATCGATCTTATCGGCACCCATCTCGGCAAAGTGGATCGTCTCGGCCCAGCCCTGCTTCTCTCGCCACTGGGCAAGGGCCGCGTGATGCTTCTCGTACTGCTTCCAGTTGATGACGCACACGCCCGCGACGCCGGTGTAGTTCTTGTCCCCCTCGTTCCCCGTCTCGTCCAGATAGAAACGGATTTCCGGGAGCGTGTCCCGGTGGGCGGCGAGGTACTCATGCAACTCGCGCTGCATGGCCTGGCGAGCCTTCTGCGTGTCGTCCATTCCGCGGAAGAGGCGGAGGTCGTTCTGAACAAACCTGCGGGTCCGCCCAAGCGTGTCCATCCTGTCGAGCTCGAACAGGATCTCCAGCTCGAGCGGCTTCCATCGCTCGATCACGTCCGCCTGGAACGTGCGCCAATACCGGAGGCACAAGGCGATGTCGCTGTCTCGCGTCTCGGGGTACCGATGGAGGATCCGAGCGACCCGTTGCTCATAGGTCGCCAACTGCGACTGCGCGATGCTCGCAAGCAATGCTGCACGCTGCTCCGCGAGCTCCTGATCTAGCGCTGGTTCAGCTGGCGTGGTCCACGGCTGCACCTCGGGTGCGGGGGGATCGACGTGGAACAACATGCCGCTTTCTGAGGGCGGAGTCGCCATCCGGGGCTGCGGCTTAGGTGGAGGTTGAACGGCTGCAATCGGAGGCGCTCGGGCGGCGGAGGGTGCCAGGGACTGGCCATCCGGAGCAACATCGGTCTCTCGGCGATCCGGGGTGGTGCCCAGCTCGATCAGCTTTTCCCAAAGGGCGTGCTTCTCTTGCGTTGTAGCGGCGGGGTTAATCTGCCGACAGAGCGCCTCGAACTCGGGTGAATAGGCCAGATGGACGACGTCCGGCCCTTCTGTGCGGGCAAGCTCAAAAAGTAGTTGGCTGGGGTCGTTCTTCTTGTTCAACCGGAATCCCTGTGGTGAACACCGGCGGGGACGCACCGCCGTGCCGGGCTACCTCGATCCACACGACATCCGATGATTCTAAACAGACCAATCGACCACTGATCGGCAACCTCATCCCCGCTCCACATTGCACAACCACTTGCACTTGCGCTTGCACACGCGCTTGCACAAGCGAGCGTCCATCCGGGTCATTCCCTGTCATCGTCCGGCTGTCGGCCCCGGTCCCGCCGCTCCCGCCCACGTCGCCAGAACTCGCGGAATCTGCGGAGTTTGTCAACGAAAAGCCGCCGGTGTCAACTTCCCAGGGGGGGTGTGACATCGGCGGCAGTCAAAGCGGGCGAGGAGGATCGAACTCCCGACATTCAGCTTGGGAATGGTGGCCATTCTATCGAATTCCCCGTAGAAAAGGCCACTTTTCAAATCGACCCCAGCACCGGCCCCAGCACTCTGTGCGCCGGAATCGACGATTTCCGACAACTCCAGACGATGCTCGGAACATGGTCGCTCGTGAGTCCTACTGCTCGGTTGGCGTTCCTCGGGCTGCTCGTCCGCATGCTCAAGAAACTGCCATTTTCTCCGGCCAAAAGTGAAATCCAACCCGTCCCCACTCAGCCCCTCCCCCCTCTCCTGAAACAGGTCGAGAGGATGTCCAATCCATCGTCGTCCGGCGTGATCGCCCCTCCGAAATCACCAGCAGTGGTCCCAGCATTGAAATCGTCCTGAGCGACGACGGCGGAGCCGAAGAGGATGCTGAGGTGGGGGATGAAGACGAGGCCGTCGAGGAACCCAAACCGACCGCCCGAAGCGTTCTGAAGCGTCTGAACATCAGCTTGCACCCCCAGAAGCGGAAGTACTACGTCTGTGTGTTTCGGCACGGAAAGACGCATTGGGCGGGCTATTTCGACACTCCAGAAGTTGCTGCCGAAGCAGCGGCGAAGCTCCGTGAGCGTCTCGGTCTGCCCTTCTTGCCCGTCTGGCTCCGTCGTCCGCCGAAGGCCGAATAATTGCGCGCCCAAAGCGAGCGTCAGGTGTCTGTCAGCAGGATCGAACTCTCGACATTCAGACAGGGCAACTGAATGCACAGGGCAGCAGCGCTCCGAAGTAGACGCTCATGGAGTTCACCCTGACCGAAGAGAAATCAGTCCCCCAGTTCGCTGCTTCCACGCTTGGCTTGTTCAAAATGCTCCGACGAGCGGGCATCTCTCGCCTCGTCGCTACGATCTGGAGAATCGCCGAGGAGACCCATGACGCAGGCGAGGCCAGTTTGCAGAACCAGCAGGCTGCATCGCTGCTGCTCTTGAACGCTCGGCAGGCTACGAAGACTTCAGAGACGCTTGGAGATCGTTCGTGGAATCGAGGACATGAACAGAACCCCACACCGGTTGTACCACCGCACCAGCAGGATCAATGCCGAGGCCATCATCGCCAACGGGTTCAGAGATGGCGAGGGCCGGTACCTCACCGACAGTCGCCATCGCGGGGTTTGGTTAAGCGACCGACCATTGGATGCAAACGAGGGAGCATTGGGCGACACAATCATCGCCGTCGATTTTGACGACCCGGGGACAATCGCAGAGTTTGAGTGGATCGAGGACGAGAGGCCGTATCGAGAGTGGTTGGTGCCCGCAGATCGCATCAACGGCATTGCAAGCATGAGAGTCATCCCGGAAGATGACATTGTTCAGCCGTTGCCAGAAACATAACATCGGCGGAAGGTTTGGAGAACCGACGTTGCAGGGGTACCAGCAGCGCCTCCGCCTAGCACTTCTCGCCTACTGCCGCCAGGACACGCTGGCGATGGTCAGGCTCCACGAGGTCGCTGCAAGTCTGTGAGTGCCATCGTCGCCGTGACGAAGACAGTACTGGTGGTCGGTTAGACTTTAAGGATGGCTGTGCTGCCTCAATCCGAAGACTCCGTAGCGGTACTGATCGCCACAAGAGACCGGTTCTCGCTGCTGATTGAGCGCTCACTCGCATCGGTACGCTGTCAACTCTCGAAGCCGGAGATCGTCGTGGTGGTCAACGATGGTTCCAGTTTCTCCAACGCCGAACGAATGGCAATTGCTGAGCGCTTCCCGTCGATTGACTGCCGCATCATGGAGAACGCAAGGACACCCGGTGCTGCCGGTGCTTGGAACACGGGACTTCACGAACTCTCGACGAATCGCTTTCGGGGCTTTGTCGCCCTGCTGGACGATGACGACGAGTGGGATCCCGAGCATCTCCATCTCAACTTCTCGACTGCTAGACGTTCCGGAGCCAACGTCGTCGTCTCTGGTCTTCGTTTCCTCTTCAACGGTCACCGCATTGATCGTCCGCTGATTCAGTCGCTTTCTGCTGAGGACTTCCTCGTTGGCAATCCGGGCTGGCAGGGGTCAAATACCTTTGTGTCCTTTGACCTGCTGAAGGAGGTAGGTGGATTTCGAGATGGGCTTCAGAGCCTCAATGATCGGGACTTGGCGTTCCGTCTCTTGCGGTCGCCCCGATCAAGAACAGCCTTTACGGGCCAATGGACTGCCACTTGGCACAGCCGCTCGGAGGGAACCCTCTCTGCTCGACGCTCACCAGCCAAGATCTCCGGTCTGAGGTGGTTCTGGAACCTTTACGGCTCAGAGATGTCTGACACTCAGGCGGCGGTTTTCTTTGAGCGCGCCAAGAATTTGTTCGGCGTCGAAAGGTGCGACATCGTGGAGAGTCAAGGGGATGTTCCGCCGCATTCCCGACCTCGTGGGGATCTCGATGGACCGACCTGAATCGAGTTTCGAGAGACGGGCGATCGTCCTGGAAGGGTGGCTTTGGTTCTGGCGACCCGTCTACGCCCTCAAAGCGGTTTGGCGGCATCTTCGCATATCGAAGGCCATGACCAGAGTCTTTGGACCCCAGTATCGGCGGAGCCGTGACTTGATCGAGATCGACATCACCTACGCCTGCAACCTTCACTGCCTCAACTGCAATCGCAGCGTCACGCAGGCTCCAGACAAGCAGCACATGCCCCTCAGCATGATCGAGTCGTTTGTCAACGAGTCCATCGCCAAGGACAAACGCTGGAGACGTATTCGAGTGCTTGGCGGCGAGCCGACCATGCATCCTGAGTTCTCTGCGATCATCGAGGAACTGCGGCGGTACAAACGGTGGCATTCCGATTGCCTCGTGGAGGTCGTGACCAACGGTCACGGCAAGGCAGTGAATGCCAAGTTGGACGCACTTCCCGACGACATCTGGGTGGAGAACTCGCACAAGACCTCGGTGGTCCAACCCACATTCGGCCCGTTCAACATGGCCCCCGTTGACGACCCGAAGTATGACCACGCTGACTACGCGAATGGCTGTGCAATCATGGACGAGTGTGGCATGGGGTTGACTCCGAACGGCTACTACCCATGCGCCGTGGCGGGCGGCATTGATCGCATCACAAACGACGGACTGGGACAACCGACGCTTCCGGCGGACTCAGACGACATGCTCGCAGCCTCCAAGAAGCTTTGTCGGCTCTGTGGCCGCTTTCGGGCTGGTCACTTCATCCCTCGCAATCTCCGACCTCCGCTGCTGGAGGAGCAAATCTCGCCGACATGGGAGAAGCTCTACAACGAGTGGCGACTTCGCAAGGAACAAGAAGGCAATCACGCTGTCCAAGTCACGGTACGTGGGGCCGCTCCTAACACCTCCGCCTCGGGGGCAAAGTCGTGATCCCTCGACCTCCCGCAGTCGGTCCCGATGGAAAGGAACTGCGAGCAAGGCGCATTCAGGTGTTGCGACGACCAGAGCGCGCCGATTCTGAAGCGCCTGAGGTCGTAGTTGCGGTCACTCTGTTCAATCAGGCAAACACGATTAGCCGTTGCCTTCAGAGTATTGTCGAACAGCAAGCGGACGGCTTGCGTGTGGCTGTCGTCCTGTTGAACGACTACTCGACCGATGAGTGGGAGGCAGCAGTCGCTCCCTTTAACTCCGCAGTTCCAAGCTACGTCCTTCAAGCCGAATGTGGGACGGCAGCACTCGCTCGGAATGCGATCCTCGATTGGGTAGATGAACACTTACCCAGCGCCAGGTGGATCGCAAGGCTCGATGCCGACGACCGCTTCACATCACCAGCGTCGCTTGCGTCAGCCGTCCGGCTTGGAGATGCGACAAACGCTCGATTCGTTCTTGGCGGCAATCGACTGGTCCGCTCGGGAGAGCTTCTTGCCCTCGCCAATCCAGCAACACGCTCGCTCATGGACTCAGAGTGGGTGTTGTCGCTACTGCGTCGCATGTCGGAAGGATCGGCAGAGAACGAACTGCCCTCCTGCAATCTATTGCTTGCCGCCGGAAGCGGGTGGCGATACCCAGCAATCGGGAGCGCTGAAGACCATTGGCTCGTGTCGTACTTGCTCTTCAACCATGCCGCCGAGGGAGCGATTCTCGCTGATCCGTTCTTTTGCGACTATTCCTTGGATGGGCAAACGTCGGCTCTTGCCAAGCGCAGAGATCTGTACCTGCGCAACCGGCGGTACATCTACTCGGCAGCGAAGGCATGGGACGAGGTACGGCGCAGCGGCAAGACCGTCCTGGGCATTGGTCAAGAAGGGATCGTGACTGGGAATGGAGCCTTCGTGGAGAAGCGCTTCTATCCGGGGCTGATCGACGAGGCAACGGTTCGGAGGCTGGAAGAGACGTTGCGAGGCGTTGCGCCTTCTTTGCCCGAGCCTGAATGGCTGAAGCGTGACGACTACTGGGTTGCCAGATACGCCAGCGAAGAGACTTCGCCCGTCTCGTCGATCACCGAGGAAGAGGCACTTGGATTTCTGCGGTTCTGTCTGAAACACCGAGTTGTGTGTTCGAACATCAGGAGAGCGAACTTCAGGCGGTTGAAGCAAGGCGGGCTGCTCTTCATCGACCTCGGCAAGTGGCTCGTTCCGATGAGCGTCAGCTACTTCATGGACTCCGCAGCCAGGCTTTATGCAATCAGCGTCCTCGGCTGGTCTGACGAGGAGATGTCTCGCCGCACACCAAGGAGCGGTCTTCCAAACGGCTCGTTGGACTGGTTGCCAGGCTTCTCGGCGTTCTATCGCCGCCTGATGTGCGAGCATGCTGAATCCCTGTGGGGTGTCTCAGAACGACCGCCGGTCACCTCCCAACTCGCAGTCGCCGAGGATGTGAGCCTGCTCATCAAGGCTTGCGCAATGGACGCCCAGTATCTGACCCCGCAGGTACAGCACATCGTGGGTCAGTTGTCTTGCCCCCAGAGGTTTGCAAGACGATATCTGCTCCTCGATCCATTCCAAGGGCCTTTCCTGCGTCAATACGCTCGGCCTGACTGGGGTTCCGTTCTGGCCCAAGCCGAAGCCCTCCAGCGTGCCGGCGTTATCGACGAGGTGCTGATTGCACCTGAAACGCCTGCCGAGGTTTCAGAGATCAACTCCAGGTGGTTTGGAACCGGGTGCATGGCCTCGCATACGGCATCCGGCGTTCCGCTGACGCCCCAGCTTTGGGCGTTCGAGCAGATGGCGACTCGGTACGTTCTCCAGTGCGACCTCGATGCGCTCATTGGACGGCAAGACTTGGATCACGACTACCTTAAAGAGATGCTGACGGCAGCGGGAGCCTCTGACGTTCTCGGAGTAGCGTTCAACATCCCTCATGCGCCTGAATCAGCACGGAAGCAGTACGACGCCCCACTCGGCGAGTACGTGCCAGAAGTCCGTTGCGGGCTGCTTGACCTTGAGCGGTTGAAGATGCAGCGCCCAATTCCCAACCGAGTCGAGAACGGGAGAATGGCGCTGTCGTGGTACCGGGCGGTCCAAGAGCATCAGCGACAGAATGGACTGCGAACGCTTCGGGGCGGCGATCCAAGGACCTTCTACGTCCACCCAACGAATGACCGCAAGTCAGATCCTTCCACACTCACCCGTATTCGAGATCTGGTGGGGCAAGGTCACGTGCCTCTTTGCCAGTTGGGCCGGTGGGATGTTGAAGGCTCACCAGACGAGTGGCGTTACCCATGCCGATCAGAACGGCTGGTGTTTCTTGGTAAGGGAAGAAACACGCCAGAAGCCAAGCTGCGGCGATGGGTGGCCAGCTTGATGATGCAGGAAGACCAAGACTTCGGGGTCATCGTCATAGACGATGCCTCTGACTACAGCGCTGCGGCACGTCTGCCGCACGTACTGCGAGGCTTTGGAAACCGACTCACGCTTGTTCGACACGTTGAGCCGCAAGGTCGGATGCCCAACTTCAGGCTTGCTGTGCGCTCTATCTGCAACAACCCTGATTCGCTGATCGCCGTTGTTGATCTCGATGACGCCCTTCTCAGCCGATCAGCGAGCGGCTTGCTCAACAAGGCGCAAACGGAGGGCGTTGACCTGTTGTGGGGTGCGATGTTTAGACCGGACAAGCCGCTCAAGGTTTACCGACCGGACCCATTGGCTGTGGATTCGCCCTGCGCCGGAGACGTGTGGACCCATCTCAGAGCCTTCAAGAAGACCTTGTTCGAGTCCGTTCCCGAGTCGGCTTTCATGTTCGAGGGCAACTGGATTGCCGAATGCACCGACTATGCGACGATGATTCCTATGGCCCGCAAAGCGACGAAGCCGCTTGTGATTGGCGAGTACCTGTACTTCCACGAACGCAGCACGCCGACGACCAACGAGGACCGCCGGCGCAAGGACGGGATCATCAGAGCGATTCAAACCTGTACCACCTAGCGCAGCGGCTTTGACCTGCCCCCCAAAGCCTGATCCAGGCCTATGAGAGTCTCAGCGGTCGCCGGC
>ERZ795060.4322-NODE-4322-length-12087-cov-3.817404_pt1 | contig 12087 bp, 10 predicted proteins | sample MGYA00375144_ERZ795060 | MGnify/ENA primary metagenome ERZ795060 (study PRJEB30189, sample SAMN05720157) | activated sludge metagenome | isolation source: anaerobic digester from wastewater treatment plant | place: Japan | collected 2015-05-15 ... | reverse complement strand
GGGAAACAGGGAATTTAGCGTCAGCTCGCGTGTTTCCGAAATTTCCCTATCCATTGAAAGCTGACCTTTCCGTCGTCGAAGATAAAGACGTCGTCACCATCAACTTTCCTTGGCTGGCTTACCGTTTCTATGCGCCCATCTTTGAAAGGACGGCGAAGCTGCTTGTTACGAAACTAGGCGCGAAAGTAGCCGGCGAACCGGCGGAAACGAAGATGACCGCTTCGGCGTGGACGAAAAAAATAACTGTCGAAGGGGAAAGAAAGGACTACGTGGCTAATTTGGTAAAGCAGGGCTTGGCGGAATTGGGCTTTGAAGTGCGCTTCCGCGGCAAGGAAATGCCCATCAAAGAAAGCCACGTGGAAAAATTTAAGAAAATTGTGACGGAAGCTCCCAAAGAAGAAAAGCCCTTTGTGAAGTCCGAAATTAAGGACAGGATAATTCCCTATAACGACCGGCCGCTTCTTTACATACAACTTCTTCCTGAAACGTATGAAAAGGTAAAGGATAAGATAGCCCGGTTTGTGGAAGAAAACTACCTTAAGGGCGGGCAGTTCGTCCAAGGAAAGGGCTACATGAAAAGCTATATCATCGGAAGCGCGGAAAACATGGCGGGCTTTGAAAACAGGGTGAAACTGGCGCAGAATTTGTCGCAGCTTTGCGGCGTCCCCGCGGAAATTCCAAAACCAATTGTGGGCATATACGATACAAAAGTGGCCGGTGCTTCCCGCGTTTGCGTGCGCATTCCGAAGGCTTGGGATAGGAACGTGGATAAAAATACAGCCCACGAAAGTTCAAAGGCGTTAAATGCTTTAGTTAAGGAGTTCCAAGGTCAAGACTGGGAACCGGTGTTTCCTGGAACTTATGTCGTAACTTATTCACTGCTCATCCCCAAAGGTGCAGAAGACGAAATAGAAAAAGCTAAGGCTGAAGCTGTAGAAATTATTTCAAACTTCCCTGTAGAATACGAATTTGTCGATATGAAGGAAAGACGTTCCCAAAAAGCAGAACGCGAAATAAGAAAGAACATACAAGAAATAAGCATGGACAGGGACATTTGACAAAAAGAAGCAAAACAGTATAATATTATTATAAATTTTGATAAGGGGGAATAACAATGAAAAGGTCTTTTCCTATCGTGCTTCTTGTAATTTTTTTCTTTACTTCGACGGCGCATGCTTTCTTCCCGGTCGGTTCAATAATTAGAAAGGTAGCTTATGACGCCGTAGAAGAAGCGACGGACGTGCCGTCGCCAGCGTTCTTGGGCTTGGTGGAAGTATTTAACAATTTATACGATAAGGAAATAACAGAAGCACAAGCCAAGTCGATGTGGAAGTCCTTCGGCAGAAGACTTTACGACTTCGATGATGCCCTTCGGGTTTTTGACAGGATGACAAGGTCTATGAAAGTAGAACCAGCTGAAATAGCTTGTCTGAAAGATAATAACAGGTATGCTGGAAATGTAATATTTTGCACAGCTGAAGAACTTGAAGCTGCAAGCAAGGGAAGTATATTATACGTACATATCGATGAAGATCAAGTAGAAGCAGAAAGCGCGCTTTTGGCGGAAATGGCTTCTTCCACGGTTAGGGCAGTTTTGGGATATAATATCTATGGGGTGAAAAGTGCAGCAGCGGGACAAATGGACGCTGCAATTGTCGTTAAAGATGGTGTTGTGGAAACGGAAAAGGGCGAAAAGTCAGCGGACTTTGAACAACTAGTGGACATTTCAGACTACATCGTATCTTTTAAGTCGGAAAAGCTGGTTAAGTCGGAAGAACAGGATGAATTGGACAGTTATTTAGAACAGTTAAGACAAGAAGTCAAAAAGGAGTGATCCAGTTGGCAATGACAATGGCGAAAATTCACCTAAGGGGAAGGTTGGGAAGCGATCCCGCCTTCTTTGAAGCAAAGTCGGGGAAGAAGTTCAACCGTCTATCTATTGCGGTTGACGTGGGAACGCAGGATAACAGGAAGACAAGTTGGTTTAGCGTCCTTTTCAACGACAAGTGGAACTTGGAAAATTGGAAGAAGGGCGACCTGGTGGACATCGAAGGGGATATTCGAACGGAAGTTTATGAGAAGGGCGAAGTCAAAAAAATGTCCGTCACCGTCTTTCCACAGAACGTGCTCAACATCTCCTTGGCAGAACGTAACAGAGCCAAAAAGGACGCGGAGTTGGCTAAGGACGAAGAGTTCGACCCAACGTTTTTTGAAGACGAAGAGCCCGAGATATCGATACAGTGAAGATCGTAATCGTTCCGTATTCCAGGGAGCTTATCGTCGAAAGCAAGAAGCCCGTTTCGGTATCGATCTATGAGACGATAAGCAGGACGGAAGACAGGGACGGGGTAAAACTTGTCCTTTCTTCTTCTCTTTCAGGAATCATAGATCGCTGGGCGGAAGCAAGGCATTTCTTCGGCGTATTTCCAGTGATTGTGCCAATAGACGTCTTCATAGAAGGTGAGCTTGTCGTCTTTCCCGTCCTGGTAGAAGACGCTTCACTTGAACTGCCCAAGGAGTTGGAATATTTGTTTAAGTGGTCTCAAGGGGTGAAGGAATATCTGGCAAGGCAGGAAGATGGCCGGTGGTGTTTTTCCGACTGCCCAGCCTTCAGGATAAAGATGTCTGAACTATTTGAGAAGCTGTGGTTTTTCTTCGGAGAAAGGCCGCAGATAGATCCCAAAAGGGAGATAGCAGCCGAACTCAAAACGGAAGAAATACGGGAAAGCCCGATCGTCGCTCTGGCAAGGGAGAAGAAAAAGCCGGCGAACGACGGGGCTGTCTGGGAACCAAGTCCCCTATTTGATTTCAGGTGGTCGTTATGAAGAAAGCCCTTATTGCGCTTTTTATCGTGCTGTTGTGCTCCTTCGTCTCTTACGCCGCCGTGCTGGACGAAGAGACGGCAAAAAAGACGGCCGACGATATTCGGGAGATCGTGTCGGAGTTCAACGCTTCCCAAAAAGCCGACAGCATAAATTCTCCGATCAGCGTTTCATATCTGCTTGAAATGAACGCAAAAAGTGCAGCTATCAAGGAAGTGAAGCGGACCGTCGAAAATCTGGATCCCGAGATCGTGGCAGATATAGACGTACCTGATGCTTCTACGGGCCTTGTGGCTCAGGCTTCCGCAAACTGGATGGTGACGAGAGCGCTGATGTACGGCTTCACGGATCTGGGCGAAGCAGAACAGGCCATCCAGAGCTGGGCAGAATTTGAAGACAACAACTTCGTCAAATCTGTGAAGAAGGGAACTCCGGCATGGATGATCGCCAAAAGTGCCGACCTGGCGTCAAAAGCTGCTGCGCCCAAGTTCGGCGGCGGCGTTGTAGGCGGTCTGTCGGACTTAAAGACGACGGTTACCGCTTCCGACGGAGAATCTCTGAACGTCCCGCTGGAAGCGCAGCGTCAGATAGCCAGAGTCAAGAAGACCGCAGAATACGTGTCGAACCTTAAGAACGTCCCGGGCATTCAGGCGGGAAAGTGCATCTACGACAGGTCGCTCTTGATCGCCGAGATTCTCTGGTGCGTGATCTTCGTCGTCAACATCGTCTGGATGGCGTACAGGATGCTCATCGTCGGAGAGCCGGGAGACATGATTACGACGATATTCAGAAACATCTTTGTCTTTGCTGCGCTCATGTTTCTCCGGGAGATGATATTTATCGGGATAACGCTGTCTACGGCCGTCGGTAACGCCATGCTCGGCGGAGCGAACGTGGCGCAGGCCGTGTCCGACGTCAGCGCTATCGTCGAGCTGAAGCAGGATCTGACTTCCGTATCCTTCGGCCTGGCGGCGGGAACGATAGCACACCTGTTCGTCTCCGTCTGCGGGTGGATAGCAAGGGCTGTCGTCTACGTCATGTTCATACTGTCCGACGTCATGGTGGGCATAACCGCCGTGATCGGGCCGTGGATGATCGTACTCTCGGGGCTTCCCTTCTGCGAGAGCTGGGCGTCTCACTGGATCAAGAGCTACATCACGTTTCTGTTCTACCGTCCGCTGGCATGCCTGCTCTGCGTTGTGCTGTACATCATCGGGCTTACCGGCATGGATATGGGAATGGTAGAACTCATGATAACCTGCATCGTCTTCGTGATGGCCGCCGTCAAGGTGCCGAGTCTAGCCGAGAACATGGGCGGGGCTGCTGCCGCGATCGGCGCCGGCATGGCAGGAATGGTGAGCAAGGGACTGAAGGCCGGAGCTTCCATCGGCGCACATGCCGCAGGAATAGGAGCGGTTGCCGCCGGGGCAAAGCTCTTGAGCAAGCTCAAGGACAAGGCAACTCCGCCGCGGGAGTGATGACATGAAAAAGTTTATTTCTTTTGCCGTGTTTTTTATGCTTCTTTTTTCGGCGTCTTCCGCTTTTGCCGACGGCTTCATGTCCGTCCTTCATCCCGTCACGTATCCGTCCGCAGGTTCTGGAGCGGAAATAGTATCGCAAATACTTTCGAACGCTGCCCCTTCCGAAACTTCCGGGTACCACGGCAACTACGATCCTTCGGAACAGCAGATGATCGACGAAATCAAGGAGCAGCTTAACCTTGTCACGTTCTCAAGTTACAGGAACGCGGGCGATATGCCGATAACCCGCGCCGTGCTCGGGACAGCGGGTTTCAACCTGCACTTCTGGCCGGAAGTTGCAGAAGCTCTGAAGGACAGGGTTCCCGGAGCCGATTTTATATCTGCATATAACAAGTCAAAGAAGCTTGAAAAAAACGTCATTCCGCGCGCTCAGGTTGTCGTAAATCATGCCCAAAACATACTTCCCGGCATCATATATCCCATATCGGTCAAAATAATGACGCTCATGTTCGCTATACAGCTCATTTCGACCTTTCTTTCTTCTCAAAAGGGAACGTCCCAGTTCTTCGTCGACATTGCCCGCTTTATGTTCTTTTTCATAATGATAGTGACCTTTCGGGTTTGGGTCGCGATCGTCCTTGACGTGTTCAACTTCTGCGGGTACATGATCTCTCCGTGGGGCGGACAGGAAGAGATGCAGAAGATGCTGGTGGCGGCAGGAAGATCGGGCGGGCTGATAGACATACTCAAGCCGTCGGAGCTCATCTACGGCATCATGAGATGGGTGGCCTATGCTTCCATCAGAGTACTTCTCATATCCCGGGACGTGCTGATGGGCGTATCGCTGGTGATCGGCCCGATATGCTTCGTCATGGGATATCTGTCCCTTTACACACAGAACGACTTCATAAAGGGCTTCCTTGCCGGGTGGATGCAGGCTTTCTTCAAGTTCCAGTTCTGGGGCATATTTGCAGGCGTTGCCATGATCGGGCTTTCCATCGTGAGCTTTCTTACGAATATGAATGCGACGGATCCGCTTGTGTTGTTCATCACGGGCATTGCCTTCGTACATGTGGCGTACAACATACCGAAGATATCGGACAACATGTCTGCCGTCGTCATATCTTCCGTCGTAATGGCGACAATATCCATGGCGGCTACCCGCGGGGCAGGTCAGGGAGCTTCCGCCGCCGGTTCTGCCGTCGGATCGGGAATAAAAAAGATGCTGGGGAGATGATGTCTGTTGAAAGAAGAGCCGGAGCTGCCGGATATATCGGAAGAGCTGGAAAAGCTGAAAGAGCGCGTCTTCTGTCCGGAATGCGGGCAGGATCTCGGACCTGTCCAGCCCCTACCTTCTGCGAAAGTGAAGTGTCCCAAGTGCAAGAAATGGATGCCGGTCTGGGAAAACGGCTAAAAAGATTTTAATAATGATCTTTCAAAAATTCAGCGAAAGTTATATTTACTGTAAGCGATCAGGTTCGATTTTTCTGTAAATTTTCCCCTTTAAGCGAATTTGCCTATAAAGTTCAGCTTTCGTCCCATCATTAGAGATAACTATAGACGGAAAGCTTTCGAACTCCTTTTCGCTTGGGTGTTTCCCTAGGTTGTCGGGTAAACCTGCCCTTGCACGCTTAATTAATATCGGGACGACTTCATATCCATGTTCTTCAGCAAACTTCACCAAGGCATCGAATTCGTTTCTAAACCTGCAGTCGGTTATTACGATATTTTCAGGTTTTTCCTTTTCCATTTTTTCTATCACCAGCTTAACCCATATATCGGGATCATATTTTCTTCCTGCCATCCCAAGCTCTTGAAGCAAAGCTCTTCCCCTTTCGTCCTTTTCGCCGTCCCACCCCATCAAGCGGGCAATTTCCTTGAGCTTGTCGGCAAAGGCGTATCGCTTATATCCCAAAGACACAAGATATTCCCCGCAGGTATCTTTGCCTGCCCCAGCTTTTCCTGAAAGAATGACCATTACACCCATAGGTGCAACACCGCCCCTAGGAACATAACCGGCGCAAAGGGAAGTTGGCTTTTCATGTTTATCTTCTTCGTAATTAATAAGATCAGCAAGATAACGCCCGTCGCTATAGAACCAAAACAAAGTGCACGCACTAAACCGTAAAGTCCCAACCAGGCGCCGTAGAAAAGAAGCAGCGTAACGTCCCCTTGGCCCATCTTGTTCGTCTTTGCCAGTAATGCAGAAAATATGAAGCCAAAAGCGGCACCTGCTGCGGACAGCGTAAGGTCGCCCGCAAAGAAGGAAATGATAAGGAAGGCGACGGCAAAGGGCAGTGTAAACAGGTCATATATCACACCGTGATATGAGTCGGTAAGCACAGATAACCACGCAGCAGAAAGGCCCAATGCTATCCATATTATCTGGTTTCCGGAATACCATTTGGTAGCAAGCACCAAAGAAAGGGCAAAGACAAGTTCTATGACGCGGTACTTATATAACGACCAAGAATAGATGGGAATTAGTTCTTGCCATTTTCTGTATGCAACCCCAGTCAATGCCTTTTCCGCTATCACGCTTAAAACGGCAGCTAAACACAGCCCTAATATAAAAGTCAATTATGTTTCCCCCTTAGAAACAAAAATTTAATACAACACCAATAAACAAAAAGGGCGTTAAAGGAAGCCCTTCCTTAAATTTCCCTTTTGAAAGCGAAAGAAGCGCTAAAGTTACACCAAAGACTAAAGCGGCAAAAACACCAGAACGTATGATATCTATTAGCCCAAGCCAAACGCCGGCAAAAAGAAGCAGCGTAGCGTCCCCTTGGCCTACTTTTTTGGTCTTTGTTAAAAGTATGGCCGCCACGAAACCTACCACGCCGCCAAAAAAGGAAAGTATGAAGGCGTCCAGACCAAAGAACAAAATATTGGCCAAAAGGAATATCCCTGCAAAGGGAAGGGTGAATATATCATATATAGTCCTATCATAAATATCGGTTAGCACGGACAGAAAAAGGACGCTGAAACCAGCTACAATATAAAATTTATAAAAGGGAAGGTAATACCACTTTACCGAAAAAAATAGCGCAATTCCAAGGGCAAGCTCGCTTAAAGGGTACCTTACGGGAATGGAATTTTTACAGTAACGGCATTTTCCCTTTAAAAATATCCAAGATAGAACCGGAATAAGGTCGTACCAGGCAAGCACGTGCCCGCAGGAATTACATTTAGACCTTGACCACAACCGCTTTTCACACCTGACCGTCCTTTCTGCTACGACGTTCAGGAAAGAAGCCAAACACAGCCCAATTATGAAGAACAATAGAAAGCCCCCTTTCTAAGTTATGCTTCAATTATAACATATCTTTTCCCTTTGACAATTACCCACTATATGATAAAATATATCTATCGACGAAAAAGGGGCGAAAATATGAGCTGGGTTCCGCTTCATGTTCATAGCGAATACAGCACCCTTGACGGGGCTATAAGAATAAAGGACTACGTCAACTGGGCAGTACAGCACGAACTTCCTGCCGTGGCCGTAACTGACCATGGCTTTCTTTCCGCTATACCCGAATTCAGCAAACAAGCAAAAGGAAAGGTAAAGCCCATATTCGGCATGGAAGCTTACGTGGAACCTATCACGGAAACGGGAAAGAAATATCACCACCTTATTATTTTGGTAAAAAACCAACAAGGGCTGAAGAATTTATATAAATTATCCAGCATGTCCTTCGAAAACAGGACGGGCAAGTACGGTATTATCAAGCCGGCTTGGTTAAAAGAATACGGCGATGGCTTGATATTTTTGTCTGCCTGTATGCAAGGCGAGCTTTCCCATTTGCTTCTTACGGGACAAACGTCCCAGGTAAAGACCTTCATAGACTTCATGAAAGGGCTGGACTTCTTTATAGAACTCATCGATATTGGGACGAAAGAACAGGACGAATTAAATATAAAACTTAAGGACGTAGCGGATAAATTTAACATCATGACAGTAGCTACGCCAGATGCCCATTATTTTGCCGAAGACCGGTGGTGGTATCCCACCTTTTGGGCTTCCAACAGGCATACTTCGGAAGACTACGACACCAGGGCAGAAAGCATGGCGAGCATGGACCTTTCACTGCCCACGCCGGAATACATGATCGAAAAATATGGCAAGGCTGCAGAAAACACCCTTTACATCGCAAGTATGATAGAAGAAGTCAAGGTTGGCTTTGATAAACATATGATGCCCAAGCTCAGCAATTCCGTGGACTTGAGAAGTTTAGCCAGGCGCGGGCTTGAAGAAAAGATAAGAAAGTATAACCTTACAAGGTCAAGGCAAGAATACGAAGAAAGGTTGAACAAAGAATTGGATATCATTGACGACCTTGGTTTCGACGACTACATGCTTTTAGTGCGGGATATCATAGAAACCGCTAAAAGCAAGAATATCTACGTGGGGCCAGGCCGCGGTTCCGCCGCTGGTTCCCTGGTAGCCTGGACTATAGGCATAACCGCCGTCGATCCCATCCGTCATGGGCTGCTTTTCGAGCGTTTCATCAACCCCGGAAGGAAGGGCTTTCCCGACATAGATATAGATATAGAACACGAACGCAGGGAAGAAGTCATAGAAGACCTGAAAGAAAAGTACGGCCGCAACGCCGTGGCTGGCATCGTGACTTTTTCCCAATACAAGATAAGAAATTCCATATGGGATGTCCTGCGGGCGTTGTTCGACAAAGTAGAAGCCGGCAGCGACGTAGAACAGTTCAAAAAGATAGTCGGCGAAGAAATACGTTCCGAAAGGGACGAAGAAACCAACGTGGTAATTCGGGAATTTATGGACGAAGAAGCTATATACGAACGCACGAAAAACATCATGCCGCGGGAAAAGACGGAAGAAATATTGGAAACGGCCAAGAAGATAGTGAGTTTGCATAAAAACTTGGGCCGTCATGCCGCGGGCGTCGTCATAACCCCGGGCGATATAGAAAATTATTGCCCTACTGCATATGTCAAAAGCGGCGACGAATACGTCAAAATAACGCAGTTTGACATGAACGGCATAGATGACGTAAAGCTCGTCAAGATGGATATTTTAGGACTTAAGAACCTTACCGCCGTCAGGGAAGTATACGAAACAGCACGGAAATTCGATAAGTCCGCAGAAAGGCCGGAAGATATATATGACTACTTAAACGGCGCAAAGAACTTGCCGGAAGATAAAGTAAAGCGCATGTGGGTTACCATTTATAAAAAGCCGGACGGCATATTCCAAGTTTCTTCTTGGAAGGCAAAGCAGATAATTTCCCGCGTGAAGCCCGTAAGCGTAAACGAATTCTGCGACATCATTGCCTTGAACCGTCCTGGACCATTGGCCAAGAAGTTAGACGAATATTATGCCAAGCACCAAATACCAGAAGAACTGGATATCCCCGCGTTGAAAGAAATTACCAAGAATACACGTAACGTCTTGATATACCAGGAACAAGTGATGGAAGCAGCCCGCAAGGTGGCAGGTTACACCTTAGCAGAAGCGGACGACCTAAGGAAGGCCGTGGGTAAGAAGAAACCTGAAGAAATGAACGAACAAAGGAAAAAATTTGTCGATGGGGCGATAAAGCAGGGATATACAAAAAAACAGGCGGAAGACATCTCTTCCACGATAGAAAAATTTGCGGGCTATGCCTTCAATAAGTCCCATTCCATGGCGTATTCCTATCTTGCCTGTGTCACGGCTTGGCAGAAGGCAAATTATACGCCCGTTTGGGCGAAGGCCTATCTTGCCATGAAGTGCAAAAGTGAAAAGAAGGAAAACTTAGGGGAACATATAGATATAGCTAACGAACTTTGTCCCGTCTTTGGGCCGCGTTTGACCAAAAAAGACGCGACGTTAGAAGACGCCCTGGACATGCGAGTGCTGCGCAGCTGCGGCATCGACATATCCGAAAAGGACGCCTTTTTGCTGAAAAATTCTTGGGCCATATTATTTGGACTAAAAGATATTTATCAAGTGAAAAACAAGATAGCACAATTCGTTGACTTTCCAGTTCCCAATACGCTTAAGGAACTTTGGGAACTGTCGGTAAAGCACAACATGACCAAAAGCATCTTTGCGCCGCTTTTTGCTTTAGGCGTATTCGATAAGGTGCTGGAAACTTACGGCGATCCCATTTTAATTCGCGCTTTGATGATGTTAGACGAAGGAAAGGAAGAATATGAAAGAATAAAGCAGGCAGTTATGGAAGTCATGCCAAGGACGAAGAAGACGCCGGAAGAAAAGTTGGCGGGAAATTTTTCCTTTCTTTCGTTGTTTTTGTTGATGATCACTTCAAAGAAGTACACCGAAACGGCTGAAGAAATAGTAAAAATGTATGCAAAACGTGCCGACGAGCAAAGGTTCTTCGAAGACCCGGAATTTAGGAACAGATGCATAGCCGTCATCTATGAAACGGAAAAACAGTTACTAGGCGACGGACTGACCGTGAAGTGGTGGGACATGGCGGCGGAAGCATTGAAATACCGTTTCACCTGTTTTGCCGACCAAGTGTGGTTGCTAAGGAAGTCTAAAAAGAAAGAAGTAGTACAGATATTAGAAGACGGCTTTTGGACCATTGGGAAAGTCCGCGTCCGTGACGGCAGGGCCATAATGTCAGGCAGAAATGGCGCTGCTGGAAGTTCCTTGTTCTTTAAGGTCGACAGCAAACCGGTCCAGCAAGAAATTTGGGCAGTAAAGTTAAAGTTAGAAGGAAATTATTTTAAATACTTAGATCATATTCCCCTTTTGCCTGGACGAATAATTGAAACGGACAACAAATTTATCTATAAACCTGGTAAGATGCCGGGAAAATTGAAGGAATACGTGCAAAAGGTTAATGTAGGTTTAAAGTCAATTTCTATTTCATAAGGGGTGGAAGTCATTGTGGATCTTGGAATTTTTTAAAAGGAACAAAAGTCAAAAAAAGGAAGAAGCGCCCACTTTTTATAGACGTCCCGTTCCCGGCCGCATCGTCGTCTTTACTTCAGGAAAGGGCGGCGTAGGAAAGACGACCATATCTACTTCAGTTGCCTACGTCTTAGCCGAAGCGGGAAAGAAGGTATTGCTCATAGACCTTGACACGGGCTTGCGCAATATAGATATTCTTCTTTCCTTATCGGATAAGATAGCTTGGAACTTGTATGACGTTACGGAAAAGAAAGTCCCTTGGGAAAAGGCCGTTGTTTCCCCCATGCAAAACTTATACGTTTTAGTAAGCGATCACCTGCGGGAAAAGGAAGCCATACGCAAGGACGCCTTCGAAATGGCGCTTTATGACATGGCCAGGCATTTTGACTTCATAATTTTGGACTGTCCCGCGGGGATAGAATATGGCTTCAGGTTGGCCGTAGCTTGTGCAGACGAAGCCGTTGTCGTCGCCGGGCCAGATATGCCTTCCTTACGCGGCGCAGCGCAGGTGACAAGGTTGCTTAGGGAAAAGAAGCCCTGCGTGGGAATTGTGAACAAGGTAATTCCAGAATTAAAGGAACAAGGCTTATGCGCAGGAAAGAAGGAAGCGGAAAAAATATTGGAAATTCCTGTGGTGACGGAAATTCCCATAGATAATGCGGTTGTAGGATGTGCCCATACTGGCATCCCAATTATGTCGTTGAAGAAGAATTCCCCCTTTAAAAGGGAAGTAAGAAAATTTGTATATGACAGATATAGCTTGGACGTTCCTAAAACGCCGCAGAAGGCGCTTGTTTTGTAGCGAAGGATAAAATATACCAATGGCCCTTTTAATGAACAATTCAATGTCGACCCAGGCAATATTTATAGAATAGCCGAAAGCTATCAT
>ERZ795060.4321-NODE-4321-length-12090-cov-5.433901_pt1 | contig 12090 bp, 12 predicted proteins | sample MGYA00375144_ERZ795060 | MGnify/ENA primary metagenome ERZ795060 (study PRJEB30189, sample SAMN05720157) | activated sludge metagenome | isolation source: anaerobic digester from wastewater treatment plant | place: Japan | collected 2015-05-15 ... | reverse complement strand
AAGATGATAACTTTTTAAAAAAACTCGATCGAATTGAAAAACTTATTTCAAAAATTGAATTTTTCCTGGACAACTTTGAAACAATCAAATCAATAACATCAAGTTGAAAAATGATAAAGCTTATAATTTTTCAAATAGTTTAGTAGGAGGAGATGGTGTGGTTTACAAAAAGGCAAATGTGAAAAGAGCTATAGTAACAGGGGGTGCGGGTTTTATAGGCAGTCATTTGGTTGACGCTTTATTGGAAAGGGATTATGAAGTTATAGTCATCGATAATTTCTCTACAGGTAAAATAGAAAATCTGGCGCACCACAAAAATAATAAGCAACTTCATGTTATTGAAGCGGATGTGAGTAAGCTTACAAAAGAAAGAAAGTATTTTAATGTGGTGGATTATGTTTTTCACCTCGCTGGTTTAGCTGATGTAATTCCCTCGATGGAAAATCCTGAGAAATATTTCAGGGTTAATGTTACTGGAACTATGAATGTTGTTGAAGCGGCTCGCAGGGCAGAAGTGAAAAAGTTCCTTTATGCGGCATCTTCGTCATGTTATGGTGTTCCAGAAATAATTCCTACTCCAGAAAGTGCGAAAATATCCTTACAACATCCGTACGCATTCTCAAAGTACATGGGTGAAGAACTCGTCTTCAACTGGAGTAGAATCTATAAAATACCAGTGATTTCTTTAAGATTATTTAATGTATATGGTCCTCGATTTCGTACGACTGGAGCTTATGGGGGGGTGTTAGGAGTGTTTCTTGTTCAGAAATTTAACGGGAAGCCATTGACAGTGGTGGGTGATGGAATGCAAAGTAGGGATTTTGTATATGTTTCAGATGTTGTTAATGCTTTTATAATGGCAGCAGAGTCAAACATACAAAATGAGATATTGAACGTTGGTTCAGGTCAATCTTATACTATTACCTATCTGGCACAACTTTTACAAGGAGACGTAGTATATGTTTCGAGTCTTTTAGGACAGCCTTTTCGTACATGCGCTGATATTACAAAAATCAAAAAATTACTTGGCTGGGAACCTAAGATTTCTTTGGAAGAAGGTGTTAGATTAGTGCTGAAAGATACAGCTTGTTTTAGGAATGCTTTTGTTTGGACACCGGATAAGATTAATGAACTTACTAAATCCTGGTGTAAGTACATGAAATAGATGGATAATTTAGAAAAATATAATTTGGCAGAAATTCTTTACATAGTTTAAAATTTATTAAACAAGGGAGCGAAGATGAAAATTCCGCCTGTGAAAGTTTATTTTTCGGAAGAAGATAAACAAGAAATTATAGCCAAGATTAATGAAGTTTTGTCATCTGGCCAATTAACCCAGGGTAAATATAATACAGAATTCGAAGAGAAGTTTGCTTCGTATATAGGAAAGAAGTATGCAATAGCCGTAAGTAGTGGAACCAGTGCTCTGGAAATTTCCTTAAGGATATTTGGAGTTGAAGGGAAGGAAGTTATCGTGCCAACTAATACGTTTTTCGCGACAGTCTTGGCTGTGTTACATGCTGGTGGAAAAGTGAAATTTGTGGATATCGACCCAGCAACATTTGCGATAGACTTTGAGGATTTGAAAAGAAAAATTTCCAAATCCACAAAGGGAGTTATCATAGTTCATATTGGAGGGATTGTTTCACCGTCAATTGAAGCCATACGGAATTTTTGTAAAGAGAATGACCTATTTTTACTTGAGGATGCAGCGCATGCTCACGGCAGTATATATAATGGAAAACAAGCAGGTGGATTTGGAGACGCTGGTTGTTTTTCTTTTTTCCCGACCAAGGTAATGACGAGTGGTGAAGGCGGAATGATTGTTACTGATTCCGAGGATCTTATGGAGAAAGCAAAATGTTATCGTGATCAAGGTAAGATTTCTTTGAATCAGAATGTTCATGACAAAGCCGGGTACAATTGGAGAATGAGCGAACTTCATGCAATTGTGGGACTTTCTCAGCTTGCTCGTCTTAAAGAATTCGTAAATAAAAGAAGAGAAATTGCGAAAAAGTATGATGAAAAATTGGAAGCAGTTTCCAAAATTAAGCCACTATTTATTCCTCCAGAAGTGGCGTCAAACTACTATAAGTATATTGTTCTTTTGGATGAGGATATTGACAGAGAAAAACTGAAAACTTGTTTGAGGGAGAAATTCGAAATAAGATTAAGTGGCGAAGTGTATGAGTTACCGTGTCACCTTCAGCCATTTTTCGAAAACAAATATCCGTTGGGCACTTTTCCTAAATCTGAGTATGTTTGTGCCCACCATGTTTGTTTGCCAGTTTATTTTACTATGACAGAAGAAGAGATAAATTATGTCGTGGCAGGACTTGAAAAATCTATAAAAACCATTTAAAGGAGGTTTTATGCTGGCATTAGTAACAGGAGGTTCGGGTTTTATTGGTTCACATGTTGTTGATAAACTTATAGAAAGAGGAATAAAAGTTAGAATTTTCGATATGGTGCTGCCTACCTTTCGGAAGGATGTAGAATATTATCACGGTAGTATCTTAGATTTAGAGGCTTTAAGGATGGCTCTACAGGGTGTAGATGTTATTTTCCACTTAGCAGCAGTAGCGAATGTAAATGATGTTTTTGAAGAGCCACATTATTCAGAGAGTATTAATACCCGGGGCACAATAAATGTATTGGAAGCAGCAAGGCTAAGTAAACGAGTGAAAAGGGTTATCTATGGTAGTACGATTTGGGTGTATAGCGACACAGAGTTTGATAAAGTAGATGAGAAAACTCCATTGTCACCTCCTATGCATCTTTACACTGCTACTAAAATCGCATCTGAATATTATTGTCAGTGTTATGCCAAATTATACGGGCTTACTTTTACCATTCTTAGATATGGTATACCGTACGGTCCAAGAGCAAGAGCCGAAGGTGTGATACCGATTTTTGTGGAAAAGGCGTTAAAGGGAGAACCACTTACTATCGCGGGTGATGGATCACAGTACAGGAAGTTTGTCTATGTTGAAGACCTTGCTGAAGGGAACGTTTTAGCACTTAATCCCATCGCACGAAATAAAATTTATAATCTGGAGGGAAAAGAGAAGATTACTATTAAGCAAATTGCTGAAACAATTAAGAAGTTGTTGGGGGAAGTGAAAATTCAATATATAGAAGGAAGAAAAGGAGATTTTACTGGGAAAGAAATATCTGCTGAACTTGCTAAAAGAGAATTAAATTGGGAACCGAAGGTAAGCTTTGAGGAAGGGTTGAGAAAATACATAGAATGGTACAAAGTACAGAAAAAGGAGCAGTTAGATATTTGATATGGGAATGATTTTAGGTGTCATACCTGCGCGCGGTGGCAGTAAGGGAATACCCAGAAAAAATATCAGGTTATTGTGTAATAAACCTTTAATCGTATGGACCATTGAATCTGCAAAAAAGGCAAAATTACTGGATAGGTTTGTGGTTTCTACAGAAGATGAGGAAATTGCAGAAATTGCTCAAAGATACGGGGCAGAGGTAGTGTACCGTCCAGAGGAACTAGCTACTGATGAAGCAACAACTTTATCCGTTTTGCAGGACATTTTACAAAAAATTCATGCAGATGTTGTAGTACTTCTTCAACCAACATCTCCTATTAGACGAGAAGGTCTAATTGATTATTGTATACAGAAGTTTATTGAAACCGGAGCCGATTCTCTTGCCACAGGTTTTATTTGTAAATATGTTGAGTATGGGAAGTGTTGCTTGAGGCGACAGGACATAGAAGGGTTTTTTTATGATGATGGGAATGTATATGTCATTAAAGCAGACCTTATAAGAAAAGGTGATAGGTTTGGGCAAAGGATTGAAAAGGTATTCACAAGCAGGGAAGAAAATGTAGAAATTGATGATGAATTCGATTTTTGGTTAGCGGAACAAATTTTAAAAAATAGATTCCAGAAGAAACAATGAAATTTTTTAATCTATTTAAATTGTCTCATCGCGAGTTAGATTACAATCGGTTGACATCTCAACTGAAAGCAATGACATTTATTCTTAAAAGAGGGAATATCCATGGGCAATTTGTTGACCGTTTGAAGTGGCACGTTGCTCCAAGATTTTTTTATGTTGTTTCCTTTCCAACTCATGTGGACATTGAAGCAGCAGTGAGTTGTCAGTTAAAATGTCCAATGTGCCTGCGCCACACAATGCCTTCACAACTAATGCATGGTGTGATGGATTTTGAACTTTTCAAGAAAATTGTAGATGAAATTTCAAAGGAAAAGGTTTATTCAATAAAGTTATCCTGGAGAGGAGAACCACTTTTGAATCCGAATATAGTACGAATGGTAGAATATGCCAAGAAAAAGGGCATTAAAGATGTAGCATTTCTTACCAATGGCGAAAGATTGAATCAAGACCTGGCTGAGGCATTAGTAGATGCAGGTCTTGACTGGATTAGTTTTTCAATTGATGGTCTTAACGAAAACTATGAAAAAATAAGGTTTCCTGAAACGTTTGAAAATATAGTGAAAAAAGTAATGATTCTCAAGAAATATCGGGATAAAAAAAACCGAAAAAAACCCTTAATTCGGGTTCAAACTATATGGGGTGCTATAAAAAACTATCCAGAGACATATTTCCAATTCTGGGAGAACATTGCTGATAAGGTATATGTGATTGCTGATCAGGCAAGGGGTGATATTGTTGATTTTCCTAGGGTTAAAAATTATATCTGCAGTGAACCTTGGCAGCGAATAGTAGTTGGTTGGAATGGCATTATTCCACAGTGCATAACTGACTACAGTGAAGTAAATGTTCTAGGTGATGTAAAAAAAGAAACACTCCGTGAAATATGGCATGGTAAAAAGTTCAAACAATTAAGAATGTCTATAAAAGAAGGAAAAATCTATGATAACAAAGCGTGTTCGGTGTGCCATGACACAGGGGTTATGTATGAAAAAAAGGTAGACATTGGTAAAAAGGTCATAAAGATCAACTTATACAGAGGACAAGAATTTGATATTGCCAAAATTTCGGATAAAAGGTAGACAATGAAAAAAATATTGATAATAGCTCCACATATGGACGATGAAGTACTTGGCTGTGGCGGGACAATTGTGAAACATGTAAAAAGAGGGGACATTGTTTTTGTGTGTTTTATAGCCAATCGCATTTATGACCATAAATTTAATAAAAAAAGAAACAAGTTTGAGATGGAGTGTGCGTTAAACGCTAAAAGTGTACTGGGATATGAAGAAGCAAAATTTTTTAATTTACCGGACGAGAGACTTGATTTATGTATTCAGAATATTCTGATTCCACTGGAAAAATATATCAATAGAATTAAACCAGAAATTGTATATGTAAATCATCGTAATGATAATCATCAAGACCACAGGGCAGTGTTTCAGGCTTCTATGATTTGTTTAAGACCAATTGCTACCCCTTATGTTAAGAAAATACTTTCCTACGAGGTACCTTCTTCTACAGAGCAGTCACCTCCCTTTCCTGATACTGTGTTTATTCCTAATTTGTATGTGGATATTGAAGAAGAACTTCCAATTAAAATCAAGGCGCTAAGTTGTTATTCTTCTGAACAAAGACCATTTCCTCATCCGCGGTCAAAAGAAGCAATTGAAGTGTTAGCTAAGAAGAGGGGTAGTGAAATAGGAATGCAATCAGCCGAAGCTTTTATTATGATAAGGGCTAAAGAAGTTTGACTTTATGGAAAACATTTTTATACGAGTGGATGCCAATAACAAAATTGGCATGGGGCATTTGATGGAATGTCTGGCTCTTGCCGACAGTTTAAGTGAAAAAGGGTCATATCGTACGGTTTTTATATTGAAAAGTACCTCAAGCGGAACAGAGATTTTACATCAAAAAGGCTACGAGACGAGGATTATTTCAGTTAAGTCTGAAGACGATGAAGTAAAAAAAATTAAGAAGATTGTGGATGGCTATGAACCTAAAATTCTAATCTGTGACCTGTTGAATAAAAGTAACAGATATTATGAAAGTTTGAAACAGTCTGTGGAAAAACTTGTTCTGATTTTTGACCATCCTGAAACACGTCTTTATAGTGCAGATATTGTGGTTAATTTTAATATTGCACAGGATAAAAATTTTTATAAAAACGCTGATACTGGAAAAACTATTTACCTTATAGGTCCAGAATACATGCCGATTTCACGGAATTTGGCTCAAAAAGTTAAAAAACAGATTAAATTAGATTGTCAAAACATTCTTGTAACTCAAGGTGGGAGTGACCCTTTTAATATCACGATTAAGATAATCAAAGCTCTTGAATTGTTGCGTTTGAAACAGAAAATTTTCGTTGTCATAGGTCCTGCTGTTTCAAAAGAATTAAGAGAAAGAATAAAAAAATTGCAACCATCATTGATAAATGATTATCAATTTGAATGGTCAATCAGTCAGGAGAGAATGTGGGATATCATAAAAGAAAGTGACCTTGCCATTACGGCGGCAGGCAATACTCTTTATGAACTGGCTATTTTTGGCATTCCTTCAGTTGTGGTCTGTCATCATGAAAATCATAATATAGTTGCTGAGAAATTTGCAGAAAGAGGGGCAGTTATCAATCTAGGCATTGGAAAAAAGATAACACTGCATGATATAAAAGAAACTGTTAACTTACTTTTACATTCTTTTGATAAAAGAGAGACTCTCAGTGAGAATATCAAAAAAATTATTGATGGTTTCGGGTGTGAAAGATTGATAGAAAAAATTCAAACATGTTAAGTACAATCTTGGTTACTGGAGCAGGTGGTTATTTGGGTTCTAAATTTTTAAAATTTCTGCCTCGAGGGGTAAAGATTTTTGCTATGTTACATAAAAAAAAAGACGTACCTTTATTATCATTGCCAAACATTCATTATTTTATAGGGGATATCACAGATGAAAAATCTTATGTTCAATTCATTCGAAAATCAAAAATTATCGTTCATCTTGCAGCAATTAAGGGAACCCAAATGTGCAATGAAAATATTGGTAAAACAATTATGACAAATGTTTATGGAACCCATCTATTGATAGAAAATGCCATTCGTTATGGTGTTGAAAGATTTGTTTTTGCTTCGACTTATTGGGTTTATGGGGATAAAAAACCTCCATTTAGAGAAGATGTTTCTATTCAACCGACTGAAGTGTATGGGATGTCCAAGGCTTTGTCCGAAAAGGAGATAATGTCCCGTTTAACAAATTATCTGATTTTAAGATTTTCTAATATCTATGGCCCAAGCAGGTTGACAGGTGAGGATGATGTTGTTTTTCATTTTATAAAAAAAGCCTGGGAGGGGAAGGATATTATTCTTCATAATTGTGGCAAGCATAAACTCGACTTTATATATATTGACGAAGTATGTCAATGCTTAGCGAAGTTTGTAGTAAGTAATCACACTGGTATTTTTAATATCGGATACGGTAAACCCACCAGTATTAAAAAATTGTCACAAATAATTAGCGAAGTTTTCAAGAAAAAGTATAAGACACAGGTGAAGGTGGTTTGTTGTTCCTCTACATCAAATGAATTCTTAGACAGATGGCTTGATACAAAGAAAGCACGACAAACTGATTTTCTGGTCACTGATTCCTTAAAGAAAAATATATCTCGATATGTGGGATACTATATAGCACAACACAAAGAGTAGAATATGCGTATTTCTATACATCAGCCACAGTACTTTCCGTGGCTTGGTTATTTTGATAAGATCGCAACAGTGGATGTGTTTGTTCTTCTTGATAATGTTCCATATTCCAAAAATTACTTTTATAATAGAAATAGAATCAAAATAAAGGGCGGGTGGACATGGATAACCGTTCCTGTTATCACAAAAGGAAGGATGGGGCAGTTAATTAAAGATGTAGAAATAGATAACAAATGGTTATGGAGGGACAAACATTTGAAAAGTATATACTTGGCTTATAAGAAAGCGCCGTATTTTGATATTTACTTCAGCGGTGTGGAAGATATTTTGAAAAGAGAATGGTTTTTACTTGCAGAACTTTGTGAAGAGACTATTAAATTTATAATGATGGCGTTTAATATTCATACACCAATTTATAAAGCAAGTCAATTAGGAGTTTCGGGAAGTAAGGAAGATTTACTTATCCAGATTTGTAAAACACTGAGAGCTGAAGAATATCTTTCGGGCAGAGATGGAAGAAATTATTTAAATCTTGATAAATGGCACAAAGCTGGCATAAAAGTTTTTTTTCAGGACTTTAAGAATCCAAAGTACCCACAGTTACATGGAGATTTTTTGCCGCAGATGTCAGCACTCGACTTTTTATTTAATTGCGGTGAAAACAGTTTGAAGATTTTACTGGATGAAAATGGAGAAAAGGTGGATTATCTTCTAAAATGATCAGAATGAAGAACATTAAAATTGCAAATAAGATTGTTGGACACAGAAAATCTGTATTTATTATTGCAGAAATAGGATGTAATTTTGAAAATGATTTTAGTCGAGCAGTTGAAATGATTGAGAAGGCAAGTGAGGCAGGTGTGGATGCAGTAAAGTTTCAAACTTTTAATCCCGATACACTTGTCACAAAGACCGCTCCAAAATTCTGGGATATAAAGGGTTGCCCTGGAGAGACACAGTTTGAGGAGTTCTCTCAAATGTATCGTTTAAATTTTTCTCAATATAAAGAACTGAAGAAAATTGCAGATTGCCTTGGAATAATTTTTTTCTCTACACCTTCTGATGAAGAATCAGGAGACATGCTTGAAGAATTGGGTGTACCGGTCTATAAAGTTGCATCTATGGATATTACCAATATTCCTTTTTTAAAATACATTGCAAAAAAGAAAAAGCCGATAATTCTTTCAACAGGTGCTTCAACAATTCAAGAAATTAAAGAGGCAGTTAAAGCAATTGAATCTGAAGGGAATAAAAAAATTATACTGTTTCATTGTATAACCAACTATCCAACAAACATTTCAAATGTTAATATGGCAATGATGCAAGATATTCAACGGCATTTCTCATCATATCCCGTGGGCTACTCAGACCATACAAAAATGCCAGAAAGTTTGGCCGTGATACTAGCAGCAGTTGGATGTGGTGCAAAGGTGATTGAAAAACATTTTACTTTTGATAAGAATAGACCTGGTTATGACCATGAAATATCTGCTGATTATAAAGATATGGAAGAAATAGTAAAAAATATCAGGATTGTTGAAAATATTTTCGGAAATAATGTGAAAGCTCCTATCCCGGGCGAAAAAAGGGCGAGAAAATTTGGAAGGCGGAGTATTGTAGCAAAGGTGGATATACGCAAAGGAATGACGATCAGTAAAGAAATGTTAATTATCAAAAGACCAGGAACCGGGATAGAGCCGAAATTTTTAGACCGGGTTATAGGTAAAATTGCAAAAAAAACCATTAAAGCAGATACTGTATTAAAATGGGAGATGCTTAGATGAATAAATCAGGAGATTATCATGATTATGTCTTCAAAAACGGTAAACTGGTGGGAGATTTTGAAGGTATGTATCGATATTCTGCTGTTACTCCTTGGCACCAGGACAGAACAGCAAACGAGTGGTACACAGAAATCGCTATTGTAATGTTAAAAGAGAAAGCGCCTTATAATAAAATTCTTGAAATCGGTTGTGGTTTAGGTTATTTTGCAAAAAAATTAAAACGCATGGGCAAAGACATCGATGCATTTGATATCAGTGCAACTGCCATAAAAAAAGCAAAAACACTTCATAAGGGAATTCATTTCTATATCGATGACATAACAAAAAAAAGTTTTAATCCGCTTAGAAGATATGACCTTGTGGTGGCCAAAGATATTTTTTGGTACGTGTTTCCAGAATTAGAGGATGTATTCGCAAATATTAAAAAATGTATTAAGCCAAAAAAATTCCTTTTTGTTTCACAATCCTTTCCTGCATTGAATACTAATTTTGTGGGAAAAGATATAATATCAGATCCTGAAACTTTGATTGACCTGTTAGTAAAGAAAATAGGGATAGAACCAATAAATGCTATTTTTGTAAGAAGATTTATGTACAAGGCAGACGGACCCACACTACACTTTTTAGGGTTGAAAATTTAGGGAGATTCATGACAAATTTTTTAAAAGCTGAAGAATACTTGTTATTATGAAGTTGATTCTCGTTGAAAATGAGGAAGAAGTACGCGTATTAGCTGATAAACTTGGAAATACTACTGATTTTTTTTGGGTTGCTTTAGCACCTTTTGCAATTCCAGAACTGGAAAAACTAAATCTACATTTCGAAGTCATTGATAAATACTTTTCAAAAAAAGAATTATGGGATGCTACTGGTTATAACACTTACAATAGAGTTTCTGACCTAATTGCCTTTGTTGATAACTTTATCAAAAAAAATATTAAAGAAATTGGAGACATCAATATTCTTCATTGTTATAAACATCAACTCTTACTTCTTTTTGACGGGATAATTTATCGTCTTTTTGCATTGGATAGCCTAATAAGAAAGTTAGAACCAGTATCAATTTTTATTTGCTGCAGAAAATCTGAGTCCTTTTCTTCAAGGGATTATTTGTTCAGTTTAAATGATACACTATGGGTAAAGTGTTTATCTCTTCCTGAATGGAATAATATAAAAATTAATCTTATTACTTATCATCTATTGCAAAGGGACAACCCTGAGATTAAAAGAAGAAAAGCATTTAAAGAAGTTATAAAACAAATTCCCATGTTTTATAAATTAGTCAAAAGTGTAAGAATATGTCGGAAATTCGGATGGAAAAGTTTTGTAAAACCTTTTACTAATAATAAAAAAATAATTCTAATCCCGCCTGAATATGAGTGGTCTTCCACGATACCAATTTTTTTAAAAAACGGTTTTTATTTTGACTTTATCGACTTACTGGATTATAAAGGAATGAAAAAATATTCAATGTGCATAACAAATGTAATCGAAAAATTAAAGAAAGAAAGATATTACAAGGACAAATTTTCTTTTCATCAATATAATTTTTATTCAATCCTGAATCCAATTATAGAAAAAATGCTTCTTGATGGTCTAACAAGAAGTTTCTATATTCAAAAAAAAATAAGAAAGATTATTAAAAAAAATACTCCAAGGGCAATTCTATTCTCAGCTATTTCCAATCCTGATTACTGGCTGTGGGTACAATTTTTCAAAAAATCAAAAATTCCCATAATATGTTGGCAGCATGGTTCTCAAAGTTTTTATGAAGGAAGGGGAACTGCTGAAACTGAATTACTTTATACTGACTATTACTTTACTTATGGCCCGGATGTTACTGAAGCATACAATCAACTTAAATCTGAATACAACTTTCGATCAGTTAATATTGGAAGTTCAACGATAGACGTACTGAAAGACATCAAAGGTTCTGAAAAATACATTTTATATGCCACAACAAATTATTATCAGAATCATCTTTATTTTGGAATTTATCCGCCATTTTCAGACATTGATTTGTATTATGTTCAGAAAAAAATATTAAATTTTCTGGGATCTCTAAAAAACGAAAGGATTATTTTTAAACTTCATCCTAATGTATCTTTTCGGATTTATCCGGATCTAATTTTAAAAAAGAACAATATAGAGGTTATAAGAACGGAAAAATCATTTATAGAGCTACTTCCTGATGCGAAATTGATTATTCTTGATTGGCCTTCGACCACTCTCTTACAGGCAGCTGCAACACGTAAACCAATCTTTGTTCTGACTAATTTTTCAAAATTGAAACCAGAAGCATTAATTCTGTTACGAAGGAGAGCTGTTTGTGGAGAGACAGTTGAACAATTGATAGAGGCACTTAATTTTTACTTAAAACATGGTATTTATCCATCTGATGTGCATGACAGAGAATTTCTCAAAATGTACGGGACTTACCTTGATGATGGAAAAAGCGCTGAGAGGGCATTTAACAAAATACTGGAGATTATAAAAAACAATGGCTGATGACTCTTTAAGAAAAAGGTATTTTTATAAACTGTTTACCAATATTCTTGGATACGCAATTGGCTTGATTACAATTGGCATTATTCCAAGGGCACTTGGGCCAAAAGCATTCGGTGACTTTAATTTTCTTACAAATTTTTTCAGCCAGGTTGTCAGTTTTTTTGATATGGGAAGTT
>ERZ795060.4320-NODE-4320-length-12092-cov-3.491817_pt1 | contig 12092 bp, 11 predicted proteins | sample MGYA00375144_ERZ795060 | MGnify/ENA primary metagenome ERZ795060 (study PRJEB30189, sample SAMN05720157) | activated sludge metagenome | isolation source: anaerobic digester from wastewater treatment plant | place: Japan | collected 2015-05-15 ... | reverse complement strand
CAGCGGTTTAAAAAAAAATGCTGTTAGCGTTGTCACGAAAAACACATAATAGAAATTTGCACTTAATAAAAATAATAATATCGCGGCAATATTGCCGCTTACGCAAATTAATAATACTTCATTACGATTTTTTTTCTTGTCGCTTATATATCCCCAAAATGATGCTGAAAAAAAACTCACCGCCGTTGAAATCGATAAAAATAATCCGATATTTTCTTCTGATATTCCAATTTTTGAATAGTAGATAGAAATAAACGGTCCATAAATGCCCATACAGGCATAAATTAAAAAATAAAATATTTTTATATAGTGTTTGGCTGAATTTAAATTATTTTGTTCAATATTATTCATCTTTTTTTCTTAGGATGCTGGATTTTTCTTTTTATTGGACTTTTTTCAGCTGCCTTTTTTTGTTTTTCTAAATTGCGTAATTGTATTTTTCTTTGATTTTTGTAGAAGTTATGATCTTTGATATTTGTTGCAAACGAATGCGAACCATCGATATTAGCGACGAAATATAGAAAATTATGCTGCTCATAATTTATAGTATGTTTGATTGCCGCAAGTCCGGGATTGCATATCGGAGTAGGCGGCAGTCCCGCATATTTATAAGTATTATAAGGCGAATCAATTTTTAAATGAAGATAATTTAATTTTTCAATAAAATACCCGTGCGCGTAAATAACAGTCGGATCTGCTTCTAATTTCATACCGATTTTCAAACGATTGATATATACGCCGGCGATACGCGGCATCTCGTCTATTATCGTCGCTTCCATCTGCACTATTGACGCTAATATAATAATATCGTAAAAATTGAAATTTAATGGATATAGATTTTTTTGTAATTCAACAGTCTGCTTTTTAAATTGCTTTATCATTTGTTGAAATATAGTGTATTCATTATCGTTCTTTGTATATGTGTAAGTTTCAGGAAATAAAAAGCCCTCCGCTGATTTGACATCAATATTCAATTCTTTTTTTATATAATCCAAATTAGAATTGCAGATCTCAATAAATTTTTCAGCGCTGAATAAAATAGTTGGATTCATACGACGCGCTAATAATTTAGCAATCTCCTGTATTGTCAGCCCTTCTGGTATAGTAACTTTATAAAATACATTCGTGCCTTTATTTAATAATTCGATTATCTGTCGCGTGGTTAAATTGTTATTAATTAAATATTCGCCGGCTTTTAATGTCTTTGCAGTTTTTGTGGATTGAGCCATTAACATAAAAAAAATATCAGAAACGATTAATTTTTCGCGCTTTAATTTTTTCGCTATTTCAGCGACTGGCTCGCCGCGTTTTATTTCTATTTTCTTTTCAATTGCAAGTTTATAATGCTGCTCTGCTGTTAATTTATCATAATGATCCCAAATTTTTTTTAATCCGAAAAATGCTGGAATTAAAATTACCAGTAATATCAATAAAATTATAATTATTTTCTTCATTTTTTGTTTTTCCTTCCTAAATAAGCTTCTAAAATATATGCTGCCGCTATCGCGTCAATATTTTTTAGTTTTTTATTTTTTTTTCGCGTTTTAATTTTTTGAGCGGCGGCTGTCAATGATTTCTGCGCAGCCGCAGAAGTAAAACGCTCATCTTGAAAATAAATAGGCAGCTGAACTTTTTTTTTTATCAGCTCAATTTTTTCCAACGTTTTTTTTAATGCGAAATTCGGCGCTGACATATCTTGAAAATTTGCGATATTTAAGGAATAAGGCGCGCCGATAACTAATTCTGTAATTTTATAATCTAAAATTATTTTTTGTAATTTATTTATAAATTCGCCGTTTTCGTCAAATACTATTGTTGTTAAAGGCATCGCTAAATTTTCAGTATCGTCAGACACAGCTACGCCGATATTTTTACTACCTAAATCTAAACACAATATAGTCATATAAAAAAACTCTGATAATTTATTAAATTTTTTATAATTTTTCAACTAAAAAATTCAGATTTCTAAATAACTCGTTAGTATCTATAAAAATTTCTTGTTTTAATATTTTATCAATATTATTCGAATATTTGAATTTTTTTATGATTTCGCCTATTGTCCGCTCGCCGAAATTATCGGCAATATATTTAACAATTAAATACGCTTGATAATAAGCGGCGCGCAATTTGTCAGTATTATTTTTTTCAAAATTAAATACATTATCTATTTCAGAGAATTTTATTAATTCTACTTCTGGTTTCGCGACATTTAAATTATTTAAAGACGCTTCGACATATTTTGCGATGCCTTCGGTCAGCCAGTAAAAGCGCATACTATTACTTGCTACTTGATACTGCATAGAATGCGCATATTCGTGAAAAATTGTTTGCTTCAAATTTTCTATAGCAATATTATTTGACAGCGGTATTCTGATTTTGCCGTCAAACAGTCCAGAACTTAAATTTAAAATATCGTGCTGCTTATAATAATCGCCGTATTCGTATATCAATACTGTGATTTTATCAGAAGGATACCACCCAAAAATTCTATTAACATAATTAACAGCGTCTTCTAAATAATTTGCGATAATCTGAATATTTTCAAATTTAAGGCTGTTAGAATAGTGTATTTCAAAATTTCTTGCGGTATGTGTCATAAAATAGAATTCAACTGGCAGTTCATTAGAAATTTTTTTTAAAAAATTACGAAACTGCTGCGAAAAATTTTCATTTTTGAATTTGCTGTGATATTGAACGAAATCATAAATATTTTGCGTGTAATAATAACAATAGCATTTTAATTCTATTAATTCAGTTGATAAATTTGAATGCCGCTCCAACTGATTAATGTAATACAATGTTTTATGATAGTTGCCTTGTTTGAAAAGAATAATTAAATCATTTGTTAATTGTTGAGTTATTTGCGGAAAATATTTAGAAAGTGTGATACTTGCGAAAAAATAATAGTCTTGCGAATATTTATCATTAAAAAAAAAGCGTAATTTATTAAAATAATCCAAGTAAAATTTTTGTTTTTTTAAAGGAGAGATAGAATTAGAATTATAGATATTTTCCAATATTTCGTCATTAATATCAGATATATTGACTAATAGATTATCGAGATATTGATCGTCAATAATTATCGGATTAATTTGTTTATTAGCGCAGTTGGTTAAAATAAAGATTAAAATTAAAACTAAAAATGTTTTTTTAGCGATTTTCATTTTTTTGTTTTTGGAGTTTGTGTATTAACGAAAGATTATATGCGGCATCCGGGTTATTGCTTGTTTTCAATATTTTTTCATATATTGCTTTTGCTTCGTCATAACGTTCTAACTTGAAATATACGTTTCCGATATTTAAAGTTATTGGTTGAAAATCCGGCATAAGCGCTTCGGCTTTTTGATAGTATTCTAATGCTTCGGCATATTGATTTAATTCTTCTTTAAGCAATCCGATATTAAAAAAAAACTGCCATTTTTCCGGAAAAAAATCTGCGCCTGCTTGAAAATACTGTAGCGCTAATTCTGTGTTTTTTATATTTTTATAAAGCGTGGCTAATGCAAAATACGCGTCTTCGGCATAATCGCCGACAGGGTCTAATTCAATAATTTTTTTATATGACATAATTGCAGTATTAAAAGCGTTTAACACAAAAGCGCAGTCCGCTTTTAATTTTAAATATTTTGGATTATCCGGTTCGATATTAGTCAACACTTCTAATTGGTCTAATGCCTGTTTGTATAATTTCAAATTTTTAAAATAAATTTCTGCTAATTCATAGCGGCTTGCTAAATTATAATAATCAATATCAATACTTTTTATAAAATTATCAGCGGCAAGCATAAAAGCAAATTCATTTTTTAATGCTAAGCCAATATAATAATAATTTTCGCTGTTATTTTCTAAAAATTCATTTGATTTTTCAAAATATAATTTTGCGGTCTCATAGCGCTCGCGCTGAAAATATAGTTTTCCTAATTCTTGGAATGCCAATCCTTTGAAGTATTTATTTGTCGTATTAGTATCAATAATTTTTTTAAAATATTTTTCTGCGATATTGAATTTATTAGACGCTAATTCTAATTTGCCATTATAATAATCAATCGCTCCATTTTCTATTTGTTGATTATATTTTTTTAATTTATCAATAGCATTCCGAGTTTTTTGTAAATCCTGTGTTTTTAAATAATTTTCTATTAATCTATATAAAACATCAATATTGTCAGGATATAATTCAAACAATTTTTCTAATAAAATACTATTTTCAAAATGTAAATTCATTAGAGTATATATTTCCGCTAACTTAAAAAAAATCGGCAGATAATTTTTATCGCTGATTTTTTCATAAAATTGCGCTATTAATTCAGCTGCGCTCGCAAAATTTCGGCGGTTGATTAATATTTGCGTTATTTTCAAAATAGCCGGCTGTTTATTTTGTAAATTATTTAATGCTTGTTCATAATAATTCACCGCGGTTTCAATTTGATTGTTTCTCAAATAAATATCGCCTAATTCTATTAATACAATTCCCTTATCTTTTATTGTGTTGAGTTGTAAATTGAGTTCTTTAATTTTTTTTTGGTCTGCTTCTGAAAATGTTTTTTCTATCTGGCGTTCAGATTTTGAACACCTACTAAAATTAATGAATATCAAAACAACCAAAAATAATATTTTGATTTTAGTCATTGTCATTATATAATTGAATATCTTTTTTATGTTGACCGTTTTTGATTTGTTCTTCTTTCATACGAATATAAATTTTTACTTCTTTCTTGCGGAGATAAGTCGCCAAAACAAAAATACTTAATACAAAAAAAACTAACAATAATAATGCAAGTTGATTAGATATTTTTATAAAAGCAAAAGCAATTACGCCAAAATAAATACTCAATCCGTATAACAGCATAAGCGTCTGTCTGTGCGATAATCCTACTTTTAATAATCTGTGGTGAATATGTTCAGAATCAGCGCTGAATATGCCCTCGCCGCGCCGCGTGCGCCGCAATATTGCGAACAAGGTATCATAAATCGGCAAACCGATCGCCGCAATAGGCACCATTAAAGCAATTGCAGTAGTGCTTTTATTTATGCCTGCAATACCAATAGAAGACAAAATAAATCCGATGAATAAACTGCCGGTATCTCCCATAAAAATTGAAGCGGGCGGAAAATTATATTTTATAAAACCAGAACAAGCGCCTAATAAAATTATCGTTAAAATTGCAGAAACAATATCTTCGCTTCCGCGATTCAACGCGATTAAAAATAGCGTGGCGCAGCCGATTATCGTTATGCCTGACGCGAGTCCGTCCATACCGTCTATGAGATTTATTGCATTAGTCAAACCGATTACCCATAATATCGTAAGCGTAAAACTTATTGGTTCTGATAGATTCATAGTTTCACCAGTAAAAGGATTAGTCAATAAATCAATTTTAAAATCATAATAATACAATATCACAGCAGGAATAAATTGAAAAAATAATTTGAATATTGCTGTTAGATTATAAATATCGTCAAATAAGCCAATCAAAATAATTAAAAATGAACCAATTAATAGCCCATTATAATTTTTTGTTGGAAATAATTTTGAAAATTCCGGGATATGAAAATATGCGTAAGCAATAGTTGATATAAACGCAATATAAATAGCGAGCCCGCCTAATAGCGCGTGCGGAGTAGTATGCAATTTTCTTGAAAAATCAGGTTTGTCAGTAATATTCAGTTTTAGCGCAATATACCTAATTATCGGAGTTAATATTAATGCTATAATAAAAGATACCACGCCTAATGCTATATATGTAAATAATGGCAATGCTAATTTTGCCGCTGCTGCTTTCATATTTTTTTTTGATTAATAAAAATAAAAGGATATTCTATTTTTTTTTAGTTAAAAGTCAACTTTTTAGTTATTTTTTTGCGTTTTGTTTTTTCCGTTTTAAAAAAGTGCCTGCAACCCGTTCGCTTTTTAATTCATATTTGCCTAATATAATATTAAAAAAACTTTTTATAGATTTTAGCGGATAAAATATAATTTTTGCTGCGGCAAAACTCAAATAGCCGAGCGCCCTGATTTTTTTTAGTTCTTTATCTGTTATATATTCAGTCCAACTTTTGATTTTTTTTAAATCGCCCATAGATAATAAATTTTCAAAAAAATCATCGTCTAATTTAACTTTGTTTTTATCTGCTAATTGTTTAAATAATTCAGTGCCCGTCAATAATGAAAAAATACCAATCACGCATTCGTCTAATCCTTTAATCGCTAATTTCGCCGAATAATAAATTGTCTCTTGCGCTTCTTTTTTCGTTTCGCCGGGCAAACCAATCATAAAATAGCAAGTAGTATTTAGTTTCACTTTTTGCGCTGATTGAACGGCGTTTTCAACTATTTTTATATCTAATTGTTTTTTGATGCTCTCATTGCGCACGCGTTCTGACGCGCTTTTTAATCTCGCTACTATCACTATAAACAAACATCCACTATCGTTTCGTCAATGACATTTTGCGAAGAACGCGGACGCCAGCGCAAGCGTCATAATTTCGAAGTATAGCAAAATACGCATTTATATAAATTTAAACTTAAAAAAACAATGAATTTTTAAATTGACATTACTTTTTTTTAAATTATACTTTCATCGGTTTTTAATAAGTTTTTTATTGTGTTTTTTATGAGTTTTTTTGAATGGTTAGCTACTATTAATAGAAAATGCGATAATCAATATATTCGCAAAATAGCTGAACTTTACGAGGCTGAAATCTCGCGTTTAGCGAAGTTTCAATTAATAGAAAGATTACGGCAGATACCGCATATTGAAATTGAAGCGCTGCTGCCGAAATCTGGCAAAATACTCGATGTCGGCGCAGGGCGCGGCGGCTTTGCCGCATATGCGTCATTAAAATCAGAAGCGCGACTGATATTTGGTATTGAGACATATAAAAAAAGATTTAATGACGGCTTGAAGATAATGCCAAAATTAAAAAATTTTGTTATGCTTGATTGCGATATTGACGAATTATTAGTAAAAAACGAAAAATTTGATGCTGTTTTATTAATGGATATACTCCATCACAACAAATATGAAGACCAAAAAAAAATTATAGAAAAAATTTATAAATTATTGGTCGATAATGGCAAAGTGATTTTACTTGAACCGGGCGATTATCCGAAATTTCGATATTTTCTTATTTGGTTATATGACTATTTATTTTATTTTTTAACTATGCCTACTTGTCAATATCGCAGCGAAAAGGAATGGACTGATTTTTTTGAAAATTTAAAATTCACAAAAAAATATTCTACACAGATTACAAATCGTGGTTTTTTTTTTACAAGAAAAATTATGGTTTTTGAAAAATTATGAAAGAAGAAAATTTGAAATTAGAAGAACTTACGATTTTTTTTCCATTTTATAATGAAGAGCAAAATATCGAAAATGTAGTAGAAACAGCAACTGAAAAATTGCGGAAATATGTTGATTTTGACTATTTGGAAATGATATTGGTTAATGACGGGTCAAAAGACAAAACCGGCGAATTAGCTGATAAATTATCAAAAAAATATTCTTTTATAAAAGTAATACATCACAATATCAATAAGGGCTATGGCGCGGCATTAATTTCTGGCTATACAAACGCTACAAAAAAATATATTTTTTATACTGATGGCGACGGACAATTTGATATCGATGAAATTAAATTATTAATACCGTATTTGAAAGATTATGATGTTATTACTGGTTATCGCAAAAAACGTATTGATCCTACGCATAGATTAGTAATTGCTTTCTTTTTTAATTTATTAATGAAAATTGTTTTTAAAGTTAAAGTGCGCGATGTTGACTGCGCTTTTAAATTAATAAAAAAAGATGTTTTAAAAGATATTCATTTAGAGAGTCAAGGCGCATTCATTGATGCGGAATTATTGATAAAAGCAGGCAAACAAAATTTTAAAATTATAGAAGTAGGAGTTACTCATTATCCTCGTAAATTCGGCGAAGCTACTGGCTCGAATCTATTAGTCATCACACGCGCGTTTTTTGAAATATTATATAATTTTTATTATTTTTATCTAAAAAAATAATTAGCGTTTTGTAAATACAAGAAAATACGAATCTTCATAATCAACTAAATATTTTGGATTAGCTAATAATTCCTGAATTATTTTTTTTTCGCCCGCATCTCGTAATAAATTTTTGTCGATTATCAATAATTCCGCTTTATCATAAAAATGCGGAAAAGAATATAAAATTTCATAGTTTGTAAAATATATCGAATATTTATCAGAAACGCAAACGCTTTTAAAATTTAGATTATTAAATTTTCTAATTGTTTTTTTTGCTTGGATTTTGTAATCATTAATTTTTGAACAATTTCTTATGCTATTATACTGACGGCTGAATAGTCCCGGACTATAATTATAGTAATTTAAAAATAAAATTAAAATTATAGGAATTAAAAATTTTTTTTGTGTTAATAAGAAATTTGTTTTATATTTAATAATAGTATCTACCGCTGCAATAAATAAAGCAACATTAATCGGAGTTGCATAGGATACGCGAATATCATATAATGCTGGAAACATTGAAAAAAAACCAATACAAAATAAAGGCAGCGCAGCAACAGAAATTTTATTTGATAACGGCAAAAATAAAAACGAACCAATCAAACTAAAAAAATAAAATATTTTCTCGCGGATAAATATAACTTTTATTACTCTATTAAATTTTAAAAAAAAATTAATAATTACTTCTTTGAGATTATCGCCCAAATAGCCATAAAATAATGTAAATTCGTGATTTATAGCGAAATTTGAATATTTAGGAATTAGATAAAAAAACTGCATGCAAAAATAAAATAAGAATATTAACGATAATACCAAATATTTTTTTGCGTATTTGTTGTTTAGAAAAAAAATGAATAACAAAATTGCAAGCGTTAATGCTAAAAATTCTTGGGATATTGCTATTAAGACAGCAAAGAATATAAACCGTTTGAAATTATTTATATGATAGTAATAATAAAGCGGTATAAATAAATAAGCGCCAATATTGACAGCATAAAATCCGTGCCATAAACTCCAATTTATTTGCGGATTAAAAATAATAATAGCAAAAATTAAAATCAAAATATTGTTATTTACTTCTTTTTTTTTTAATAACAAAAATAAATAAAATAGAGATATTCCGAATATTAGCGGACCGCTTAAAAATAATACTAATGGCGAATTAAAAATATAATCCAACATTGCAAAAATATATAATATATAAAATGAATGAACGCCAAAAAGATTATCTGTTGATTTATAATATAAAAATTCTTGGCTTGTAAATCCCTTGCCTTCAAGAAAATTTTTTATTGGATGATAAAACCAACCAGTATCATAAAAGGATGAATAATAGCCCCTGTCATCAATATTAATATAAGAATAATAATTTAAAAATAAATATTTAATAACAAAAAATAATGATATGCTTAAAATAAAAAAATCAATTATTTTTTTTCTTTTGGCGTGCAAATAAACACCCAGCCCATAGATATGTATTTTAAAACAGCATATATTTTTCTGCCTAACAAATGAAAAATAAAACTTACAAATATCACTAATTTTCCGCGTTCTTCAATTAAATTGTATTCATTAGGTTTATTTAATAAATCAAATGTTAAATCATAAAAATTAAAATGTTCTATAATTATATTGCGAAATTGTGAATAAGTCGGTAAATTTATATCATTATAAGAAACCTTTAAGCCAAAAAATTTTAAATATAAATTTGCAAGTTTTTTAGGTAAATAAGATAAAAAAAATAAATTATAATGCGGTTCAATTATCCATAGTTTATTGGCAGTAGAATAATAAAGAAAACCATTTTTTTTTATTATTCTATGAAATTCTTCGATCATCATTTTGGGATTATCAATATGTTCAACAGTTGTATTAGATATTATAATTTCAAATACCTCATTTTTAAAAGGTAGATATTTAAAATCGCATACTATTAATTTTCGAGGATTTTTTAAACGTTTTTTTGTAATTTTTAATGCATTAATAAAATCACAATCTGCACCAATTATATTATTAAAATTTTCTGCCCAATGAATATAAGTCCAGCCGCAAGAAGTGCCTGCATCTAAAATTATAGAATTTTTGATGTCAATACATTTTTTTTCAGATTCTTTTCTTAAAATAATTTCTATTCTTTTTGCTATAATAGGCGGTGTTTTGTCAATATAGTTTAAAAATTTTTTTGAGTGAGGATATTTATATTGATTATAATATTGCGTAATAATTTCAGAGTTTTTCATAATTTAATATTTCACTATTGATTTTTCCGCTGATTCTAATGTTTTTATTACTTTTAAGCCGAGAGAATAATCTGATATAGGTTTTTTATTGTTATTGACAGCATTAATAAAATCTTCGCACATAAGTTTTAGCGCTTCTGTATTATCAATTTTTGGAATGAATATATCGCTCGTGCGATAATCTATTAATACCTTGCTTTTATCGTCAATAGATTTAATAGAATACCCTGTATCATAAACCTTAATTTTTTCTGTCGGCTCAATATCATCAAACAAAATCATTTTTTTAGAGCAGCCGATAATTATTCTTCGCACTTTAACTGGCGAAGACCAAGAAACATTAATATGCGCAAATTTATTTGTTTTATAAAACAACGATAAATATGCCATATTTTCAATTTTATTTTTAGTATGTGAAATTGCTATTGTCTGGATTTTTTCAGGAGATTCGTTAAATAAATATTCTAAAATTGAAATATCGTGCGATGCTAAATCCCAAATGACATTGCTGTCATATTGAAAAATTCCTAAATTAATGCGAACAGAATCAAAATATTGAATTTCACCAAGCTCATCACTATCAATTAATTCTTTAATTTTGCGAATACTGCCTGTATAAAGAAAAGTATGATCAACCATTAAAACTGTATTTTTTTTTATTGCTAATTCGATTAATTCTTCTGCCTGCTCAACAGATTGAGTCATCGGCTTTTCAACTAATACATTTTTCCCTTTTAATAATGCCTCTTTGGCTATTGGATAATGAAGAGAAATAGGCAGCGCAATAACAATGCAATCAATGTCAGTCGAATTAATTGCATCATCGATATTTAGTGCAACTGCAATGTTCGGGTATTGTTTTCTCGCCAATTCCAAGCGTTGCGGATTATGGTCAACTATTAGTTTTAACTTACAATTATTATTCAAATTAAAAAAATTTCGCGCTAAATTTGGTCCCCAATAACCATAGCCCAAAATTGCAATGTTCATAAAATCATTTTATCTTCATAGTTTATAAAATTGCTGTATTATAGTTAAATCGTTTATAAAATTCAATAAAAAAATATTTGACGAATTATCTAAAGCAGCAGATTAAACGCACTCTACATTGAAATAAAAAACAAAAATAATAAATGATAAGCTTTATTGTTTTAATTTTTCACGGAGTTCCTCAAAATCAATTTTTTTGATAAGAGTTTCGCCAGCAATAATATTCGTCTGCGTCCAGACAGGTGAAATATTTAAGCCAGCAGTTTTTGCTTCTGTTAATGCATTGCGCAATTCGTCAATATGAATTTTTCTGATAATAGTTTGATTTGCTGTAATTACTGGGTCAGTCCAATTAAATATAGATAATCCGCGAAATTTCCGCGCAAAATTTATTTCTTCGCGTAGTTCGTCAATATGCACTTTTCTTATAAGCGTTTGTCCGGCTATTAAAGGCGTGTCTGTCCAAATTCTGCCGCCTATTTTGAAACGCCGCAATTCAGCGGAATCGCTATATAAATCACTGTCATACGCCTGAACACTCCAGATATAAATCGAATCATTAAAATCTATTTGCGGAGTGTAATATATTGTATTGGCATAAACTGTTGAATCAACGCCTTCTAATGTGAATGTTTCATAACTGCTATTTTTATAATAATAAAAGCCGCGAGTATCAGTCGCTGAATTTGCAAGCAAAGTAGTTCCTTGACCGCTGTCGCAATAAATTAAAAAATGCAGATTATTGCTGTCGGCATCAGTTGGGCTCAGCCAGATTAAATTCGGACGCGCATTTAATGTCCTACCGTAGTTTGTAAAATCAGTATAAGGCGCAGGTAGATTCACAGGAGTTAATA
>ERZ795060.4311-NODE-4311-length-12120-cov-5.460423_pt1 | contig 12120 bp, 9 predicted proteins | sample MGYA00375144_ERZ795060 | MGnify/ENA primary metagenome ERZ795060 (study PRJEB30189, sample SAMN05720157) | activated sludge metagenome | isolation source: anaerobic digester from wastewater treatment plant | place: Japan | collected 2015-05-15 ... | reverse complement strand
TGGAGTTTATCGATCATACATTTAAAAAGCCGGAGGATATTGAACGTCATTTGGAAATTAATGTAATTGGTACCGTTCCTGTTTTTGAGGGCGGAAAAAGAGGAAAGAAAAAGGCAAAAGACAAAAAGCAGCTTGAAGAAGAGTACCTTAAGAACCTCATTACTGCAAATGAGCCGAAAGCAGCAGCATCTGAAGCTTTTAGAGAACTGCGTACAAATCTTCAATACAAGAGTGTTGATATGGATATGAAGGTTATTCTGTTGACAAGTCCTTCATTAGGTGACGGTAAAACAGTTACAACTGTTAATATTGCAATAACATTGGCTCAATCGGGAAAAAAGGTTCTTGTCATAGATGCAGACTTAAGAAAACCAAAAGTACATCATTACTTTGGTGTCAAAAATACTGAAGGCTTGACGAATATTTTGGCAACCGATAAAGAATTGAAGAAATCAGTAATTCAGACTAAAGAAGGAATTGACAATCTATTTATAATACCAAGCGGTCCTATACCTCCAAATCCTTCTGAAATATTGAGTTCAGAAAAGATGAAACAATTGGTTGAAAAGTTAAAGGATGAATATGACATTATTTTTATAGATACACCACCGGTAGGACAGGTAACTGATGCTGCAATATTAACAAATATTGCGGATGGCACAATGGTTGTTGTGGCAAGTGGTCAGACAAGAATTGAAATGGCAAAGAGAGCTAAAAAAGCATTAGCAGCCATAAATGCAAATATTATCGGGATTGTCATGACCAAGATAGATAGTAGATCTTCATATTATAGCTATTATAGATATGAATAATGCTGAAGCAATTTATTTTGTTTCATTTCATTTTTTAATCATATTGAAGTAAAAGGAAGATCATTTATATTATTTGATTAGATAAGGAGTATCAGTGTTTATACCTGATAATAAGGTGCAACCTGATAATAAGGGGGAGAGTACCATGCATAGAGCAAATATCTTTTCTGCTAGTCACATTATCCATGCGTTTGTGGACATAATTGTAATTATTTTGACATTTATAATTTCTTATCTTATCGCAAAGAATTATGTTATTTTATTTGAATTAAAGGAATATTCCTGGATTCTCATTGTTTACATACCTGTTTGGTTATTTTTAATGGGAAATACAAGGATATATGAAAAGATTGTATTTTTCAATTACGATAAGATATTAAGAATTGTATTGGTTTCAGCAATTATATCAGACCTTTTTTTAGCTGCTATGATATTTTTTGTAAAGGAAACAGTATTTAGCAGAACATTATATGTTATATTTTGTGCGTTAATAGTACTTACACTTCTTATTGAGAAATTTATTTACAAATTTGCTGCTATGGAAAAGCATATGAGCCTTCAACGTGTATCAAGAGTTGTTATAGTAGGGACACCAAGAGTTGCAAGGAAGTTTACCGAATATGTTCAGAAAAATAACGTAAATATTAATATTCTTGGATATGTTAAAGTTAAAGACAAATCCATCAAAGGACATGTTGAGTTGGGCAGCATAGAAAATCTTGACGAAATAATAAAAGAAAATGTCGTTGATGAGGTAATATTTGCACTTCCTAAGGATTATCTCGGAGAGGTGGAAAAGTATGTTCTGATGTGTGAAGAAATGGGTATTACAGTTAGGATGTTACTGGACTTATATGATTTAAAAATTGCCAAAACATATTTAAGTAATGTCGGAACACTTCCAATGCTTACATTTGACACTGTATCACTTAATCAGGCAGAGCTTTTTCTAAAAAGACTCATGGATATTGTAGGAGCTTCAATTGGAATACTGCTTACAGGTGTTATTGCATTATTCACTGTTATAGCCATTAAGCTTGAGTCACCTGGACCTGCTATTATTGCACAAAATAGAGTGGGCCTTAATGGAAGAACATTTAAGCTTTATAAATTCAGATCCATGTGTGTAGACGCCGAGAAGAAAAAAGAAGAACTTATGAAGTATAATCAGATTGAAGGCGGCTTAATGTTTAAAATGAAGAACGACCCAAGAATCACAAAGGTTGGTGGGTTTATTAGAAAAACCAGTATTGATGAATTGCCCCAGTTTATTAATGTTTTAAAGGGGGAAATGAGTCTCGTGGGAACAAGACCTCCTACAGTCGATGAGGTCAGCAAATATGAGAACTATCAGCGCAGAAGAATAAGTATTAAGCCTGGTATGACAGGATTGTGGCAGGTTTCCGGAAGAAGCAGTATAATGGATTTTGACGAGGTTGTAAGGCTTGATACAAAGTACATAGATGAATGGTCAATTTTTCTTGACATAAAAATTATTTTAAAGACATTTCTTGTGGTATTTAAAAAGAGAGGAGCTTATTAAGAAAGATATCAGACTGTCGTTTCAGATTGTAAGATAAAACACTTTCGAAACTTTAAGTGTTTTATCTTTATTTATGCAAATAAAGTGCTTGTAATTTTGCTATTTTATTTTTATATAATTATTTCTATTATATAAAAAATAGTGCTATAATATAAAAGGTTAATATTAAATTACAATATTATACAATATTGATGGGGAGGTAACAGCTGTGCAAGATTTATTTGAAGGAATTAGAGCACGAAAAGAAAAAATTTCTGTTGTAGGATTGGGATATGTTGGCCTGCCTTTAGCTGTGGCTTTATCTGAAAAGGCTGATATAATAGGTTTTGACATTAGCCAAAAAAAGATTGAATCATATAAACAGGGAATAGATGTAACTAAAGAGGTTGGAAGTGAGAAACTCAAGAATACCAAAGTACAATTTACATGTAATGAAGAGGATTTGAAGAACTCTAGATTTATAATTGTTGCTGTTCCTACTCCAATTTCTAAAGATAAGACACCTGACTTGTTTCCTGTACGGAGTGCCAGTGAGATAGTTGGAAGAAATCTTGTCAGAGGGTCTATTGTGGTATATGAGTCTACTGTTTATCCCGGAGTCACTGAGGATGTTTGTGTTCCCATACTTGAAAAATTTTCAGGTCTTAAATGTGGAATAGACTTTAAAGTGGGTTATTCTCCCGAGAGGATAAATCCCGGTGATAAGGTTCATACTGTAGAAAATATTACAAAGATAGTCTCAGGTATGGATGATGAATCTTTAGATATTATTGCAAATGTATACGGACTCATTATCAAAGCCGGTGTTTACAGGGCTGAAAGTATAAAGGTTGCAGAAGCAGCTAAGGTTATAGAAAACACTCAGAGAGATATAAATATAGCATTTATGAATGAGCTTTCGATTGTTTTTAATAAAATGGGAATTGATACGTTATCTGTTTTAAGAGCTGCAGGCACAAAATGGAACTTCTTAAAATTCTTCCCAGGACTGGTGGGAGGACATTGTATAGGTGTAGATCCCTATTATTTAACGTATAAATCGGAAGAATTGGGATATCATCCTGAGGTTATATTAGCGGGACGAAGAATAAATGATGGAATGGGAAAATATATCGCTGAAAACACAGTAAAGCTCTTAATAAAGAATGATGTTCAGATAAAGGGCAGCAAGGTACTTGTAATGGGAATAACATTTAAAGAGAATGTACCGGATGTTAGAAATTCCAGGGTTATTGATATCGTAAACGAACTTAATGAGTATGGAATAGATGTTTCGGTTACCGATTCAAATGCTGATGCTGCAGAAGTAAAGCATGAGTACGGTATTGATCTTGTTGATTTGAAAAATGCCGGGTCCTATGATGCTGTAATTATAGCAGTAAATCATAATGGATTTGAATCTATAACATTAAATCAACTTAAAGAGCTTTACAGGAACAATAAATATATTTTAGTAGATGTTAAAGGAATGTATGATAGAGAAGAAGCAATAAAATCCGGATTTAGCTATTGGAGGTTGTAAAACTATGGGCTTTAACAATATTTCTTTTCCAAAGGATACTCTTTTCCTTGTTACCGGAGGTGCAGGGTTTATAGGATCTAACATATCGGAAACACTTCTTGATATGGGATATAAAGTAAGAGTGTTGGATAATTTTTCTACAGGTAAACGTGAGAATATCGCAAATATGCTTGATAATAATAATTTTCAACTGATTGAAGGTGATATAAGGGATATCGATGCATGTAAAGAGGCGTGCAAAAATGTCGATTATGTACTTCATCAAGCTGCATTAGGTTCGGTTCCACGTTCCATTGAGGATCCAAAGACTTCAAATGATGTAAATATAACAGGTACGTTGAACATGATGATTGCTGCAAGAGATAATTCCGTAAAAAGATTTGTTTATGCCTCCTCATCATCTGTGTATGGAGATGAGGTTAATCTGCCAAAGGTAGAGGATAGGGTAGGAAAGCCATTATCTCCATATGCCATTACAAAGAAGGTAAATGAACTTTATGCCAGGAATTTTTTTGAGCTATACGGCCTTCAAACTATTGGGCTGCGTTATTTCAATGTATTTGGCAGAAGGCAGGATGCAAACTCGGCTTATGCTGCTGTTATACCAATATTTGTAAAGGCGCTTTTAAATAACATTGCACCTAAAATCAATGGCGATGGTAAACAATCAAGAGATTTTACCTACATCGACAATGTTGTTCAGGCTAATTTGAAGGCATGTCTTGCAGGAGATGAGGCGGTTGGCGAAGTTTTCAATATAGCAAACGGTGGAAGGGTATATCTTAACGATTTATATGATATTATATGCAGGCTCCTTGAGAAAGACATTAAGCCTGTTTATGGCCCTGATAGAAAAGGAGACATCAAGCATTCAAATGCAGATATTACCAAAGCACGGAAATATCTCGGCTATAATCCGGAGATTAATGTAGATGATGGACTAAAAAGATGTATCCAGTGGTATAAGGAGAACTTATAATATTCTGAATTACTTGATGTAAAAAGAGTATAGGCGAGATGAACCTATACTCTTTTAATATACTCTTATTTAAACTATTATTTTTAAGTGGATGTAAGCTTGGCTGTTTTTAGACGTGCCTGCCATTCCACATCATAACCAAGATTCTCTGTTATAAATCTAAGGGGCAGCATTGTCCTGCCAGGGTTAACAATTATGGGACTAACACTGGCATCGTTAGTATCAATTTTAACTGTTTTACCGTTTATTAAGGCTGTGTTCTTGCCTATCCAGAGCTTTATTTCTTTATTGGCGGTTTTTACCACTACGCTTTTTTGGGACTTAATCCATGTAACTTCTGCACCTGTAGCTTCAGAGATATATCTAACAGGTATCAGCATTCTATTGTGATATATGATTGGAGTAGCATCCATGATATAATCGATACCATTTATTCGGAACAGCTTGCTATTTAATGTAAATAATATTGTTTTATATTTCTTTACTGTATCACTTCCTTTAGTATTGCTAGGTGTCGCTTTTGTAGTATTATTCTGTGCTGGGGTAGTGTAAATTATAGTTGTTTTTGTCGGTGTAACTGAGGGTGTTGATTCGACAACAAATCCGAGTGTAATTGATGTGGCAGTGCTTGTAGTTTTTGCCGGTGTTGAAGTTGATGTTGTATATGACGTTGTATATGGTGTTGCATATGATGCTGAATTTGCTGTCACATTTGGTGCTGTATTCGTTTGTTTGGTTGGTGTCAAAGTAGTGAGTTTAGTTGGTGTATATACATTATCATTGATTACATCAACAGTGCTTAAAGAATATCGCCCGTCACTGCGTTTACCGTCAATTGCCAGCTGTATGCCGGGGGTGTTCGTTTCGGGATCGAGTATCGCTACGCATAGCTTATATTGACCTTCCGGTAAGTTTGAAGGTATTTTTAAACTTGGAGTAAAGTTAGTAGGTTCTTCACTGGGTAAAATGGTTGTTATGTCATCGTTGGTGGTACTTTTAGCCACAATTTTTCCCGATGAATCGGCCAATGACAATTCAATAGGCCATTCGAAGTAAAATGGTGCAACACCCCTGTTTAACCAATCCATACTGATGTTCAGCATGCCTCCTGCCTTAACTGAGGTGGCATGGGTAACTGACTTAATAACGAACCTGTAACCCATTGTTTTCATCATTTTATCTATATTGGGCTGCAGTCTGTCACCTACTTCAATTTGTACAGGGCAACAGGGACCTAGCCATGAAATATGGGTTTCTCTTGCCTGACGAAGTGTTTCAGTCATTGCAGAGTCCTCCAACCATTGAAGCCCGGGATAATAGCCGAATTCTCCTCCCGAAGGTGCATCGAGCCAGAAGTTTGGCATTGGAGGATGAGTATAACCGGGGTTATATCCATCGGTATGACCATAAAGTGCCCAATCAAGAAACCATTTTTGAGTTTGGTCATAACTACCGAAGGCATTATTGAAAAGACCAAGATGATTTTTAGCACCTATTTCGCTGGGATACCGCATTGAAAGAGGCTTGTTTCTGAAGTAATCGATATAATGCTGAACATATTGATTGGAATACTCTATAGTCGGGAATCTTCCTGCTGCTTTTTCGTCTTCTATATATGTTGTATGCCACTCGCCCCAATGTCCGCAGCTGCCTATAAGTATCATGAAAACCCCAGGATCTTTATCATAACGTTCAGCAAATTTACTTATTAAACTCTTGTGGTTCTCAATAAGCTTTTTGTTTTTGTAATCGGGGCTAAAACCCATTTTGGTGTTTTCGTTACGATAATTGTACCAAGTGCCTTGTTCTCCAATTTCCGAATACAACCAGTCCGGAATATCCATGTGCTTCTCATTGTCGGGATAATCCATATTAAATTGGAGAATTATTTTCACTCCTTTTGATTTCCAATGGTCAAAATTATTTTTCTTTTCTATACCCTCAAAATCAAATTGTCCTTTTTCAGGCTCTAATTCTTTCCATGTAATCGAGGCCATAACCAGTCTGAAAGGCTGCTCGGCATAACTTTCGGCAGTGTGAGCCCATGGCACCCAACCCATGTATGGATTATATAAAACTGAATCAACTTCTTTGGGATAAAATGTTGTTTGGTTCTGAGAATCGGCGGTCTTATTATTCTCGTGGTATATATCGGATGAACAGGAATTAGCTACTAGAATTACAATTAATATAAATGCTGTGACTAGAATATGTGTTTTCATTTTTACCCTCATTGGTAATATCACCCCTTAACAAAAGTTTATATATATAAGGATATATGATAGTTTATATGTCCATTTTGTCCTATATTTAATTATATTATAATAAATTTCCATCTTCAAATATTTTATGGTGTGATTTCTAATAGGTAAATAAAAATGTACATTAACTTGCATTATGTGGATTCATAATGTAAAATATTAGCTAGGATTTAAAATAATTTTTTGTAATTTTTGTAGGGGAATGAATAGTTAGGATTATTTTACATTAGATAGATACAAAATATAGCATGGCAAATAGCACCAAAAAGATTAATCTTTCTATTCTAATTTTCTAGTCATTCCTTAAAATCCTGATTAACCAAACACATTAAATACGTTATTAAACGTGGTTAAGGAGCTTTTAAATGAAAAATATATTGTTGGTACCAGGATTTGTTGTTGATACTTACAGCCGGATTGAAGCATCCTTTATTGACCTTGCTGCATGCAAAGATAATAATATAAGATTTATCTGGCTCGTGCCCAGTATGGACTCAAAATATAATCGGTATGCAAAAGTATTAGGCCAAGAAAAACTTCAAGAACCTTTATATGTCAGGTATCTGAGGGAAAAGGGCATAGAGTTTTATACCGGCAATATATCTAAGTACAATATGATATCAAATTTAATATTGTTTTGCCGAGTTTTTAAAAAATATAATATTGATGCCGTTTATACGCATTTTGGCTTTGAAAGATATTATTCCGCTTTTTTTGCAAAATTACTTGGCAGAAAGACAGTGCTAAATGAGCACTGGAATTCGTTAGGAACTCGTTTTACGGGAGTAAAGAGGCTGTTTTATAAGCTATTTATTGACTATTACATATCTGTTTCAGATTTTATAACATCCACTTTACCTCAAAACGGAAACATTATAACGGTTAAAAACGGACTACAGCTTAAAAATACAAGTGCTTTGAAAGATCATGATAAGATCGGGATAAAAACAGAGCTCGGTTTGGCTGCCGATAAGACTATAATATTAATGGTTGCTTCTTTTACGGATATAAAGAGGCATGATCTTGCTGTAAATATATTAAAAGAATCAATAAAGCAAAGGAAGGACATACAGTTTGTTTTTCTTGGGCAGGGTGAGCTTTATGACAGCATAAGGGATTCTATCAAAGAAGAATTGCAAAAAGGTTATGCCGTCATGCCGGGGCATGTTAATAATATAGATCATTACTATTCCATAGCGGATATATGCATTTTGACTTCCATAGGGGAAGCCTTCGGATATACCGTTTTGGAGGCATTTAACTATTGTCTGCCCTTTATTGCATTTTCATCGGGAGGACCGGCGGAAATAATTAAGGACGGATATAACGGTTATCTTATTGAGCCGGAAAATACCGTTGATTTTACCGAAAGGCTGCTGGAGCTTGTTGAAAATGGGGAAAAGAGAAGAATGTTGGGTGAAAATGCTTATAACACATTAAAGAGTGAGTTTTCAAGGGATTCATGGATACTTAATATGAAAAATGCATTTTATAAAATATTAGGGATAAAAGCTAGTACTTAAGAAAGAGGAAATGTCTAATGTTACAGATAAAAAGCACGAACAAAGCAATTGTTTTTTCTATGACATTAAGTTTAATAGCCAAAATATTGACGTTGCTTCAATCTCAGGTTATATCAATATCCTTTGGTATGCAAAGGAGTACCGATATTTTGTTCAGTGTTTTATCCATGATAATGATTGTAACATCATTTGTGAACACAATCAATCAGTCGGTTATGGTACCGTCCATTATAGAAGTAAGGAACAGCAGATCGGAGGATGAATCAAAGAAATTTATTTCATATATATATGTGGTGTACTTTATTGCTGCTTCAGCAATAGTGGCAATAATGTTTATGTTTCCCGTGAATTTATTTGATGCTGTGCTTAAGTATTCGACAGAAGAAATTAAAGATAATATAAATATAATTCGCTTTATAATACCGACATTTCTATTAATCATAATAAATCAGTATGTTTTGGATGTTTTTACTTCATACAGGTATTTTACCCTGCCAATGCTGTTGGACATGCTTAAAAATATGTTGATAATTGCTTTTGTATTGCTTTTCAAAGATAAGCTGTCGGTATTGAGCCTTGCTATCGGCGTGTTCATGGGGAATTTGGCACAGTTTGTAATTGTCAATATTCTATGGTATTTCTGCCGGGGGTACGGTGGGCGTAGCAGTTGGTGTAACAATACCGGTAGTAGGTGTAGCAGTTGAAGTGGGAGTAGCTGTAAATGTGCTGGTTGCTGTAGGTGTAGCGGTATGAATAGGTGTGCTGCTGTCAGCAGTAATATTAATGCTGCTGACAGGATATCTGCCGTCAGACCTTTTGTCGCTTATTGCAAGGTCTATGCCGGGGTCCCCGGTTTCCGGATCAATTATTGCCGCACAAATGGTGTAATTTCCTTCAGGCAGATTTGCTGGTATTGTAAAGAGGCTTTCAAATGTTTTGGTTCCGGGAAGCCATGTTCGTATATCTTCAGAAGTTTGATTTTTAGCAACAATGTTTCCGTTGCTGTCGGAAAGTGACAATTCCAAAGGCCAATTGAAATAAAACGGTGCTACACCTTTATTTGCCCAGGTCATGCTCAACGAAAGGGTAGAGCCTGGTGCAGCTGAGTTTTGATGAGTGATACTGCTTAGAACGAATCTGTAGCCCATAGATGCCATAACCTTGTCTATATTTTTTTGAAGGGGATCTCCTATATTAAGGTGTACAGGGCAGCATGGACCAAGCCATGATATGTGGTTTTCCTTGAGTTGCCTCAATGTTTCAGGCATTGCTGAATCCTCAAGGAACTGAGTTCCTGGATAGTATCCGAATTCACCACCGGCAGGAGCATTTAGCCAGAAATCAGGCATTGTAGGATGTGTATAACCGGGGTTGTATGAATCCTGATGTCCGTTATAAATCCAATCCAGAAACCATCTTTGAGTCTGGTTGTAATCACCGAAAGCATTATTAAAAAGCCCCATTTTGTTATCTTTACCTACTCTTGAAGGATACCGCATCGCAAGTGGTTTATTTTTAAAATAATCAGCATAATGCTGTGCATATTGGTCTGAATACTGGACTGGAGGGAATAATCCTGAATTTTCGGGAGAATTTTCGATATATGTTGTGTGCCATTCTCCCCAATGACCACAGCTTCCTATGAGAATCATAAATATCCTTGGATCGTTATCATAACGGGTTGCAAATGCTTCAATCAGCTTTTTATGGTATGATATTAGAACAGGATTTTTGTAATTGGGACTAAAACCCATTTTTGTATTTTCATTATGGTAATTGTACCAGGTACCATCTCCGCCAATCTCATCATAAAGCCAATCAGGAATATTGATATGCTCAAAATTATCGGGGTAATCCATATTTATTTGAAGGATAATCTTAACACCCCTTGAAGTCCAGTAGTTAAATTGGTTGTGGGTTTCAACAGAGGCAAAATCATAGGTACCCTTTATCGGCTCAAGCTCTCTCCATGTAATTGATGCAAGCACAAGCTTGAAGGGTTGCTTTGAGTAATAATTACCGGTATGTGCCCATGGTACCCATCCCATAAATGGATTGTACAGCACATCTGATATTTCCTGAGGAGTAGATGTTATTAATGTAGAAGATGCATGAGACGTTGATATGGGAGATGATAACGGAAAAATTAAAAAAAGTAACAAAAAAAGAGAAAGAAATATTGGGATAACTCTCTTAATACAATAAATCATATTGTGCCTCCTGTATACCCGAGGTTTGTTAGGAATAAACAAAAAAATATCTTTATAATACTATTTTATGTTGGTTAACCTATTTTTGCTATATGCAGGAAGCCTTATTTTACATAGGAATATGGACTCAAATGGAACGGGATAAAACTCAGAATTGTGAAGGGCTGGTGCATAATGTAAAAGTTGTTTAATTTGCCTTGATTTTATAATTAAACTTATGTATAATTTTTATTAGAGTTATTATTTATTACTAAATCTTTTGAAGATTTATTGGTATAGCGGAATTCTTATTTATTTACTTTTTATGCATATTATTTACTGTCATAGTTTCCAAAGAGTAAAGTATAGGTTAGCATTACAATCTTGATATGCTGCTATAACCATAGCTACGAATAAGGAAGATGTTTTATGGATTTAGAAAGACTTAGAGTCGGTAAAAGAGTTTTAGATGTGACTATAAGCGAAGAAAGATTATCTCACGCATCCCTTGGGGAATTTACAGAAACTAATAGACTTATTAATGGTGGGCATGGAGAAGAAAACATTAGTTATTTAATTGAAAATAATATTCCATTTAATATAGTTAAAACATTTCCGAATGGAGTGCGGGTAGGAAATATCCCCAATCATAAAAACAAAAGTAAAAGAACAGGAACAGGCCAAGCATGGTTTCCAGATACTTGGACTAAAGAAGATATCAAAAATGCCGGCGAGTATGTTGCTAACCTACCGGAAAACCAGGAAAAAGGTAATGGTGAATGGATGTTTGGAGTATATAAAGGGGTTAGAGTAGGCGTAATAAAAAATAATGGAAGTATTGGAACAATCACACCAGACAATTCAAGACAACCATAAAGGAGAAAAGGTAATGGAATATAAAGATTATATTAAAAATTTAATACAAGAAAGAAGTAAGCTGCATCCAGATGATCCGAGAATACAAAACTATTGGAATTTGTTAACTAAGATGCTTAGTGAAAACGAAAACGATACAATAGAATTCCTAAATGAATGTGAAGAATCAGAACTTTATTGGTTAAGTGAAATTTTTGAGGATATTTCACAAAATCTTCAAAGTATTAATTTTGTTAAATTCCTTCATACACTAAAAGACAAATTTCCAAGCTTAGATTTAGATGTTGATATAGAATATGCAGAAAAGGCAATAAAATCCAATAACAATTAAGGAAAATCTATGGACTGTAACTCGGTGAAGGGAGTGTAAATAATTTTGTGTATTAGGATTTTATGTAAATCCTTCTTTAGCAAG
>ERZ795060.4310-NODE-4310-length-12123-cov-6.791929_pt1 | contig 12123 bp, 16 predicted proteins | sample MGYA00375144_ERZ795060 | MGnify/ENA primary metagenome ERZ795060 (study PRJEB30189, sample SAMN05720157) | activated sludge metagenome | isolation source: anaerobic digester from wastewater treatment plant | place: Japan | collected 2015-05-15 ... | reverse complement strand
AAACTTTCAAAGAAGAAACAGATATCAAACACTACTACTACAAAACTTTATACAACTAGCAGTAAAACGTGCAAAAGACATAACAAGAGAGAAGGAATCAAAAAAAGCACTAACTTTTCTTATTACTGCGTATGAGCCTTTTATACTTTTTGTAACAAAAAGTATTTTGCTTGAAATGTATTTTCCAGAAGATTATTCAGATTTGAAGCAATATGTATATGAATCATTTATATTATTAGTTTACAAATACACAAGTAATCAATCCTCTTTCTCATATTACATCAAAAAATACTTAAAAATTTATACAAAAGAGTATATTAAAAAATACTTGCATTATTCAGTAGAGACACCTACAGATAATAGCGTATTAGAGTATGTAGCACCCTTCAAATACACTTCTGATGCAGATAGTACATTCAATATTTGTATGGTAAATATATTGAAGGAAGTATATGTTAAATTTATCTTAGAGAAAGCAGATTGCTATAGTAGAACTGCTACTATAAAAGAAGTATGTTTTAGACATTTCTTAGGGTCTGATTCTTGTGTAGCTATCGCAAAAGATTTAGGTATTACATATACATCTGTATATCAAATTATTACTAAAATAAAGTATGAGTTAGCTCAATATTTATCATCTCATCCATATTGCTCATATGTTATAACTAATGAAAAGCAGGTTTCTATACATGAGAAATGTGGTTGATAGAAGATTTGCAAGGGATGTTATGAAAAAATTATCACCTGAAACTCTACAAGCGTTTAAGATAAAGTGTAGTTTTTATGATCTTAATGTTTTAGATGTTATTTCGCATCTAGTAATTCTATTTGGTACAACAGAAGAATTAGATAAATACTTTAACATTAGTCCAGATGATTCTATATTTTTAAAAGATAGGTTGAAAAACTATTCTAACTTGAAAAGAGTATAACAATGCCAATAGGTGATAAACTACTAGATGATCAATATAAACCAGATGAAGAGTTTATATTAAAACTACCGACACTTCAAGTAAATAAGAATTCATTACCTTGTCCAGTTACCTTTACAACAGATCCGATTGAGTATGCAGAATCTGAAAAGTATTTAGGAATTAAATTATTTCCATTACAAAAACAATTTCTAGAAGATTTGTATAGTGTGGATAGTAATGGGTATCCAATCTATGATGAGGGTGTATTTATTGCAGGAATGCGAGGAGGTAAGTCTGTTCTCGCTGCGATTATAGGTACATTTCAAACACATAAGTTACTCTCGTTTGATAATCCTGGTAAAGCACTTGGTCAGTTATCAGGTCAGAGAATAACAGTTCAGTGTATCTCTTCCTCACAAGCACAATCTAATGAAACAGCATACGCAGCTATTGAAGCAGTGCTTAAAAGTACATATTGGTGGATGCAGTATATTTCATGGTTACAAGAAAGAGAATTGCAGGAAGGTGGGAAATATTCATTATTTGTTCAAACTAAGACAAGTATAGAATTCAAAGAGAAAAACATAGCTATTTTATCCTTACACTCTAACTCTGCTGCACTTGCCGGTAAAACTTCTGCATGCTGTATATTTGATGAGCTTTCGCGTTTTAATGTGGCTACTAATGAGTTACAAGCAAAAACACAAACACGAACAGCACAAGCAGTATATAATACTGTATCTAGAGCTGCAAAATCTTTGAAACCGTTTTCAAAGATTGTTACTATCACCTCACCTATGTATGAAGATGATTATGGAATGAGGTTGTTGTATAGATGTGGAACAATTAAAGCACACTCTCAAAAACACATTATTGAACAGCTTTCTTCACAAGTTCCTTACAAAGTTCCAAGGATGATTGGGTACCATGCAACTACTATGGAACTTAATCCTAATCTAACTGAAGAGGATTTTGCATCTGAAAAAATTGCATCCTACGATGCATATAAGCGAGATTATCTTGCCATACCGCCTTCCGCCTCTAATCCTTTCTTTGAATATCCCGATAAAGTAATTCAAGCATTTGTCAAAGCAGAACCAGGAGTTATTTTTAACACTACTATAGAAGAAAAAGCAATTTTTACAGATAAGCTGATTCAAAGAAAGTATGTTACTAAACAGATTATAAGTTATAAACCACCGTTATTACATTGTGTTTATGCAATTGCATGTGACCCTGGTGAGTCAGAAGACTCTTTTACTGTATGTATGGGCCATTATGAAATCGAAGGGCAAAATCCCCAAGTAAATATGATTAGTTATAACCAGGTTCAGCAAGAAGAACTACAATCTCGAAATTATAGAATTATTATTGATTTTATAGAAGAATGGAAACCAGATAGAGTAGAAAAAGTAACAGTTTCATTTGAAAATATTGAGCAGATAATACTCTACTTAAGTACTGTATACGGTGTTAAAGATGTTGTATACGATTCATGGTCATCTGTGCAAAGTATACAAACACTATTTAGCGCAGGTATTAATACTGTTAAAATGAATTGTAATTTACAAATGTATCAAAATCTTAAAAGTTTGATATACTCAGGATATATTGTAATTCCAGATAATCCAAAACTTGTAAAAGAATTAAAACAGTTAGAATTAATTAAAAACCAGAAAGTTGACCACCCACCTGATGGATCTAAAGACCTTGCTGATGCGTTATGTCGTGTAGTTTGGTGTTTGCAAAACAAAATTATATCAGATGCAGCACTTGCGTATTCTACAAAAGGTATGGCTGTACATTTACCAACAAGAAGAACATTACTTGATCCTTTAGATACAATTGGATATGATGATGTTGGACCATTTACAGATTATAGTAATGTATTTGGATCGAAACCAACTTTTGTTCATACAAATATCATTTCTAATTTAGATAAATCTTTTAAATGATATAAAACTTAAAAACATGCAGGATTTTCTATTATTATGATATCTTAAGGAATAAAAAGGTAATAGTATGCCAAAAATACATGAAGATAATTCTTATGAGTATATAAGTCCCGAGCAGTTAGAAGGGGGTGAAAGATTTCCTGGTAACAGTGTAAATACAGACATAGTAGAATCAAATGTAATACTTGCTGAATTAGGTAGTTTAGATTCCAGTGGAAAAGATGGGTACAGGCAAGTATTAGATTTTCTAGATACATACAACTACCTATATGACCCAGAATTTCTAATTACTGCGCTTCAAGAATATCCTGAACTTCAAACAGGTGCATTTCTAAATGCATTAGAAAGAAGAATACTTGGTAGTGAAAGTGAAGTATACGTAGGAGACTATGAAATACTTGGTGAGATTTTTCTTGCATTGTTAGAATTTGTACATACCGATAACAGAGATTTTCAACTTCATTTAATTAAAAAGGTATTGAAGTATAATGATATAGAACCTGAAGAGCTATATAAAGTTTCAAAAACACTACGCCATCCTAACAAGTAATACCTGCATAAAGGACCTCCTTTGAGTATTTGCAAGGCGCAAGCCTTGCATTTTTTTGTTATATCATGTTGAATATATTCTATTATTCTATATAAATAATTAAGTGTAGAGAGATTATCATGGGAGACATAGTAGCATTAGTGATTGTTTTGATAGTTGCGCTAGGTTATGTGATAATAAGTAATTATTTTGCAATGAATACTAAGAAATTAAAGTCTCTGCCTGTTCCTAAAATTTATCAAGGAAATTATATAAGTAGAGGGGGTGATATTATATTTTCGCTAGGTCCCACTTATGTAGAGTTTAGTGATTATAAGCAACTAAGCATCAAACAACATATGTTTTCAAACTCAAAGTTTTTAGTAATATGTGAAGATAATAAAACTGTAATAGGTATTACAAGAGAGGTTTATAAGAATAGAGTACGGGGAGTGATTGTTTTTAATCTGCATACAGGTAAAAAGGTATTTAAAGGATTATGTACTATATGTTAGAAGTTGTTATTAGTTTACTACTATACAGTTGCAATTTAGTATCACCTAATTGTACTACGGTAGTTGATAGTGAGTATAGTGGTATCTATGAAAACACTGGTTTTATTGTACAAGAGCAAGATGGAAAGAGAATCGAAGTATCTAACGATGATACTTTTTACATGTGTGAGGTTGAATCAAATCATGTAGTCTTGTACGCATACGCTATGTTTTTTCCAAAATGTGAATATGGCAGTAAGTTGCACATACAATCTGAAAAACTTGTAAAAATACAAGGTGTTACATGGTTGCAGATTACTTTCAGAGAATATCCTACTATATACTTATATATACAGAAACAAACAAAGTATAAATACATATTAATGCTACTAAATACCTCTTATTCAGATGAGTTAACAGTTGATATTGGTACCAGAATTAAATAAATCTATGAAGCGCTATTATTATACATTACTCCTAATTCTCTCTCTTTTTACTGCCTATCCTTATCCTGTTATAGAACCAGATACTGAGTATAGGCAATTCTTACTATACTTCTCTAAACTTACACTACATATGTATTGGAGTGTGTATGAAGTAAGCACTAAGTATTCTATCTCTCCAGTAATCTTACTATCAATCATCAAAGAAGAATCTGATTTTGATATGTATGCTGTATCTAAAGCAGGTGCAAAAGGATTAATGCAAGTAATGCCTATTCATAACATTTACAACAAAGATTTATTTGATCCATATGTTAATATAGATTTAGGTACTAAGTATTTCTTGATTTGTTATAAATTAGCAAAAGGTAATTATAACGAGGCTTTGAGAATGTATAATGCAGGTATTTTTTCTGATAGGAGTAAGTATAAGAATTGGAAGTATGTATCTTTAATTTGTAAGCACATCTCTAGTAACATAAATTATCAATATAATTGTAGGAGAATACAATGAGGTTAATTATACCTTTATTTACACTTATGATTTTAACTACAATAACATTTGTAGTTTATGCATTATATTTTGGTTTAAAGGATACTATTTATAGGAAATATCTTATTATAAAAAATACTTTTCTACAGTACATACACTTCATAAAATTTATGATTATATTTTCTTACACGCTTGTTATGAATACAATTAAAGAACCTTATAGTATTTTTGCAATACTAGTGTTTACTGCATTTGAATGTAGCTATAAATACAGATACACAGGTTATGAGAATTGGGCGTATGATGAAAGGTTGTTTCCTCAAGGAAAGAGTGATTTAACTAATTTATACATATGGATAACACAAACAAGAAAATTAAATTATAGTATCTATGAAAGTTTAGAATTTGATAAAGTATCAAATACTTTTACATATTATGATGCTAAGTATCAAGGGTTTCAATTTACATTAGATTCCACATACAGAGTAATTATAAAACCACTAGAATTTGTTGAAGGTGATAAAAGACTAGAATTTGAAAAAACAAAACTTAGACTGTTTAATACTTTGAAAAACCTTGATACCAAAAAGTGTATATGGTTATTAGAAAGAAGAGGAAGTTTAGGATTATAATTGCCGTAAGTTTTCAACCGCTACTTCAACTTCAGAGAGCTTTTGTAGTATTGTATCAGTAAATATTATTCCAGAGAATATTATATCAATAACAGTATACAATAGCTCATCTTTGATTAACTCTATAGGTAACACTTGTGTAGGGGGTTCAGATATATAGAATTTCAAGTTATCTTCTAATTCAGGTGTTTTATCAAATCGCAGACAATTTATTATACAGTCGGAATACCCCACTATAGTAGGTTCTACTGTTCTTGATGAAGGTATAATAATATTCATTTGATTTAGTATATGGTCATTGCCAAATTGTTTAACAACAGCTAAAAATCTATCTACATTCTCTAATGCGTACTGTTTCCGGAATAACAAATTATTTTCACAAATTGCAACGACAAAATCTTTGTGAAACTTTGATTGAAGTAACACTGTAAGTAAATTTTCAACAACTTCTCTTCCATGTATAAGTATTAACAGATGCAAATAATTAGTTAGATTATTGTTTATGAGAATAGATAGTTCTTGAAGTATTGGTAGGTGATCTGTCATACCTGCACCATGTAAGCATGCTGAATGTATGAGAATAAGAGAAGTGAGTGTTTCATCTTTCTCTATCGATGGAATAAGCATTAAAAGGCGTTTTTGATCTTGTGTTTCACATGTATTTAAGTACAAATCAACAACTTCAGGATTAGCTGCGACTTCTGACCTCTCTAGTAATGTATAGAGTTGTTGTCTATTTACTAATCCTATTTGATTTAAATATTTAACTATCTCTTGCCCATCTTCTTTAGTAAAATTCTCATCAATCACTTCAGCAACAATTTCAGGTAGTCGAGATTGTATGTATAAAGAAGCTTCATTGTAATCAAATGAAAGCGGGTCAGTATCATCCTCTTCAGTAGTAAATATCTCATCTAATATAATGGTTTCTAGTTGATCTTTTGTAGGAAGGTATTTTCCACTCATTATTTCCCTCATTAGAAAATCTACGATAATTAGTGTAATGTTTAATGAAAAATCTCTAATATTGATATAATAATAGATACAACATGTTAATATTTAAGAATAACTTGAAGGAGGATTTATGGAAATCATAACTTGGGATGATATTACATATGGTGTAAGGAGGATATGTGAATGGGCGAAAGATAAGAACTTTTCCCATGTGTATGGAATACCTCGTGGGGGATTGGTTATAGCAGTTATGATAAGCCATGCACTAGGTATCCCTTTTCTAACAAGTATTGATGCAATACCTAGTGATCATAATGTGTTGATTGTAGATGAGATTGTAGATTCTGGTGAAACTATTCGGAGACTTAAAGAACAGCACAAATCAAAATCATATGCTATTGCTTGTTTGTATAAGAGGTATACTTGTGGGGAAGATGTGGGTTTTGTAGTATCAGAAGTTAATCATGATAATTGGCTTGCATTCCCTTGGGAAACATCTATTGAAGATATGAGGTGTGTATATGAGCGATAAATTACTTGAAATAGGAAGTATACTATATCAGTTTTTTGGATTTTCTGTGATATCATTAGCATTAATAGCTATCACAATTGTATATGTAATTGTGTACGGGCTTATATTACTTGTCATGTTATTTTTTGGAAAGATAGCAACAATCTCACTTAAGCAGTATTTAGAACCTGTATATGATATATATAAGTATGTAGTAACTGTATTCTTTGGAGATTAAGTGAATAAAATTTTAGCATTACTTTCTATTATTTATTTTACTAAGATCAATTAGATATGAGATGAGATAAATATGAAGAAAATAACTTACAGTTTAGTGTTCATTGTATTTATAAGTTGCATGCGGCCGGATGTAACATATTATAAACATCAGAGCTGCTATCTTGCATCAGAGTGTATGTATTACCATAGGGGTTGTAGTGACACAAAGGTTTGTAGTAAATACATAGATGCATGTATTGAAGATCTTAAAAAAGATGATGCAACTGAACACTAAAGGTACAGACCAATGGATCCAATTGAATTTTATAATCAAATCAAAGAAGCTTGCAAACAGAGAAACGAAGACAAAATGTTTAAAGGTTCTTGGTGTATTATTGTTGTTAACTTTGGAGATGAGGGTTTTGTGTATAAAACACCTTTCTCTGATTGGGGAGATATGGACCACATGCATTATACTGCACGTCCTGTCACTTCGGAGTATGATAAAGATATAGACAAAAGTAATCCCACAGTGTATGATATTGTATTCTCAAACGAAACTCTAAAAGAGTACCATCTAGAACAGTTAAAAGAGGATCCGTTTATAGATGATGTAGAATCCCTAATCTATTACCTGGAATACATTAAACAGTTTGAAGAGAGCGATAATCCCGAAAACATATCTTACATAGAAGAAACAATTGATACATTACAAGGACTAAGAGAAAAACTTAATCACTACATTATCACCGATTATTGCAATGATAAGTACATGATCGTGGGAATCATAGACGGTATAGTATACGATTTAGGTAGAAAAGATGCACCACAACTTTTATCAATCAAAGGAGATCAGTTAGAATACCTTGATGAAGTGAGAGAAGATTACATAGATTCTTTGTACGATGAATATAATCCATATGAAGATGAAAAATATGTAAAGAGTATACTAACGATTCAGAATTAGCATTATCTAAGAAATTTCCTATTTGAAGAGGGTAATAATGGCAAAAGAAATGTTAACATTTGAACCTTTGAAACCAGAAGAATTAAAGGCTAGAAGAGACAAAGAACGAGAAAGACTAGAAGAGACATACTTATTTCCTGAATATGGAGACATTGCTCCAATCCAAGAGCAAAAAATAGAAGACGATCCTGCTCAAGGGGAGCTTTTTGATCCTGATAACTATGCCTCAGTTCCTGATTTTGATCAAGAAAGACTTTTTGATCCTGATAATTATCCTGTAGCACCTGCTAACATTAAATCAGACAAAGGTTCTAATGATGAAGAAGTTTACACATTAAGTGATGAGGATATTCAGATTTTAGAAGATTCTGATGATTTAGATACATTTGAGAAAAATGTTGAGGATAAAAAACACAAAGAAGAACCTCCCATTGATACAAAAATACCTCCAAACGAAATCATTGAAACAGAATATGAAGATATGGTAGATGCAATTAATTCACATACATATTTGAGCGGTAAAATTAGCCCGGAGATAGCTGCTATAGTGTATCCTTTTCAGTATGGTGGTACACTTGTTTTACGATTCAGATCTTCTCTTTACGATTTAAGAGAGCTATACTACACACCTGTTAATCTTAAAGGTTTAGAAGAAAATAAGGAAGATTTAAAAGATATTCCTATGTATCGGCTTTATGATATTATCATGTCAGATTCAAATCTAACTAAGAAACACTTGAACTATATTATGCAAGATCCTTATGTACAGGATGTTATCAATGGAATAGAGTTTCTTAAACGAATAAAGAATTCTACATTATATGGAAGTGATAGAGAAACTAAAGAAAATCTTGAAAAACTTCTAGAGTTATTACAAGCGCACTTTAAGTATCAAGTTGTCACACATACTAACTTTGAGGAGTTTACAAAATCTAAATCACCTAAAAATGTAGTTAAGTATGTTGCAGAAATGTTACCAAAGATCGGAGTAGAGCATGATCCTCACTTTCAGACAGTTACAATAGATCCAAAGCTATATGAAGAATACAAAGAGCAAATGAGAGATGAAAAAGTACGTCAGTATGAAAATGAAAGAATAAAGAAGATACTTGATTCAATTGAATTTGGTAAGAGAGAATTTTTAGTACCGTCTAAGAAATAATTTTTAATACCAAGAGTATGAGAGTATTAATATCTGTATATAAAACTAACACATTTAGTAGGTGTATGTATGAATAAGATAGAATGGTCTGTAATTATCAATGAAATAAGTCAAAATGTGAAAAGTGGTTCACATGATACAACAACAGATACAAACGGTAGAACGTATGATGTATTAGCAGGGCCTGTAGTGGATAATGGTGTTAAAGTCTGGTTTGTATCAAATAACATTACACCAGAAATGTTACTCGATAACATTTACTATGCATATGAAGATAAAGAAGGTAACGTCATAGTAGATACATCACAATCTCTAAGTGAACATATATCAAAAGATAGAGAGCTTGAATCTGCATTATTAGATTACTATTTATCTATTCCTTTGGTCAATGAATGTATAGAGATGGAGGGCACACTTAGTTTATTTGTGAACAAAGAGTTGCCAGTAGAGAATTATACAGATGAAGAGTATCAAGTGGCAGTATTGCTTGATCAAGAGATTACTAAAGTACTTAACAACACACTTTTTAGATATTTACACCCTGAAAAAGTGTTAGAGCAATATCGTAGTGACTTGATTGAACCTATACATTCTTTCTTGGAATTATAAAACGTAAGAGGGCAGACACATGGCTGAGAATACATGGTCTAGTATTATTAGTGAGATATGTGAGAATGTAACTAATGGTCCAAAAGAAGGGATATCAGATGTAAATGGCGCAATATATGATATATTAGCAGAAATTAAAGTAGGTGAAGATGAAGTAGTTTGGTTCGTATCAGATAACATTACACCTGCAATGCTACTTAATAATATTTACTTCTGTTATACTGATGAAAAAGGAGCTATAGTAGATAGATCACAGTCAATAGGAAATCTTGTATCATCAGTGAAACCACTTCAATCCGCATTACAAGAACACTATAAGAATATTCCCTTGGTGAAAGAATTGTTAGAGATGTTTGAAACGCTCAAAAAGGTTTTAAGTAACCAGACTTTAGTACCAGATTTAACAAGAGAGGATTTTCTATTAATAGATCTTCTTTGTAAAGAAATTGAAGGAGCAATCAGGAGTACACTTTTTAGATATGTATATCCTGAAAAAATTTTAGAACAGAAGTATAGTAGTGTTATTAACACAGGGCGAGCTATTATGAACTCATTAGGATTCAAAGAAGAAGAAGAAAAATCAAAAGAAGAATCAAAGAAAGAACAACCTAAGAAAAAATATGTTAGGGAATTAGTTACAGGGTCATTAGCTAGATACTAAATTTTTTGTCAGGTAGTTGACTTTTTAATGGTCCTTATATATATTAATAGTGTAGATGTGGTAGTTTACAAGCAGGCACTTAAACTATCGCATAGTACCTCCTAAAAAGGTGAAAGGAGCCGAGAGGCTCCTTTTTTTATGAAACCATTTTCTATTATTTAGACATATATGATACCAGAATGCACAAAAGACAATCTTATTTACTGTATCAGGCAAGCTCTGGAAAGTGGAGAGTATGAGGCTGATGCTGGCGTCAGTGTTATTGCTAAGTATGATGACAATGGTGAAACATGTTTTGTCATCATGCCTACCACAAGTGTCGACATAGGGTTGCTTAGTGATATATATGTTGTGAAGACTGAGAGTGGCACATTAAAAGAAGCATTATACAAATACAAGACAAAATCTAGTACATCTCTTTTAACGCTTGCATACAGTGATAGCTCAATTTATTCGCAACTTGAAAAGATGGTTGAAGAAGAGGTTCCTGTATATAAAGAGATAAGAGATATAATAGATTTATTTAATCAGATTAGAGACATCATAGAAACGTTTGAAGCTTTAGAGGAACCTATATTTACATTTAGAGGAGGGGTAGCTGATTTAAAAGCAGACATACTTCGTGTTATGAGTATATATGGTTCTATGTATAGTCCTCCCGGATCTGATTATCCTTTTGTGTATAGTATGATTACAGCTGTCATAGAGGCGTGTGAATCATTATCATCAACGCTTGAATTTATTCATGTGATGTATAGTAAAGGAGAGGATACGACATTTAGAGACCTCTCAAAACTACTATACAGTTACAGTAAGCATTTAAGAGAAGAAAGAGATACTACGTATAAAATGTAAGGAGAAGTGAAGTATGAAAGTTAAAGATTTAAGATCATGCACCAAAGACGATCTCATATACATGATTAAAGATGTGTGTGAGAGTGGAGCGTATGTAACCGTTGAAACCACTAACGTTGCTGATCCTATGTGTTTTATAACAAGGTATGATGAGGGTGGTACAAATGTTGTCTTTACAAATCTTTCAGATATACGTATGGGAATGTTGTCTGATTTTTACATAGTGGCAGCTGATCTTGAAGAAGATCTTGAAGAACTTGGTAACAAGATAGAGAGAACCGCTGATCCATATTCTAAAGGAACGTATAAGGGTATAGTTTACTTATATAAGCTCGTATTCACCGATCCCACAATACGTGAACAAGTAGAAGTGCTCTTGAGAGATTATCCCTACTACTCTTTACTACAAGACGTTAGAAATACTATTGAATCTGTGTATGATGCATTAACAACAATACAAGCTTTTGAATTAAACATTGTAGAGAGAGATATGCTAAAAGACCTCCAAATACCAAACATTGACGGATACTTACTTGGAAGCATGAGCATATATGGACCGACAGCCGAATCAACACACATATACAATAACACAGTATACCAAATGATACGTAGTGTTGAGGGATGTATACGAAGATTCCAAAAGGTCTTACAAAAGCTTGAAGAAAAATATGGTAAAGAGTATGATTCAGCTTTCAAAGAATTTAGCGATATACTTGAAGAATATA
>ERZ795060.4309-NODE-4309-length-12124-cov-4.510647_pt1 | contig 12124 bp, 9 predicted proteins | sample MGYA00375144_ERZ795060 | MGnify/ENA primary metagenome ERZ795060 (study PRJEB30189, sample SAMN05720157) | activated sludge metagenome | isolation source: anaerobic digester from wastewater treatment plant | place: Japan | collected 2015-05-15 ... | reverse complement strand
CCGAGGACACCGCGTCGGCGCTGCGTGAGGCCGTTGTCAACGCGGCCGATGGGCCCCTCGACGCACCCGAGCACCTGGTCGTCCAGATCGCCGCGCCCGCCGGGGAGGGTTCGCCGGGCTCCATGTTCGCCGACCCGCAGCGCGTATGGGAGGAGGTCGCGGCCATCGCCCGGCGCCGGCCGCGCCTCGCGCTGACGCTGGCCGGTTCCAATCTGCCCCGCGTTCACCTTCGTGCAGCGCACGGCGCAAACGCCCCCGTCGGCGCGGTCGACCTCCGCGCCGACGTCTTCGAACACCCGCGCCTGGCCGAACTCATCCGGAGCCTCCGCGGGAAAGACCTCGACCTGGGCGCGATCCACCTGCGCACGGGCCTGCTGGCGGACGGCGACGCGATCGAGGCCCTCCTCCGCGACGACGGCGCTTGCCCCGATGCGGTCTCCGTCGACCTCATGGCCGAGTCGGCGAAGGTCTACCGCGCTGTCACGGGCATCGACGCGTACGGCCGCTGCCGCGCCAACCTCGAACGCTTGCTGAACCTGCGGCGCGACCGGCGCGCCGCTCCCGGGCGCTGGCTCGCGGGCCCGCTGGTGGTTGTGCGCATGACGCGCTGCGACGCGGCGTACGAAGAGGTCGAGAGTTTCTACACGCGCTGGATGTCGCGCGCGGACTGGTGCGTGCTCGACCCGCTCCCGCCCGGGAGCCCGCTGGCGGGCCGCATCGAGGCGCTCCCGCTGCCCGAATCGGCGCGCCGGAAGTTCGAGCGCTCGCTGCGCGTGGTGACGATGGACCAACTCCTGTGAATCGTGCGTGCTGGGCCAAGAGATGAAAGCGCTGGCGATCATCCTCGCGCGGGCCGGGAGCAAGGGCCTCCCCCGAAAGAACATGCTCCCCGTGGGGCCGCAGGTTCTGTGCGCCGGTCGGCGCATCCGCCCGCCGTGCGCCTTCTGGACCCTCCGCCATGCCATCGACTCCCACGCCGTGGGCGCGATCGCGCTCTCAACCGACGACGACGAACTCAAGACGCTGGCGCAAGACATGGACCGCGCCGGTGAACTCAAGCCGCAACGCGCCGCCGCGCAAGTCTCGGGCCCGATGGGGGGTGTGGGCGAGAGCAAGCGGCTGTGGATCGTCGACCGACCCGCCGAACTCGCGGGCGATCGCGCGACGATCGACGCCGCGGCCCGGCACGCCGTCAACCAACTTGAGCACGACCTCCCCGAACTGCGCAACCCGCGTGCGCCGATCGCGATCCTGTACGCCAACGTCCCCGTGCGCCCGCCCGACTTGACCGACCGCGCACTCGCCGAACTCGCGAACGACCGCCCCGGCCGACCACCCGCCGATAGCGTGCAGAGTTACCTCGGCGTCGGCAAGCACCACCCGTGGTGGACGGCCCGCATCGACCCGGATTCCGCTGGCGTCTCGCCCTGGGAAGGCAACACCCTCAACCACGGCGTCTTCAGACGGCAGGACCTGCCTCCCGCGTTTGTCCCCGACGGCGGCGTGATCGCCGTCACGCGTGAGGCCCTCATGCTCGAAATCTCCGCGGGCGTCTCGCCCGGGCCGCACGCGTTCTTCGGACGCGACGACCGCCGGCGCGGCGTCGTTTCCGCCGATCACGCCGACGCCGTCGTCGATATCGACACGCACATCGACTTGCTCGTGGCCGATGCGCTGCTCAAGGAGCGCGCCGGCGCGTAGGGCTGAGACAATCCCGGAAGCGACGAAGCGACGAAGCGACGAAGCGACGAAGCGACGAAGCGACAAAGCGACAAAGTGGCTAACCAATCGACGTTGTCGAGCGGTCGTACGCCTTTCGGTCTCCTCACACTCACCCCTTCCGCCTTTGTGCCTCTAGCCGCACAGTCCGAAGGACTGTTCGTCAGTAGCCGGGGTGTGGAGCATCCCTGAAGGGGATGCGACACCCCCGGTGTGCGCGGCCGGTCCACCCGCACACACACCACGCATCGCTTGCAGTCTGAAAGACTGCACGGGGCGAATCGACTGCCGTCGCGTGCGTTCCTTCAGGCGACCGCATCCAATACTCACTTCGCCTTCGGGTAACCTCGACACGCCGAGCTGCAGCGGACAAAGACAACGCGGCCCCCGGTTCACCCAGGGGCCGCGCTTGACAATCGCTTGGATCACACAAACCAACGCCGCCGTTCGCCTCAGGCGCGCCGGCGACGAGCGACCATGAGGCCGCCCAGGCTCAGCAGCGCCAGCGCGCCGGGGGCCGGAACCGTGTTCTTCACGCCCGGGGTCGCGCCGAAGTTCTCGGCCCCGGGGCCGATGGTGTTCTGCGTCGCATCGAAGGCATAGAAACCGCCCGGGTTCGTGCCCAGAACGTCGGCTCCGTACCACACGCCGTCCGTGCCCCGGGCCACGATGTCCGGCGTGAACGTGAACGCGATGCCGCCGATGTTCGAGAACCCCAGTCCCGCGGCGTAGCCGATGTTCGCGGCCCCGTCGTTCTCCACGATCGACACGCCGTCCACCACCGACGTCCACGGCGTGACGTCGAGGATGCCGTCGTTGTCCGTGTCCAGGTCGGCGCCCAGCGCGCCCGAGAAGCCGCGGACAAGCAGGTAGGTGTTCGAGCCGTTCTCGATGTCCGGGCTGAAGTCGGCGACGTTGATCGTCGTGCCGGCGTCGGGGCCCTGAACGCCCGCGGTCGGCGAGGTGTCGATCACGCCGCTCGAATCGCGCCACAGGAACAGCCCGTTGCTGCCCAGCGAGAACGACCCCAGGTCGAGGATCGCGTCGATCGAGCCCGCGCCCGAGCCGTCACCCTCGATGATGATGAGTTTCAGGCCGCCGAGCGATTCGCCCGCGTCGCCGCAGAGTTCGAAGAACTCCTGGCCGTTGTCGGTGCCCGGCGGGTTGACGAAGAACTCGCTGAGTTGGACGGTTCCGGCATGGGCCGCGCCCGTGAGCGCAAGCAACGCCACGACTGATGCAGTGATACGCATATCTCTCTCTCCTTGCAGTGATGGATGGACCAACCGCGGGAACACACCCGGCGAGGGACACTCATCCGAGAGTGCGACCATACAACGCACCCCCGTTCAAGGCGCTCGCGAAGGCGTCAAGAGTTCGTCAAGGATCACGACGATCAGGGTGTCGGCGGGAGCCCGGAAACGCCGGGTTTCACAGGATCTTTGCGCGCCCTGAACTGAGCGCAGACTTCACACTCCCGTGCTCCGGTTGCACACCACGCGCTTCTAATCTCTCCCCGCTTTGCGTCGGTCCGGGCGGCCTCCCCGCCCCTCAACTCCGGCGCGGAGTTGTTGTCACCACACGCGGCCTGCGCCGCGCGAGCGACACTCAGAAAACAGAGTCAACGTCATTCAAAGCAAGGAGCGGTTCATGGGTCTTCGTGAAGCAGTCGTCGGTCTGTCCACGCGTCGCAGAGTCACCGTCGCGCAGGCGGGCGCCGCCCTCGCCGCGGGCCTCTGGTGCGCCGCCGGCGCCCACGCGCAGATCTCCCTCACGCCCGGCGACGTCGCGATCATCGGTCGTACCAACAACACGACCCCCGACGTCTTCACCTTCGTCAACCTCGTCGACCTCCCCGCCGGAACCGTCATCCACTTCACCGACAACGGCTGGATCACCGCGCCCCCGGGCTTCCGCGGCGTCACCGATTCCGACGCCGACGGCAACGAGAACCTCACCAAGGTCACGCTCTCCAGCAACGTCCCCGCCGGAACCATCTTCACTTCCGGCGCCAACACCGCCAACTGGGCCTGGGCCACCTCGGGCGCGATCCCCGGCGGCGTGAGCGGTTCCTACCAGAACCTCTCGCTCGGGCAGGGCGGCGAGCAGATCTACGCCGTCCAGGCCGCCAACGTCAACGACCCGATCTTCACCGGCAACAACACCCTCCAGCACCTCTTCGTCTTCGACGACACCAACGGCTTCGAGAGCGCCAGCGACTCCAGCAGCGGCGACGTTCCCCCGGGCCTCTCCGTCGCCGGACACACCGCCGTCACCGTGAACTTCGCCACCGGCGGCACCATCGCCTTCAACACCGGCGCACTGGTCTCGGGCACCAAGAGCGACTGGCTGACCGCCATCGCCAACCCGGCGAACTGGGCCCCCGCCCTCAACCTGCCCTCCGGCAACATCAGCGTCGTCGCCCCCACCAACCCCTCGGTCGCGAGCGTCACCTTCGCCGGCGGCCCCGACTTCACCGGGGGCCAGAGCGTCAACTTCACCGTCTCCCTCTCCGGGGCGCCCGTCACCAGCCCCGCCACCGTCGAGGTCAACTCCGCCGCGTTCGCCGCGCCGGTCACGGTCAACATCAGCGCCCCCAACACCTCCGGCGTCGCCTCGGCCACGCTCGTGAACCCCGCAGGCCCCCTCGCCGCCACCGCGAGCGCGACGGCCACCGCCAACGCCACCGGCGGCGGCACCTCCTCCTCCTTCACGGTCTATCCCATCTCGGGCGTCAGCCTCTCGCCGTCATTCTCCAGCGGCGCGCTCGCCGGTGCCCACAGCCTGACCGCCAGCGTCCTCTCCGGGCCCAACCCCGCGGGCGCCGGCGTGAACGTGACCTTCCAGATCCTCTCCGGACCCAACGCCGGGTTGACGGCCACCGTCCCGACCAACGGCTCGGGTCAGGCCACCTTCATGTACTCCTCCAGCGGCGTCGCCGGCCAGGATGTCATCCAGGCCTCCGGCACGCTCGGCGGCCAGCCGTTCATGGCTGCCGCCACGCGCAACTGGGTCGATACCTCCCCGCTCTATCTCTCCGAACTGCTTGTCAACGCCCCCGGCGCCGATCAGGGCAGCGAGTTCGTCGAGATCATGGGCTCGCCCAACCGTCCCCTTGCCGGCTACTACCTCGTCGTCATCGAGAACGATTTCGGCAACGCCGGCACGGTCGACCTGATCGTTGATCTTGGCTCCTACAGCACCGGCGCCGACGGCCTGTTGCTGATCCGCGACACCGCCGACGTCCTCGACCCCGCCCCCGACGCGAACTGCAACGTCGTCGTCCTCGATTTCACGCCCGACATCGAGAACGACGGCAACACCTACGTCCTCGGCTACGGCCAGCCGCCCACCGTCGCCGTCGATTACGACGCCAACAACGACGGCACTCTCGACGCCGGTCCCTTCGCCGGGTTCACCGCCGTCGACGCCGTCGCCTACTACAACGGCGACAACGGCGGCCTGCTCTACGCCGACGACTTCGGCGGCGTGAACCTGCCCCAGGCCCCCGCCGACCCCAACACCGGCTGGACCCCCGACCAGATCGTCCGCATCCTCACCCCCAGCGGCTCGCCGTGCATCTGGGCCGCCTCCGATGTCGGCGGCTCCTTCCCCGGCCCCTACTCCATCGACCCCGGTGAAACCATCGGTTTCGCCGACGTCGGCTACACCCTCGTCGCCGCCCTGCAGATGAGCCCCGGCAACACCAACCTCGTCAGCCCCAGGATCAACGCCTCTCCCTCCGCCCAGGGCGCCAACAGCGGCGACAGCGTCACCTTCACGGTGAGCGGCATCGCCACCGGCTACCAGTGGCGGCGCAACGGCATGAACCTCTCCGACGGCGGCCCGATCTCCGGCGCAACCTCCAGCACGCTCACCATCAACCCCGTCGCCGGCGCCGACGCCGGTGACTACGACGTCGTCCTCACCAGCCCCTGCGGCTCGGTCTCCACCACGCCCGTGGCCCTCTCAGTCTCCGGGGGCCAGACGCCCTGCCAGAAAGCCGCGGCTTACGCCGGACTCACCAACCTCGTCGAAGTCGGCGACCTCTTCGCCTTCCTCGACCTGTGGTTCCTCGACTTCCCCAACGGCGCCCCGACCGTCGCCAGCCCCAACGGCGACTTCGACGGCGACGCCGACGTCGACGTCTCGGACCTCTTCCAGTTCCTCGACGAGTGGTTCGCCGCCTTCGGCAACGGCGGCACCTGCGCCTGAGCCCGCGCCGATCCGCTCCCAGGTCTTCCTCTTCGGGAAAGGCCCGACCCCCAGCGGGGACGGGCCTTTTCTCTGCGCAGTGCGGGAAGCCGCAGCGGGACCCGCCCGCGCCGCCGCGGTTACCATGCCCCGCTGTTCCCTCCGGCCCCACGCTCAAGGACTCTTTCCCCATGGCCAAATCCGCCAAGCCTTCCCCCAAGCCCCGCACCGCCTCGTCCCCGCTCCTCAAGGGCAACGCCGTCGTCGGCCAGTCCGGCGGCCCCACCGCCGTCATCAACCAGTCCCTCGTCGGCGTCGTCGAAGCGCTCCGCTCCTTCAAGGCCGTCAAGAAGATCTACGGCATGCGCCACGGCGTGAACGGCCTGACGCGCACGCCGCCCGAACTGGTCGACATGGCCAGGATCAGCGCGCCCGACCTCGCCCGCCTCGCCAAGACCCCCTCCGCCGCGCTCGGCTCCTCGCGCGACAAGCCCGACGCCGAGTACTGCGCCCGCATCTTCGAGTCGCTCGCCAAGAACGACGTGCGCTACTTCTTCTACATCGGCGGCAACGACTCGAGCGACACCTGCCGCATCGTCAGCGAACTGGCGCAGCAGCAGGGCTACGACCTCCGCTGCTTCCACGTCCCCAAGACCGTCGACAACGACCTCATGGAGAACGACCACACGCCCGGCTACGCCTCCGCCGCACGCTTCAACGCCATGGCCTTCATGGCCGACTCCATGGACAACGCCTCCCTCCCCGGCGTCAAGATCAACGTCGTCATGGGACGACACGCGGGCTTCCTCACCGCCGCCGCCGCGCTGGCCCGCGGCGACGGCAAGTTCCGCGACCGCAACGGCCCGCACCTGGTCTACCTCCCCGAAGTCCACTTCGATAGCCAAAGGTTCCTCGCCGACGTCGAGTCCGTCTACGCCCGCCTCGGGCGCTGCCAGATCGCCGTCAGCGAGGGCATCCAGGACCACGCGGGCCGTCCCATCGTCACTACGCTGCTCGAACACCTCGAAAAGGACGCGCACGGCAACGTCCAACTCTCCGGCGTCGGCGCGCTCGGCGACGCCCTCTCCGACCTCATCAAGAAGAACCTCAAAAGCAGCAGCGGCAAACCCCTCCGCGTCCGCGCCGACACCTTCGGCTACCTGCAGCGCTGCTGGCCCGACGCCTCGGCCGTCGACGCCGCGGAAGCCCGCAACGTCGGGCGTCAGGCCGTCGCCTTCGCCAAGCAGGGCTTCGAGAGCGGCAGCGTCGCCATCCAGCGTGTGAGCACCAAGCCGTACAAGATCCGCCTCGCGCGAGTCGAACTCCGGCAGGTCGCGGGCAAGACGCGCCACATGCCCGCCGACTTCATCGCCGGCCACAACGACGTGACCGACAAGTTCATCGCGTGGGCCAAGCCGCTGGTGGGCAAACTCCCCGAGATGGTCCGCATCTACGAGATCAAAGGCGGCGGCCTGATCCAGCAGGCCTGATCCGGCAGCATTGATCGAGCAGGCCAGACGCGCCGCGCATTCACGCCGCGCTTCTCCGTGCAAACTCCTCCCGCCTCGATACTCGCTCCCGCACTCCACCCGACCCGTTCCGCGCTCTGCACCCCCATGCCCCCACCCGCCATCGACGTCCGCGTCATCAGCATCGGCACCCTCGGCGCCAACTCGCTCTGGGACGAGCGCACGCCCGTCCGCACCGGCCACGCCACCTGCACCCTCATCCGAAGCGGCAAGAAGACCATCCTCGTCGATCCCGGCCTCCCCGAGGCCGCCATCGCGGCACGCCTGAACGAGCGCACCGGCCTCAAAGTCTCCGACATCACGCACGTCTTCCTGACCAGTTACCAGCACGACACGATGCGCGGCGTGCGCGCCTTCGAGCACGCCACCTGGTACATCGGTCAGAACGAGCGCGAGGGCGTCGGCGTGCCCCTCGCCGAAGACCTCCGCAAGGCCGCGCTCGCCGGCGATGAGGAACTCCGCGCCCGCCTCGAACGCGACGTGGCCGTGCTCAAGCGCTGCCGGGCCGCGCCCGACCGCGTCGCCGACGGCGTCGACCTCTTCCCCATGCCCGGCGTCACCCCCGGCCTCACCGGCCTGCTCATCGCGCTCCCGCGCAGCACCCTGCTCGTCTGCGGCGACGCCATCGCCACTTCCGACCACCTCGCCAAGGCCATGGTCCTCCCCGACAGCATCGACGTGCGCCAGGCCCAGGAAAGCCTCAAAGAAGCCGTCGAGATCGCCGACGCCTTTATCCCAGGGCGCGACAACATCATGCCCAACCCCCTGCGACGGGCGTTCTGACACCGTTCAGCGCCGACCACGCCGGAGTCGTCGTCCTTGATCGACACGCACTGCCATCTCACCTTCCCCGACCTCGGCGCCGGCGAGCCCGCGCGCGTTCAACAGGTCCTCGCCGACGCCGCGGCCGCGGGCGTCACCGGCTGCATCACCATCTCCACAACCACGCGCGACTGCCTCGACGCACTCCGCATCGCCCGCGCCCACGAGCGCGTCTGGTGCACCGCCGGCGTCCACCCGCTCTACGCCGCGCCCGGCAAGGGCGAAGACACCGCTTCCTCCGGCGACTCCTCGCGTTCCGCGCGCCTCACCGACAAGCACGACTGGGCCAACCTCGCGCTCGTCGCGAGCGACCCCAAGTGCGTCGCCTGGGGCGAACTGGGCCTCGATCAGCACTACCAGGACCCGCCCCAGGACGTCCAGCGCCGCGTCCTCGACGAGCAACTGGCCTTCATCGAGTCGTGCCACCGGCGCGAGAACGCGCGCACGCTCCCCGTCGTCATCCACTGCCGCGAGGCCTTCGACGACCTCATCCCCATCCTCCGCGCAAGCAGCCTGAGCCCCGAGCGCTTCGTCTTCCACTGCTTCACCGCCGGCCCGCGCGAGATGCGCCAGGTCCTCGACTTCGGCGCGATGGTCAGTTTCACCGGCGTCATCACCTACCCCAACGCCCCGCACACCCGCGAGGCCGCCCTCCTGGTCCCGCCCGACCGCCTCATGGTCGAGACCGATGCGCCCTTCCTCTCCCCCGTCCCGCACCGCGGCAAGAAGCCCTGCATCCCCGCCTACACCGCCGACACCGCGCGCGCCCTCGCCGCCCTCCGCTCCACGCCCTTCGAGGCCTTCCACGAGCAGGTCAACGCCAACACCGAGCGCTTCTTCGGCATCCGCTGACCGCCGCGTGGGCTGGCGCGCCCCGGCGCGATCGAACGAACTCGTGGCGTGCAGGAGTTCGCTGAGTGGACAATCAATGGTCGCTCACCCCCGCCGCGCTGTCGCCGCGCACGCATCGGCGCACGCCGACCGAAGGGCGCACCCACGCAACTCGGCGCGCGCTGACGGCTTACGCAGTGATCGCCGCGCTGGCCGCATGGCTCGCGCCCCTCAGCGCCTGCGCCCTCGTCGATCGCAACATCGAAGTCACAGGCCGCGCCTGGCCCCTCAAGGCCCCCGACGGTTTCGACCTCTGGGCCTGCCGCATGGCGATCCAGGGGCGCGAAGTGAACAACCCCCGCGCCATCGTCTTCTACGCCCAGGGCTCCGAAGACGTCAGCCTCTTCCGCAGCATGGACGCACTCGCCGGTTTCTGCGAGATGAACGCGCCGGTCTACGGCGTCGAGCGCCGCGGCGTCTCCCCCGGTGCTCCCGGCGCTCCCGTCGATCACGCCGCCGCCCTCAAATACGCCACCTTCCAGACGCGCTTCGCCGACTCGCGCCAGGTCCTCGCCTGGGCCCGCGCTCAGCATCCCCCGCGAAACAACCTCCACACCCCCGTCCTGCTCATGGGCGCCAGCGAAGGGGGCGACGTCATCTCCGCCGTCGCCGCGGCCGAGACAGACATCGCCGGCGTCGTCCTCCTCGGCTCCGGCGGCGGGTGGACCCAGGAAGAAGAGTTCCGGCACTTCATCAAGACTCGCGGCGCGGCCTTCGGCCTGCGCACCACCGAACAACTCGACGCCGCCGTCGCTCACATCCGCGCCCACCCCGATTCCGACGAACTCTGGCTGGGCCACCCGCTCCGGCGCTGGAGCACCTTCATGTTCCGCAAGAGCGCCGACGACCTGCTCAAGGTCGATGCGCCGATCCTCCTCGTCCAGGGCGAGGCCGACGACAGCGTGCCCATCGAGAGCGCCCGCGCGCTCAAAGACCTCTTCACCAAGGCCGGCAAGACCAACCTCACCCTTGTCGAAATCGAAAACGCCGACCACCGCTTCATGGACACAAAGTCCGGCGTCAACAAGCGCCCGCTGGTCGAACTGGCGATGGTCGCCTGGCTGCGCGACCGCAACATGCTCAGCAAGACCGAGGCCGCGCTCTTCGAAGCCCGCGTCCGCAAGGCCCACCCCGAGGTCTTTGAGAATGCCGCCCCTCTCGTGCCCTCCGAGAAGGGTTCGACCGAAAAAACCCCTTCCGAGCCCGCGTCCACCGAGCCCTCCCCGCCACGCGTTCCCTGACCCCCCTTTCTTCCCCTTCCTCCCTACCATGCGTTCCTACTTCTGAGAGCCGGAGCGTTTGTCCATGGCGTGGATCACCAAAGACTCGGCGGGGATGAAGGTCGAGCGGCGCAGCGAGCCCTACCTCACCCCCGCGATGCGTCAGGAACTCACCGACAAGTACCTGCCGCGCTACGCACGCAAGCAGGGCGCACTCCTCCCCGCCCTCCACATGCTCCAGCACGAGTACGGCTGGATCCCCGGCCAGGCCATGCTCGAAGTCGCCGACTTCCTCGCCCTCAAGCCCAGCGAAGTCATCGACACCGCCAGTTTCTACGAGGAATACTGGCTCAAGCCCAAGGGCCGGCACCTCGTCCAGGTCTGCCGCTCCATCGCCTGCGAGTTCTGCGGCCAGAAAGAGATCACCCAGGCCCTCAAGGACAAACTCGGCATCGAGGTCGGCGAAACCACCGACGACGGCGAGTTCACCCTCATCGAACTCGAGTGCCTCGGCTCCTGCGGCACCGCGCCCGCCGCGCTCGTCGACGAAACCCTTCACGAAAACCTTACCCCCGCCAAGGTCTGCGAGGTCATCGACCAGACCCGCGCGGCCGGTGGTCATGGTCACGCGCACCACGCCTCCCACAACGGCCACGCGCACCACTAAGCGATCCCGCGCCGCCGACTGCGGCGCTGGGGTGGAAGGTGGGGTGGGAGGTGGGGGGAGGTGGGGGGGCTTGCTTCACCGACGAACAGCTCGCGCGTTCTTTGGTCATTTGGCCATTTGAGTCTTTGGCCATTTCGCGCCGCGCTCATGCCCTCGGCAGAATCGTCAGGAACTTCACCCACGGCCCGACCTCGCCGCGGTACTGGTACGCCATCGACTTGGCGATCTGGTGCGTGTGCCCCAGGTCGTGCACCGTCCACGACGCGAGCAGTTGCCGCAGCGTGACGGGTCCGAACTCGGGGTGCGTGCCGCGTGTGTCGAGCCGCGCCGATGTCAGGTTGAGCCCGCGCAGTTCGGCGAGGTTCGCGCTGCGCCGCTGCGCGAACTCGTCGAGCAACTCGCCCATCGAGCGCCCCTTGTTGCGATCGAACATCGCGTACCGGTCGAACGCCGGGAACGCGCGCGCTTCGCCGTGCTCGAGGATGCACCGCGCCCGCACCATCCAGTTGTGCTCCTCGCCCTCGATGAGGTGCCCGACCACGTCGAAGGGGCTGAACGTCGCCTCGCCGTAGTTGTTCCGCGTCCAGAAGTCGCTCACCCCGCCGAGCATGGCGCGGAGCGCCGCGGGCGTTCGATCCAGCACTTCCAGCGTTCGCGCGAGTTCGAAGGTCATGGAATCGAGCGTAGGAACGAGCGTGCCACCGCCCTTGGCCGCCGCGGGCTCCGCCAGGCGCTCCCGCGGGTTCTGCACCGCTGCAACCCGCGCGTGATCCGAGCCTACACTGCTGGTAAGTGTACACTAACCCATCCGGAGGCCCCGCCATGCCCGCACTTTCGATCCGACCCAACAGCCTCGTCCGCGCCGCGCGCCTCGGCGCGCTCGCCGCGCTGCCCCTCTTCCTCGCCGCCTGCCAGGCCGACTACGCCGCCGACATCCACAACCAGACCCCGCAGCCGCTCTACGCCCAGATCATGGCCAAGAGCAACGACGGCAAGAGCGCGGCCCTCGCCGCCAGCCGTCGCCTCGGCCCCGGCGATCGCGCCCTGGTAGAGCGGCGAGCGGTGGAGGTTGGCGCGGATGA
>ERZ795060.4303-NODE-4303-length-12140-cov-6.633099_pt1 | contig 12140 bp, 10 predicted proteins | sample MGYA00375144_ERZ795060 | MGnify/ENA primary metagenome ERZ795060 (study PRJEB30189, sample SAMN05720157) | activated sludge metagenome | isolation source: anaerobic digester from wastewater treatment plant | place: Japan | collected 2015-05-15 ... | reverse complement strand
GGGCGGAACATGCTTTCTTGCGCCACACAATGTTCATGACTTTCCATTCGGGGGGAGTCAATAGCTTGGAAGAAGGTCTTGGCATTGGATGAAACACTCCTGACGAAAGAATAAGCATCCATGAAAGATCGTCCGGATGAATCAATCAATTAAAACACAGGATATACACTAATACAAGCGGAGTTTTATTAAATAATCGCACTTTGCGGGAAAATTCTGCCTCCCAGGATGGCCGTCCCAAAATCGGTTTTCGGTTCCCACTGGCAGGCGGGGAACGGAGAGGTCCGGGAAAGGATTGGTATTCGGAGTAAAATTTCTGTAAAATTCTCCCGATAATTTTGAGGCGGACATGGTTTGTCTGATCCCACCACGGATGGCGGATCTCAGTGGTTTTCATGGGAGGCCGGCATATGGGGTGGGAGTGGAAGGCCGCCGGTTCCGGTGGTTGTCCCATGGGTTCCTCCCATAGGAGGAAGGGGAATTACGATTTTTACAGATGGCCTATTGATAGATAGGAAGTGGCGTTGGATTCCCATTTCCGAATCGCCAAGGAATGCGTGAGGCATAGACCTTGAAGCTTCCAAATCTAGGTCCATCCGATGAACTCCATTCACCCGCGGCTGGCAAAGCCGACCGTGTTTCCCAACTACTGTTTAGTTCGTATAGAACAGAACAAGCAGGGGAGATTCTGGACGCTCTCGCCTTGGCTGCCCATTCTCCCTGGAATCAGCGGTTGCTGTTATGGACGCTTGCCAGCCCGGATGCGGCGCTGCGGAAACGGGCCGGGGAGATACTGGATACCATTGCTGTTGACTTCGACCTGTTAACACACGAGTTGGCCTCCCCCATGTGGGAAGTGCGGGAAGGGGCGGTGCGCCTGATCGCCAAGAGCGGCCGGCTGGACATCATCCCCTTGCTGATCGCGGAAATCGAAGATTACCACCCCCGCGTGGCCGAAGCGGCCCGGGAAAGTTTATCAAGACTGATCGACAACGCGAAACTCCGGAAACTCAGAGGGGAACTGCCACCCGGGGAAGTGAACGAGGCGCTCGTTATCCTCTTTCAAACCTTGTACATTTCCAAGCGTTCTCCCCGGTTTCAAACCATTCCCTATCTTTTCGAGATCTCATCCTTAGATGAAGAGGCCTTCTGGCAAATGTATTTGACTCTGGATTTACCCCAGTACACGCTTTTGCACGAGGAATTCCTCCGCTATCAAAAAGAAGGCGCTCTCCGGGTGGTGTACCGGGGATTGCTGCAAAAAAACGATCTGGTATTGGACCGGTTAACCGGTTTTCTGGCCATGGCGGTCCGGAATAGCGGGGAAAACGTGAATTATCACCTGGAGGCCCTCCGCAGTCTGAACCGGGCCGATTTTGTCAAAGCAGCTTTCGTTCTCCAGCATTTCCGAATCCTGGCGGAGTTCCAAGGTTTGATCAAATTCATGAATCCGCCGGAACGGATCGTCCTTTTCGATCTGCTCGAAGCGGTCGGCGCCGAGCAGAATCTCGCGTTTCTGCTGCGTTGCCTGCAACTCGACGATTCCCGTATCCGCATCCGCGTGTTGAAAATCCTGGGGGACAATCCCACTCTGGGTCTTCGCCCGGAAGTCTTTGAATTTCTGACGGATACAGATGAACAGATGCTCCTCGCCGCCTTGCGCTATCTGCAAAAGAAAGGAGATCTATCTATCCTTGAACGAATCACTCATTTGGCGCGCAGCAAGAAGAAAAAGGTGCGGCAGGGCGTGATCAGCACCATGTTCAAGATCATGAAGGACAACCTGTTGAAGCGCTTTGATCAGTTCGGCCCCGCCCGCCGGTTGAAAATCCTCAAATCCCTGTTGAAGATGAAACCCAACTTTTTCGAGGACTTGCAATACTTGTCCGAATCTCCCCAGGAAAAAGACCGGATCAAATACATCAAAATGCTGGAAGCCCGGCCTCTTCAAGAGGCCTTGGCGGATTACCGCCGTTTAGCCCGGGATCCCAATCCCCGGGTCCGGGCCGCCGCCCTCATGGGATTCGCACGGATTCAGGATCCGGAAATGCGGTTCAAACTGATCCGCCCGTTTTTCAACGATCCCGATGACCGCGTGCGGGCCAACGCCGTAGACTTGTTGCCGGATCACAAACCGGCGGACGATACGATCACCGCGATCGCTCATGAGTCGGCGCAACAGGGTTCGCGGCGGGAACGCGCCAATGCCTTGGCCAAACTGATCAACTGGGGATATGCTCAATACGAAACCGCTTTGTTGGAAATGCTCCACAGTCCGGATGAAATCACCAAAACCAACGCCCTGTGGATTTTGGGCGTGACGGACTTGCCGCACCTGCTCCCCTATTTACGCGAGGCGGCCAACGATCCCCGCCCCCATGTCCGTCAAATGGCCGTGCGGGGCATCGGCCTGAAAGGCACTGACGAAGATATCCGGGCGCTTATGCCGTTTCTCAAGGATCCAGACCGCTCCGTGCGGGTTGCGGCAAGGAATGCCTTGCGCGCCCGCCTGAATTTGTCTTTTGAAATTTTGTGAGCCCGGGAGGGATTCTACAAAACGCGGGAGAGTGGGGTTACTTCAACGCCTCGATGATTTCCGGCACCGATAGGATGTCGGTCACCCGGACGCCGAAATGGTCGCCGATTACGATCATTTCTCCCTTCGAAAAAGGCTTTTGATTGACCATTAAGTCCACGGGTTCCCCGTTCAACTTTTGCAACTCCAACACCGAGCCGGGCCCCATGGCCAACACATCCCGCACGGTCGCGGTGGTTTTTCCCAGTTCCACCCGGATTTCCAACTCCAGGTTGAGGATGATCTCCAGATTGGTGACATCGCCCATCACCTCTCCATCCTCGAACGTCTCGAAAACCGCCGGCTGGACCCGCACTTTCCCCTCCAGCACCGGCGACCGCCGCCATTTGGCGGATTCCCGCCCGGTCTCCCTTTCCCCCGGGGTGGATTCGACCTCGGTCTCCGGCAAGGCGGAAAACACCCCAGGCTTTTCCGCGCCGGACTTGGCCTTTGGTTCCTTCGCTTTTCCCAATCCCGCCCGCATGAGCGCGTCGATTTCTTCTTGTGACAGAATCGTTCCCATGATTCGACTCGTATCCCTCAGCCATCGAATCCTTCGATTCGTCCCATCTTCGAGGGCGTGTACAGTATATCATGATTCGCGATCTTATGATTCGCGCGGCCTGCAGAAAGATCCCCGTTTCTTTCAAGCCTGGTTTCTTCGATTCACCGGGATTTGAATCTTTGCAGCAACTGCTTGGCGAACACCATCCGGTGGCTGCGTTCACCTGATTCGGGTGCGGGATCTTTCACCTCTGGATCCTGCGGAACGGTGGACTTTTTTTGCTGAATTTTTTCCACCACCGACTCCACAATCGAGATAACCTTTTCCAACACCTTCAATTTTTCATATTTATCATCCAACTGGCTGATGTATTGATTCAACGTTTCATTCAACCGGCCGGGCGCAATCTGGTGGATGTTCAAAACTCCCATCTCTTGGTGCGCCAAAATGGCTTGGATTTTAGCGATGGTTTTGATGTGTTTTGGATCCAGATGAGTGGTCAGGTCTTCCAAGTTTTCTTGTATGAAACGCTGGACGTAGTTCGTGTATTGGTTGCCCAGATCGATTTCGCGCTCCAGCACCGCGAATTGGCATTTCATCTGGTTGAGAGACGCTTCCAGATATTCCCCGATCAGAGTCTGAATCAACGAGGATTTGCGGTCCGGACATTCCACGATATTCGCCAACTTCCGCTTGCTGGCGATGATATCCTGAGCGTTGGCGGCGCAGATCCGCTCCTTTTTCCGCAAATAGGTCAGGTTCTCGGTTTTTCGAATCAGATCAAATCCGGCGTAACGGGATTGGAACAAGTAATCGATGATCCGGGTGGAGTGTTTGATGGATTTCATGCAGGCGGTGTACCGTTCATTTTCGTCCACGCATAAAAATTCCTCCAAATGCTGCTCGTACACCTTTTTTTGCGATTTCTGGATTTCGACGAATTTACGGCGGACCTGGGCGTCCTGAAAAATATGGGTGAGGGTGTCGATCGCGATCCGGCCATTGACATACCGGGCGGCCAGCTGATCCTGATCCACCTCGGGATGCTTACGGACGTACTCGGAAAAAAGGGTTTTTTGCAAGGATTCCAGGAAGGATGAATCCAAACCCATCGAACGCTCCTTGTTTCCCTTCCGGCCTGGAGACCGGTCCCAGCAGCCAGACTGCATCACGAAGCCAATGATGATATCATTCCTTCAACATATTGCCTATTAAAATTTGCTTCGTCAATAGTGAAAAAGGAAAGGCCTTCTTTCCGGCTCCCCCGGACCTGCCTGCCATTGGCCGCGCGAAACGGCCGATTTACCAGTTTATCCCCACCCTTCATCATCGGGATAAACGGAATGGAACTTAACGCTCCGGCGCGGTTCGGCCATCATTGGCTCTACAGTATCCCGCCACACCTGGTAATGGGCGGTCTCCTTGTGCCGGGCGGGATCATCTGGCGTGCGGTACACTTCCACAAGCACAAACCGGGCTGGATCATCGGCTTGCTGGATCACGTCAAACCGGGCGATTCCCGGTTCCCGCACACTATTCCGCGCGTTTTCGATGGTGGCGGCCTTGAAGGCCTCGATTTGATCGGATTTCACATGAACAAAAACTTGAACGATGTACATGGTTTTTCATTCTCCGGACTATTCCTGACGGCCAGGAATGTTGGTTTTGGGAAAGCACGCTAAGCGCGGTAAAGCACGCCAGGCGCGGAAGAAGCATAACCCAGGGCACCCGGTTGGAGTAGAGGAAATACCTCCCCATTGTTTAGGACTGAGTGGCCACCCGCGCAATCCCGGAGGGGGAGTGGCATCGCCCGAGACGAGAGGTCTTCTAGTTTCCAATCCATGGTTGACACCCCTTCTATTCCTATGGTAATTTATCGATTATCTGATTCTCATTTTTTTATTGCGCGAAATGGAAAAGGAGCATGGATGTTCGGCGGGGTTTCACCCTTATCGAACTCTTGATCGTGGTGGCCATCATCGGCATCCTCGCCGCCATCGCCGTGCCCAATTTTCTCAATGCCCAGATCCGCGCCAAAATCGCCCGCTCGCAGGCCGATATGCGGTCGTTGGGGACGGCCATCGAGTCTTTCCGCCTCGACCAAAACCACCTGCTGGTCGATTTCTGGGATGAAAACGACGCCCAGGCTCTGGAACGGCTGAAAAAATGGGGCTTTTGCTCTCCGGACAATCTGGATGACGCCATCCGCAACCAAAAATGCATTCTAGGCAACCTCACCAGCCCGGTTTCGTACATCGCCGCCATTCCCGATGACCCCTTTTTTGGAAAGATCGTCCATACCAGTGACCGGTTGGTTATCGCCCTCGCGGGGACCTATTTTTACGGTGACAACGAAGCCGCCATTCCCGGAAACGACCACAATTTCGCGGGTCTATGGCCGGAAAACGCCAAACGTTTCGGTTTGCAGCCGCTGAAAGAAGGGCAATGGGTGTTGCTGGGCATGGGACCCGACACGACGGCGGAAGAACTGGGCGGCGCGGAGCTGATCCGTGGATTGCCGTATGACGCCACCAACGGATTGATCAGCAAAGGCGATATCACCATGCGAGGGGGGTAATAAGATTTCAAGAATCCAATAGTCATCCCAATGTAGTCATCATAAATGAATGTAAGTAAATAAAAAATGCAGAGGGAGGAAGGCTATGATGAAGCTTACTGCACAGGTCAAGATGCTCCTATGGATTGGTTTTCTTGGGATGAACGCCGCCGCGCAGGACATCACGTTTTATTTTCCTGCCGGAGATTTCTCCGGGGAGCCGGACCGTTTCGGCAACACCCACCGGATCATTCCCATGGAGGCCATCGATCCACGCCCGTTCGGAAACGAAGCCTTGCAAGACGTCTATTTTGATGAGGATAACTTATGGCTGATTTACCGGGTTGAAGGTAACGTTTTGCTCGTGTCTCACGCGCCGGGATTCGGCGAAGACGCGCCCGAACTGACCATGGAAATCACCGTGGCCATGGGCGGAAAATACGAAGTGATCTTGCGCTTCCTCGATTCCAACGACGCGCCGGATACCGGTCCGATCCAGGCGGCGCTGGGGGATGCGCCGTTGGCGCTGTATTCGGCTTCCAACTCCATCCGCGCCACCGGGGGAACCGTGCCGGGTTATCCTACCGTGGGAGGGGCCACGTCCGGCGGGATGTTTTGGTATTCCGCGTCTCTGGGCGAAGTTGAAGTGGAGGCTGGCGGAGTGATCAAAGTCCGGGTTGATGATACGCCGTACGAAGAATTCAACCTCGCTTCCGAAATGTACGTCACCTCCACGTTCCAAGGGGTGACACTCCGGGTCATCGAGTTGAGCGGCGGACTTTCGGAAGTTCAGGTCGGCCCTGGCGCGCAGGAATGGACTACCGACCTCAGCGGCAACCGGTTCCGGACCTGGCCGGTGGATGAAGCCACCTATGCGACGGTGGATTCCTGGTTGACCATCAACGCCAACTCCGGCACCGACAACAAATGGAATATCCGGCAGAACCTCGGACCGTATGGGCCGATCCTCGAAGCCTACCCCAACGGCCCCGAGGACGCGCCAGCCTTGAAAACCAGCGTCATCTTTGCCCAAGCGGGAACCTACGATGTGTATGTCAGCATAGGCGACACCGGCGCGGCCACTCCCGAGGACAACCTGGCGAATCCCAATCCCCTCAAGGTCGCCAAAGAAAGGGATCCCTTGAAAACCTGGGTGGCCGGGGATGGGGAGTTCAAGGGTACGCCGGGATATAACGACTATGAAATCCATCTGGGGAAAATCACCGTTACTGCGGGGCAACAAGTCAATTTCCTCATTGACGACGATCCCGATTATCCTAACGGCCAACGCTCGGTTTATCTCGGCATGCGTTTCGTGAAAGAAACTCAGGTCGTTCTGAAAGAATTCCAGGTCAGCCCCGGGGTGTTCGAGATGTTTACCGATATCGGAGGCAACCAGTACATGACCTGGCCAGTGGACGAAGCCGCCTATGCCACAATGGATTCCTGGCTGACAGTCAACGCGAACTCCACTACAGACAATAAATGGAATATCCGGCAGAATCTCGGCCCATATGGACCCATCCTGGAAGCCTATCCCAGTGGGCCGGAAGACGCGCCCACCCTGCGCACCAAGGTTATCTTCGCCCGGGCGGGGACTTATGACGTCTACCTCAATATCGGTGATACCGCCGCTGCCGATTATCAGCAAAATATTAACGAGCCCAATCCCCTGATTTTCGGATTCGAGGGGGGAGAGTTGAAAACCTATCATCCGAACGACGGCGTTTTCATGGGAACTCCTGGCTATAACAATTACGAAATCGCCATCGGTCAAATCACGGTCACCGCGGGAGAACAGCGCCATTTCATCATTGACGACGCGCCGGACTACGAAAATGGGTATCGTTCCGTCTATCTGGGAATGCGCTTCGTCCTCAGCGAAACGACCGGTGTCGGCGATTGGCACTTATATTGAGAATTGGTTCTCCGAAATCCGGCCGGCCACACGCAAGCGCAATGGAGGAGCAGGGAGTCTCTCCTTCTCCCCCTTCATTGAAGGCAGACTCCCATGAACGGGAAAAGCGCTTTCACGCTCATCGAGTTGTTGATCGTGGTCGCCATAATCGGCATCCTGGCCGCCATCGCCGTGCCCAATTTCCTCAACGCCCAAATCCGCGCGAAGGTGGCGCGGGGCTTGGCGGACATGAAGAACCTGGGCACGGCGATCGAATCTTTCCGGCTCGACCGCAACATGCTACTGGTGGACTTCTGGGATGATGACACGGACTTGGGCGTCGAACGGATGAAACTGTTCGGAATTCCGCCTTTCAATAACGGGCCGGACCGCACCATGATTCAGATTCTCGCGCCGTTGACGACGCCGGTTTCTTACATGTCGTCGATACCCCATGATCCCTTCAATGATCCCAAGGCCGCCAAGGACAGTGAGCAATACATCAAATACGCCAACGGCACGTATATATACGGAGACAATGAACCCGCTTTCAACTTCATTGGTGAGAACCACGGACTCAGCGGACTGACGAAAGCGGGGAGTGTGGAATCCGGCCAACGGCCCCTGCAGCCGAATGAATGGGCGTTGCTCGGGATCGGTCCGGACGGCCTCTGGCAAAGCACCTTGCGGGGAATGCCCTATCAGACCTCCAATGGTTTGAATAGCCTGGGAGATATCGTTATCCGTTCGGGCGGCGGAGGCGAATGAGCGAAACATGCGTTTCGTTTAATAAAGGAGTTCTATCATCATGACCGATCATCACTCTCCCGCGTCCGGATGCGGCTGTGACCGGCGCGGATTCATGGCCACGATAGGGGCGGGATTGGGAACGCTGGTTTTTCAACCCGCCCTGGCACAAACCACCGGCAAGAACCATCGATTGAAAGAACCGGCTTCCGTGTGGGTGGCGTTCCTGTATACGCCATCCGATATATTGCGCAAACCGGGGCAGTGGTGGAGCTGGCCGGGGAACGATTTCGACGCGGAAGGCCGCCAGCGGCAGTATACCAACGCCCTCCGCGGGATAGCGGAAAAACTGGCCATTTCTCTCGAATTTTGTGATTCCCCCCTTCACGACGAATCCGGCGCGGATCAATTCATCCGCCGGGTGATACAAGCCCATCCCGACGGTCTTTTGTTAATCCCTCTCTTCAATGGTTCTTTCAATCTCCTGGATCGGATTCTGGCCGCCACCAGCCCAGAAGCGGATCCATTGATCCCTGCCATCGTCTTTTGTTGCCTGGGCGTCCATCACGGCTCGATCGTCAAATATCAGCGCCAAGGAGTCCACTACATCCAATCCCTGGACAATATGGACGCGGTGGAATACGGCCTGAAAATGATCCAAGCCCGCAAATTCATGGCCAACAGCCGGATCCTCAGCGTCGCAGGCACGGAGGATGGCCAGGAGGCGGTAGTTCCGTTTTGGGGAACCACCGTGAGGACAGTCTCCCTCCGGCGCTTCGAAGAAGAGGTGAACAAGACTGCCATCACCCCGGAAGTGGAACAGCTGGCCCGCGAGTTCAAAATCAACGCGCACAAAATCCTCGAGCCCGCCGATCCGGAGATTCTGCAGGCGGCCCGCGTGCATTTCGCCAACCGGCGCCTCCTCGAAGCGGAACAAGGCGACGCGATGATGATGGATTGCCTGCGGCGCGGCGAATTGATGCCCTGCATGAGCTTCATGACCTTGCGCGATCAAGGGATCGCCGCCGGCTGCGAAAACGATCTCGGCCCGACGCTGACCTTGATGCTGGTCCAACAGCTATTTAACCGCCCCGGGTTTCAACACAATCCCTGCTATGAAACGGAACGGAATCATTATTTCGCCTCCCATTGCACGTCCGCTTCGAGACTATTCGGTATCGAACAACCGCAAGAGAAATACCTGCTGCGCAACTACGGCCACACCAACGATCCGACCTGCTGCCCGCAAGTATTGTTTCGTCCCGGCGAGGAGGTGACTATGGCGCGCTGCATCCCCGAAGCGGAACCGCAAATGCTGCTGTATTCAGGGAAAGTTGTGAAATCCTACGACATGCCCCCCGTCGGCGGCTGCCGCACCAATGTGGAGATCACCATCAACGAATGGGACGACGCGTGCCAGGTGAAAGGCCATCACAACGTTTTGTTCTATGGCCATTTCGCCCCGCGGTTGAAGCAATTCTGCCGATTCTATGGAATCCAAGTTATGACCTGAAATCCCCGCGGAAACGCGAGACGATTGCCTCTCCCCCTGGAGGAAATAGGGCGAGGGAAGCCCTTAATAGGCGGTAGACATCCTCTTTCTGCCAGCGGCTCACTGATTATTTATACAGTACTCTTATCACTTCTCCCCTACTATCGTGTCCAGCCAGGTGTAGATCTCTTCCTTCGCCTCCGGGGTGATGTCATGCGGGCCGGGATCGAGCCGGCTGCGCAAGCGCTCCTCCACGCCGTACAGCCGCCACAGGCCGCGGGTGGAGAGCGTCATGGCGTGCGCCGCGTAGCCTTCGGGGAAGATAGCATCCCCGCTCGTCTGGTAATTGAAATACCCCCGCGGGGCAACGAGGCGGATGACGTCCTCGAAATCCCACGCCGGAAGGCGGCCGGCCCGCAACTCGATCCGCAGACGGGGCAGGTACGAAAACCAGTGGTCGCGTGCCCAGCGGCCGGGATTGGCGTCGGCGCGCAGGGGAGCATATCCGCAGCTGGCGGCGGCGGCCTGGAGGCGCTCATCGAAGGCCGCGGTGAAGAGCGCCTCTTCCGCGCCGAGCGAGTGGCCGATCGCGCCGATGCGTCCCGTGTCCACCTCGGGGAACGATTGCAGAATATCCAGCGCCCGGCGGCCGTCCTGGATCATCTTCCCCAAGGCGGACAAGTTGGAAAAACGCTCATAAAACGTGCGCGTGTCGAACGGCCCATGGGGGCCGATGCGTTCGCCCGCGGTAATTGAATCGGGAATGAGCACGATGTAACCGCGCCGGACGAGTTCAGGTCCGAATTGGATGCTGGCGCGCCCCGCGTGACCGGCCGGCTCTTCCTTGCCGAATTCCGTGGTCTGATGGAACACGATCATGGCGGGATTTTTCTCTTGCCGAGAATCCGGCAACAGGAGATAGGCGGTCACCGGATCATCCGGCGCGGCCAGGTAACGGATTTTCTTCTCGGTATAGCCGTGCTGCGGAGTGGCGGCGAGAATTTCTACTTCCACGGGCAACCCCGGCGGATTGACCGGTCCGATGTCACGCAATAGCAGAGATTTCAATTCCTCGCGGAACGCTTCCCACTCCTCCCGCGTGGCCGGCAGCGTGTGATGGGATCGCTTTAAATCCGGCCGGGCCGCGAGATGGGTTTCCAGCCAACGATACGCTGCCTCGCGTACCTCCCGCGGGAACGAGTGCGGCCCAGGCTCGAGGCGCGTGTCGAGCGAATCCGCCGCCCCGTAAAGCGCATACACCTGCCGCAATTGCGTATAAATATTACGCAGGTTGTCCGTGTTGGGAAAAATATCGTCATTCAGAGTAGACCAGTTGAACAACGGCCGCGGGGCCGCGCAGGCGAGGATTTCATGCCAATCAAAGGGAATCTCGTCCACCGGCTCCAGATAAAAACCCAGACGGGGCATCAGCGGCGTGAGATGGCTCCAACGGTTGGCGGCCGGATCGGCGCGCAGTGTAGTGAAACCGCAGCTGGCCACGGCGGCGGAAATGCGCGGCTCGAAGATCGTGGCGAAGAGGGTCCCGTACGCGCCATGCGAATGGCCGATGCAGCCGATGCGGTACGGATCGGCGAAGGGCAGCGTTTCGAGATAATCAACCAGACGCTGCACATCCCACACCATCTTTCCCATAAAGGACCAGCGTGGATGCTTGCGGTAGAAAATCGCGGATTCGTGGTACGGCTGTGTCCCGGCAGGGATACGTTCCCCGAAGCCGATGGCGTCCGGCGCGAGGCACACGAAACCGCGCTGGACGAGTTCCAACGCAAGGGCCAGTTTGGCATTTCCCTTTATACCGCATGGTTCATCTTTCCCTTGCGCCACGGTTTGATGGAGCACGATCATCACCGGGCGCGGAGTTGTGGGAACCGGCTTGGGGATGAGCAGGTAGGCGGGTATCCAATCGTCCATTTCCGTGGCCACGCGGATATGGCGGCGGAGGTACGTTCCCAGGTCTTCTTCACCCAGCACTTCGGCATAGGGAGGCACTGGTTTGAGATTGCTGGGCTCACCCAAAATAGCCTGCAGTGTGCCGAGAATCGCGTCACGTTTGGTTTCCCAGGCTTGGATGGAATCGATCTTCGAGGTTGGATCAAGTGTGCTTTGCAGCAGAGGCAATAAATCCGAAAACCCAGCCTGTGGAGATCGGATGTCCGGCTTGGTCTGCTGAGTGACCGCCAGCCAGTTCTCCCACTGGTGGCCTTCCCAGGCGTGGGCGGGAAATGGGCATGTCAACCACACGGCCGCGCCGAGAGTAAGGCATGAGATTGAATGGCGTTGGGATAATCGTGCATGATATGTTGGCATACCGTCTCCCCTTTCGATGATCGTTATCTACCACATCCC
>ERZ795060.4301-NODE-4301-length-12142-cov-20.117647_pt1 | contig 12142 bp, 12 predicted proteins | sample MGYA00375144_ERZ795060 | MGnify/ENA primary metagenome ERZ795060 (study PRJEB30189, sample SAMN05720157) | activated sludge metagenome | isolation source: anaerobic digester from wastewater treatment plant | place: Japan | collected 2015-05-15 ... | reverse complement strand
CAGCCGTACAGGAGGTACGGCGTCATAGGGTTGCGTGCGTGCTTCGATAAACTCAGCAACCATGGTTCGACAGGAGATCACTGAGCGTGTTGAAGTGCTCACCATCCTTCATTAGATAGGATCAGTACAGGTGCCGTTTTTTTTGCCGAGCACCGCAGGACACGGCGGGAAAAGGGCGAGGACTGTTCGAAGCACCGATGCAATCGGTGCAAGTTCCGCAGCCCCCGCCGTGGACGAGGAGCGCAGGGAATCCCTCATGAAATGAGGGACAAAAAACGATAGGCGCCAAGCCGGGGTAAAGGGGATGACAAGGGGAAAAGGGGCTGGCCGGTCATCGAGCCTGTCGAGATGAAGCCCTTTTTCCCCTTGTGAAAAGAATATTATGGAGTTGTTGCCGTCTGGACAAAAGAAAGTCCGAATGGAAAGAATAGTTACATAGACTAATATCAGGAAAAAAAATTTATAACAGTAACTATCGCCAAAAAATTTCCTTTAAAAAATCTTTATACGCATCAAGCCCTTCCTCTAACTTTTTTACCAGAGCTGTTCCCATGATAAACCCATCAGCATAGTGTAGTGCTTGTATAATATCTTCTTTGCCCTGAATGCCAAATCCCAGAACAACAGGAACCTTTGCAAAGTGTTTTGCAGTGGATAGTATATGTTGCATCTCATCGGTTATAACAAGGGTACTGCCGGTGGTTCCTCTCAGTGAGACAGTATACAGAAAACCTGTTGCCTGTGAACAGATATTTTTTATTTGTTCTGGTGTTGATTCAGGTGTAATGAAATGGATGTAATCCAAATGGTGTGCCTTTGCACGTTTGGCAAATCGTTGTGATTCTATATACGGCACATCAGCCAGTATAATGCCTTTAATCCCATGTAAGGCAAATTTTTCAAAAGTAGTATCAATGTCATTATAAAAAACTTTATTTGCATATGTCATAATATATATATTTTTTGACCTGTTATGTTTAATGCAATATTCATGTAATGCGCTACAGCTTTGTAAAACAGACTCAGTTGTTACACCAGCTTCAAGTGCTTTGTGTGATGCTGATGCAAGCACTGGTCCATCGGCTACGGGATCGCTGAATGGTAGCCCTATCTCAATAAAGTCAAAATAGCGCAATCCTTCTATGGCTGCCTGTAAAAAAGTTTGCGGGTCGGGATAATTGCCAACTAAATAAAATCCATTATATGTCATAGTGCCACTTCCTTCAATATAGTATCTAAGTCTTTATCGCCACGGCCTGAAAGATTAATGATAACCGATGTACCGGCAAAACTATTTCTATTTTCAAGTACATAACCCAGTGCATGGCTGCTTTCAAGTGCGGGGATAATGCCTTCAGTGCGCGTCAGTGTAATGCACGCATCCAGTGCCTGTTTGTCGGAACAGGTGGTGTACATAACTTTATTGCTGTCTTTCCAGAAGCTGTGCTCAGGACCAACAGAAGGATAGTCAAGCCCTGCAGAAATGGAATGAACATCCATAACCTGTCCATCATCATTTTGTAACAGATAGCTTAATGCACCATGCAATATACCAGGCTTCCCTAAAGTAAGTGATGCACAGTGCCCTCCGGGATATAGCCCTTTGCCTCCAGCTTCAACACCAATACATCGTGTAGAAGTATTAATAAAGGCGTGAAAAAAACCAGCGGCATTGCTGCCACCGCCAACACAGGCAACACAAAACTCAGGTAACTTTCCGGTGAGTGTCATAAATTGCTGCTTAGTTTCATTGCCAATGACTTTTTGAAAATCACGTACAATCATTGGAAAAGGATGAGGGCCACTTACCGAACCCAGCAGGTAGTGTGTTGTGCGTACGTTGCGCACCCAGTCGCGTAGCGCCTCGTTTATTGCGTCCTTCAAGGTTTTGCTTCCCGATGTCACCGGAACAACTTCAGCACCTAAAAGCTTCATTCTTTTAACATTGGGCATTTGCCTTTCAATATCAACTGCACCCATGTAAACAGTGCACTCCAGACCCAGTAGCGCAGCAACGGTTGCAGTGGCCACGCCATGCTGTCCTGCACCGGTTTCAGCAATGATGCGTTTTTTTCCCATAAAGCGCGTAAGCAAAGCCTGCCCTAATGTGTTATTGAGCTTATGAGCACCGGTATGCAGTAAATCCTCTCGTTTAAGATACAGCACTATTCCAGTTTGTTCAGAAAGTCGCCTGGCAAAATATAGTGGTGTTGGTCTGCCCGCATAATGGTGCAATAATTCGTTTAATTCCTGTTGCATGGATGTATCCTGCAAAAAATGCTTGTACGCATCTTCCAATTCTATGAGGGCATTGATGAGTGTTTCAGGAACAAACCTTCCACCGTAGTTTCCAAAGTATCCATTGTTATCGGGATATGTCATGACCGCACTCCTTAATTGTTTGTATTAATTGTTTCATTTTTGAAATATTTTTTATGCCGGGACTATCTTCTATGCCACTTGCTACATCAATGCCAAAAGGATGTAAAGTGGTACACAGCTTCTGGACATTATTTATATTTACTCCCCCGGAAATGATTGTTCTATTGATGTGAGCAAATGATGCAACGCTTCCCCAATCAAATTGTTTTCCTGTGCCTCCATACTGTGATGAATCAAACGTATCAAAAAGATAAAAATCTTTATGGTCAATAACCGGAATTACGTGCATGGAAAAATTTTTACCAACTCGTATTCCAAGAAAAATAGTAAAATTGGGCGATAGTTCCACGTAAGCGTCTTCAGAATAAATCTGCAGTGCGTCCAGCCCTAATGCACGGGCAATTGATGCAATAGCATTAGGACTATTGTCTACAAAAACGCCAGCACTCATCACGCCATATTCTTTGCAGATTGCAATACACTCTTTAGCTGTCATGAAGTTACAGAAGCGCGGCGAGCCTGTGTAAAAAATAAACCCGCAGGCGCTAACTCCTAACCTGCATGCAGCTTCAACATCACCTGTTCTGGTAAAGCCGCAAAATTTAACAAACATGTGATAACTCCTGCAGTAGTTTTTGTGGATCGTTTGCTTTCATGAGGGCAGTTCCAACTAAAAAGGTAGTTGTTCCTGTTTGCTCTTTTATTCGCTGTAGTGTTTCAGGATTATTGATACCACTGGCACAAATCGTTTGGATATTATCTGGAATACTTTTCAGTGTGGCAATGGCTATGTCATATTCAAGTTCAAGTGTGTTCAAATTCCGTATATTAACCATTATATAATCAGGTTGTAAGGTAAGAACGCTATCAAGTTCAGATATTGTGTGCACTTCAATAAGTGGCAATAGTCCTTTACTCGTAGTATATGTAAAAAGATGATGTAATTCGTCAGAAGTAAGCAAACTAGCAATAAGCAGTATCATATCTGCACCAGCGTTGTATGCAATATCAATCTGCTCCGGATAACATATAAACTCTTTGCACAACACTGGTAACCTAACAGCATCAGCCACATGGTATACATCATCAAAGCTTCCGTTAAAATAGTAACTATCGGCTAAAACGCTTACAGCTTTTGCACCGGCCTTCTGATACAGTGTTGCCTGTGTGGCAGGGTCAACGTCTTTGATGGTGCCAGCTGATGGTGAAGCCTTTTTCACCTCTGCAATAATATTAATGGAGCTATCGCACACTAAAGGAAAAATGGGGCGATTGCGTTTTGGAAATTTTTGTAGTAGATTAATAACATCAGCACGCTGCTGTAATTTTTTACGTTTCATCATTGCAAGTGAAAACATGGTTTAGCCTTCCTGTAGTTTGGTAAGTGTTTGTGCAACGCTACCGCTATGGATGACGTCAAGCGCTACCGTGTAATTATCTTCTATGGATGAATCATCATCCAGTACAAAAAGCGCCAGTGCTGTATTCAGTGCTAAAAGTTTGCTAAGTGGGGTGAGTGTAGTATTATTTATCGTTTCAATAAACAGTGTTGCATTTTCCTGCGGTGATAAATCTTTAGGGATAGCATTGGCTTCATCGTTACTTAAAAATTTTTCTGGATTAATGGTAAATGTGCTGATCTTGTTATTACAAATTTCAACAACATGGGTTGGATGTAGTGGTGATACCTCATCCATGCCATTTGCAGAAGAATAAAGTATCAGGCGCTCATATCCTAAAGGCAATGCAGCCTGTGCATAAACTTCTAAAAATGAAGGGTGAAAAACGCCAATCATTTGACGTTTTGGTTGTAATGGATTGGTAAGCGGCCCTAAATAATTGAATATAGTGCGCACACCCAATTGTTTCCGTACCGGGGCTGCATGTTTCATGGCAGGATGGTAATTGGGTGCAAACAAAAATATAAATTTATGTTTGTTAAAATAGCGCACTGCATCCTGCCCAGAAAGGTTTACCGGTATATTCAGGGCTTCATAAAAATCAGCCGAGCCACTTTTGCTGGTAACCGAACGGTTGCCATGTTTTGCAATTGGGTAGCCCATGGCGTTAAGAATAATGGCAACAGCGCTTGATATATTAAATGAATGTGAGTGATCGCCACCGGTGCCGCAGGTGTCAAAGACGCTTTCAGTGATGGGAAGGCTTACTGCAAATTTCCGCATTGATTTAATGGCACCGCTGATTTCCTCGGGTTTTTCCCTGCGTACTTTCATTGCAGCAAGCACTGCCGCTAGTTCAATCTGTGATATCCTGCCATCAAAGATAGAATCAAACAGATATTCGGATTGTTCCATGGATAATGTGTTGCCTTCAATTGTTTGCGTTATAAGCTGTTCTGTATTCATAAGATCCTCCTGTAAAATTTTTTAAAATCTGTAATCCGTACTCTGATGCGTACGATTCGGGGTGAAACTGTACACCCCATATAAATTTTGTTTTATGTTTTAAAGCCATGATTTCACCATCGCTTGAACGGGCTTCAATGCTAAGGCAGTTGGGGAAGTCAGTTTCACTTACCACCAGTGAATGGTAACGGGCAGCGGTAAATTGTTGTGGAATGTTGTGAAATAGTTTTCCGCCATAATGTTGAATTATATCAGTTTTACCGTGCATGATTTTTTTTGCATGAACTATTCTACCACCATATACATACCCAATTGCCTGCATGCCCAGACACACACCCAGAATGGGTATATCATGAATGTTTTGAATGACGGTTACTGTAATGCCTGAATGCGCTGGGGATGAAGGGCCTGGTGATAAAATGATACCGGTATAGTTGTGGAAATTAATTGACTCAAAATTCGCATCGTTGCGGTAAACATCCACATCTTCTCCCAGTATGCGCATGTACTCAACCAGATTATAGGTAAATGAGTCATAGTTATCAATTATACAGAACATTACACAATCTCCTTTACCATAGTTTTTGATTTTGCAAACGGCAGGCTTACCGAAAGCGCTTTAAGTTTATGTACTATTTCATTAAATTCATTCTCCGGAATACTATCGTACACAATGCCAGCACCCGCCTGTAAAAATGACCCTTGAGGTGAAAAGACAGCTGTCCTGATGGTAATACAGGTATCCATGGTATTGTTAAATCCAATGTAGCCCACACACCCGGCGTAAATGCCGCGGGGATGCGGTTCAAGCTGGTCAATAATTTCAATAGCGCGCACCTTGGGGGCTCCGGTTACTGTGCCAGCAGGAAAGGTATGGCGCAGTACATCACTTAAACTAATCCTGTCATCGAGTGTAGCAGTAACGTTTGAAACCAGGTGAATAACGTGCGAATAATCTTCCGGTTGCATAAACTGAGTTACCTGCACGCTTCCCGGCTTTGCAATGATACTTAAGTCATTGCGTGCTAAATCAACAAGCATCAGGTGTTCTGCGCGTTCTTTTTCATTGTTAAGCAAAATCTCTTTGTTTTTTTTATTCTGAGTCTTTGTTTTCCCCTGGGCGATAGTTCCTGCAATTGGCCTTAATGTAGCATTAGTGTCCTGTACTTTAACGTGAATCTCAGGCGAGCTTCCGGTAACAGTAAGATCGCCGTGTTTCATGTAAAACATGTATGGCGATGGGTTGACCTGCCTCAGTTTAAGATAGAAACGATAGGGATCAACAGGTTCATTGATGAGCGCACGCATGCTCAGCACCACCTGCAATGCCTCGCCGTCTTCAATTAAGGTTTTTGCCTGTGACACTTTTTCCATGAATTCGTCTGGTGAACTGGTGAAATCTAAGTCAATTGATTCAGAGTATGCTGGCAGATATGGCAGCGAAGTTGAGGATAGTGTATTGATAATGGTGTCTTCATAGGTATGAAGGCATTGTATTGCCTGGTTATAGGCTGATTCAATGCTGCCATCATGTGTATAGATACATGTAGCAATGTAGTATGTATTGTATTTATTGTCATAGCAGATGAAGTCATCAATATGGTGCAGCACCATTAATGGATGCAGTGTGTCCTGGTGTATGAATTGTCGCAGATGACCGGTGTAGTTAACCAGGTCATACGCAAAATAACCTGATAGGCCTCCGTTATATGAACCAAAGCGTTTAAAAGAAGGTGAGCGATAGCGGGCAATATATGTGTCAATAAAATCGAAGGGATCAGAACAGAGAATTTTTTTTGTTTGAGAACTATCGCTTATAACAATATGGGGAGGGCTAAATAATAGTGTTTGTGCCGGATTAAAACCTAAAAACGAAAATCTACTTTGCTTTTTGTTTTGCTTAGCACTTTCAAAGAAGATACAGTCGCCATTGTTGATAAACGATTTCAGTATCAGCAAAAGGCCCGGATGAGAAAGATTAAGCTCCTTATAGATAGGGATGCGATTGTATGTACTACACAAACTTTTGCACTGTTGTAATGTTGGATACATGGTATTACTCCTTGCTGTAAAATAAAAAAGCCGTGGATTGGTTTAACCCACGGCCATAGTGCCATAAAAAAGCCGTGGGTTTGATGTCCACCCACGGCTTTGCCATTTTCATTTATACAATAATAGCCCTTCAGGTGGACATCATGTTTGTCCACCACCACCAGCTATTGTTAACTGCAAATGTTACCAGTGTTATCTTCATTGCTGTGTTACGTTTAATGCCTTTAAAATTATATCGTTAAATGACATAAAAACTAGAAATAAAAAATGTCAACAATTTTTTATTTTTTAATATTTACATCATCTGTCTGATGTTTATCTATGCTCTGTTCCACAGGGCATGATTGCGAAAGTCAGGTACGAATACCAAGCTTTGGAAATACATAAATATTCAAAGCAAACCACAATGCCATAAGGATCAAAAACCATATTGCTTCTTTCATACGTGCACCTTTTACATTTTATCCACAGGATGAACCTGTATCAACCATAAAACCAGCACCATACGGTGTGTCCACAAAATCTATGGTAATGTTGGTTCCAGCATCCATAAACCGTGCAATATCGCTGTCATACATTACGGGGATTTCGTTTGCAATTACTACTGTATCTTTTGTGTTTTCTGACTCATCCAGAGCCAGTCCCAGACGTGGGCCGCCTCATCCAATACCGGCAAAAACAAGTCTTAATCCAGGCTGCTTAAATTCAACATCTTTGGCAGCTTCAATAATTTTTTGTTTAGCTGAATCTGTAATAGTTATGTTCATGATAAAACCTTTACAATAATTTTATATAATAATAAAATACTAACATTTTTGGGATTTTCAAGTATTTTTTTGTTTATATGGCACTAATTATTGCTTTTTTCCAATATTGTTGACAGGCAATCATGTATTTTGTATAGTTTTAATACGTGAAGTAAAAGGTAAAGCATATATGTTAACATTTGAAATAGAAGCCTTACAAAATATTAAAGAAAGGCTATTGCAAAAAATTCCTGATCACTTTGTATGCATGTATGCATTTGGTTCACGTGTACGGGGTGATTTTACTGCTGATTCTGATTTTGATGTGCTTATAGTAGTTAAAAACAAAACACCACAAATTGAAGATACAATCGTTGGAGTAATTGTTGAAGAAGAATTGCAGCATGGTATATCATTTACTCCACTCATTAAAGATAGCAAGTCATTTGAATTAGAACAACAATATCACACTCCATTCTATAATAATATTGTAAATGAAGGTATACAATTATGACATTGTCATCGGAAGATAAAAAGACATTAAGCCAATTCAGATTACAAAAGGCAAAAGAATTTCTTGATGATGCACAAAAAAATTTTGATGATGGACGGTATAGAACTTCAGTAAATAGAAGTTACTATGCTGCGCTTAATGCTGCACGTGCACTTCTGATACTTGAGGGGGCAAATCCTGAAACACACGACGGGGTAATTACAATGCTGAGTTTGCGTTTTGTAAAAAAAGGCATACTCCCTTCAGAAGTGATTAAATCTTTTAAATTGTTGCTATCACGCAGAACTGATGTCGATTATGGTGATTTTGATTCTATTGACAAAGAAGAAGCCCTTGTTTCACTGAATGATGCAAAAACCTTTATAGAAGCGATTGAACAGGCAATGAAAAAAATACTGTTATAATAGTAATATTGCTTGCACTAAAGCCTGTTAACAGTAACTATCGCTCACACTTAATACACTATATCCAGCACTTCCTCAAAATAGCTTACAAAGCGCGCATCAATGCCTTTCTTGATATGTTCGGGTAATTCATCAAAATCTTTTTTATTCTCAGCAGGGTAAATGATGGTTTTAACCTTTGCTCGTTTAGCTGCAAGGGTCTTTTCTTTTACTCCTCCAATAGGAAGCACTCTTCCGGTAATGGTAAGCTCGCCGGTCATTGCCACACTTTTTTTAATGGGCTTATTTTTAGCAAGTGAGTACAGTGCTGTAGCCATAGTAATACCGGCTGAAGGACCATCCTTGGGGGTAGCGCCTGCTGGTACATGCAGGTGTATAAAATGATTTTCAAAGAAATTGGGATCAATGCCAAACTGCTTAACTTTGGAGCGAATATATGAATAGGCAATTTCTGTTGATTCTTTCATAACATTGCCAAGCTGTCCTGTTTGTGTAAAACCCTTTGTTTTTGATGGTATTGCGGTTGCTTCAATATACAGCGTTGCACCACCTAAGCTTGTCCAGGCAAGCCCCATGACCACCCCCGGAATTGGCTTTTTATAGAGTGACTCATCGGTAAAGCGGGGTTTGCCCAAAAACTCTTCTAAATTTTGTGTTGTGACAGTAACTGTTGATGTTGTCCCTTCAATGATTTGTCGGGTGGCTTTTCGCATAATCTTTTTTATGTTATTTTCCAAACTTCGAACACCTGCTTCACGCGCATAGCCGTCTATAATATTTTTCAGAGCTGCTGTGTCTATCTTAACCTCGCTTTTATACAGTCCATGCTCTTTAAGCTGCTTGGGTATGAGGTATCGCTTTGCTATCTCCAATTTTTCCTCAAGTATATAACCGGATAGATGCATGATTTCCATACGGTCCATCAAAGGCAGGGGAATGGTGTCTAATTGGTTGGCGGTTGCAATGAAAAGGATATTTGATAAATCATAGCGAACGTCTAAATAGTGGTCAAGGAACTGTGAATTCTGTTCAGGATCAAGTACTTCCAGTAATGCTGACGCAGGATCGCCCTGAAAGCTAGCACCAATTTTATCAATTTCATCAAGCATGATGACCGGATTTGATGTTTCTACCACCTTAAGACTCTGGATAATTTTCCCGGGCATTGCCCCAATGTATGTTCTACGGTGACCTTTGATTTCAGCTTCATCACGCATACCACCAAGTGAAAAGCGATAAAATTTTCGGTTCAATGCTGCAGCCACTGATTTGCCAATAGATGTTTTACCAACACCGGGAGGTCCAACAAAACAAATTATTGAACCGGTAATACTGCCCTTCTTTTTACCAGCACTGATAAATTCTAAAATTCTGTCTTTGATATCCTGTAGCCCGTAGTGATCACGGTCCAGAATTTTTTTTGCTTTGTGAATATCGTAATTATCTTCGGAATAAATGCCCCATGGCAAAGATGTTAACCAGTCCAAGTAATTTCGGCTTACGCCATATTCTGCTGAATGTGGCTCAAGAACTTTTAATTTTTCTAATTCTTCGTTAAACCGTTTTAATGCCTCTTCACTTAATTTGAGTTTTTTTACACGTTCTTCAAACTTTTCAATTTCAGAAGTTTTTTCATCTTTTTCAAGTCCAAGTTCTTTTTTGATTTCTTTAAGCTGTTCCCGCAAAAAGAATTCCTTCTGGTTTTTGGCAATGCGTTCTTCTATTTGCTGTGAAATTTTTTTCTGTAATTTTGACAGTTCCAGTTCCTTTTTTAGAAGCAGGAGTACCTTTTCAACGCGCGCTTTAACATCAAATGTTTCAAGGATGTCTTGAACCTCAGCTGGTTCGGCTGAAGTAAGGGATGCAACAAAATCAGCTAATTTACCTGGGTCTTCCAGGCTAAAGCGGTTTAAGAAAAGTTTGAGCTCTTCCTGAAACAGTGAATTGGATTTTATTAATTCTTTTACCGATGAAAGGATTGCAGCTGAGTAGGCTTTCATCTCATCAGTTGGCTCAAGCTCAGGTTCGTAATAATGGTCAACCTTCCAGCGGATAACAGGTTGTTCAGTTACTACCTGTGCCAGAGTGAAGCGCTTTAACGCATTAACCATTACCTGTATGGTGTTTTCATCGATAGGTGCTATCTTCAATACCTTGATGGTAACGCCAACCTTATAAAGGTCTTCAGATGTTACCATGCCTTCACGCTGATTTTGAATCAGCACCACACCACCAATTTTATGTTCAGATTCAGCAATGGCACGCGCAGTATTCAGCATAGTATCACCGGTAAGAACCAGTGGTACCATCATGCCAGGGAAAATAGGCCTGTGTGATATAGGTATGATGGGAATAATTTCGGGCAAAATTTCAGATGGCAGTATCAGGTGCTTTGACTCAACAACATGATTTGAATCATCCGGCATAGGGTTTCACCTCTTGTAATCTGTTTTTGCTTATAATGTAGCATTGCAGGTTTAAAAATCAAGATAATTTCTTTTTAGCTAGTTCTCTTTGGGAGCAGGCAAACATACTGGGTTTTAGTCCCATAGGACTAAAAATTTTGAAAAAAAAGACTTTACATATTAATTGAACAAAATAATATAACAAAAGCAAAGAGTATATTATATTATCATTAAAACTACATAGTTCCGTGGAGTTTAACAATGAAGCTAAAATACTACTCCATTCCTTTTTTAATAGCTTTTGTAGCATGCTGTATACATGCCTGTAAAGGGCAGCAGAAAACACTTTCCGGTGTTATAATTTTTGCACAGGGTGATGTGACTATTATTCAGAATGATGTCAATAAACCAGCAGGTATAGGAGCTAACGTTAATCCCAATGATATCATTGCAACTGGCAATCAATCTATTGCTGTTGTTCAGATAGCTGACAGAGCAATTGCCCATATTGGCAGTAACAGTAGGGTTGTTGTACAATCGCTGCTTGATACATCAGTGACACTGTATCTTGAAAAAGGTGAGGTTATATCTAAAGTAGAGCGCCTTCAGAAAGGGCAGGAGTATTCAGTTAAGGCACGTTCTGTAGTTGCCAGTGTTCGCGGCACACAATTTTTGGTGAAAGCTGATGAAAAGATTGGCAAGGTAGCTGTCCATACGGGCAGTGTCAGTGTAAAGCCAATTATAGAAGCTGAAGAGGTAGAAGTAGCAGAAATCAAGGAAACAATAGTGGAAGGGGGCAAGGAGGCGATAGTAACTGTTGAAGAAGAAAAGGTAGCTAAAGAAGTGCCAGTTACTGTTCAGGAAATTTCTGTAAAAGACAAAATGAAGATAGAAACTGCTGCAAAAATAGAAGTTGTACCACAGGAAGTTTTAGCAAAACCAGAATCGCTTGAAAAGGTTCAGGAAACCATAAAACAGAATGTGGAAAAAATAGAAAAGATTGAGACGTTAAGTGAAAGTGAAATTAAACAGCAGATAAAGAAAGAACGAATAGAACGCTTGATGCAGCAAAAAACGCGTACACTGGAAGAGATTAAAGAAGCATGTGAACGTATAGATGTTGTAAAACTGTATTCGGGCAAGACAATACAGGGGGCAATAATAGACAGAACAAATGACTATAAGATATTAACTACAACAGGCGTTGTTGAGGTGCCAAAGAAAAATGTACGGTCAGTTAGTGTATTGCGGTAATGTTTGGAAGTTTTTTAAT
>ERZ795060.4296-NODE-4296-length-12170-cov-6.986215_pt1 | contig 12170 bp, 11 predicted proteins | sample MGYA00375144_ERZ795060 | MGnify/ENA primary metagenome ERZ795060 (study PRJEB30189, sample SAMN05720157) | activated sludge metagenome | isolation source: anaerobic digester from wastewater treatment plant | place: Japan | collected 2015-05-15 ... | reverse complement strand
TCAAAAATAATAAAACGTGGAAGACAGAGAAAATCATAATGAACATAAATCCTAATGTTGAAGCTCCTCAATATCAAGGCGATGGATATGGCAATTTAAAAAACTATATTTTAATGAATTTAGGATATCCTATTGTTCGCGTTGAATTAACAGAAAAACAAATAATTCAGTGCATAATTGACGCACTAACTTTATATACTAAGTATTGTGGCGAAATAGAATATAAAATGATTGTTGCTTATCCACAAAATGGCAATAATTATGTAGAAATTCCTGATGATCCAGATTATAATGAATTTCCTACACAAAAAGAGTATGATCCCTTTAATGATCCAAATGATCAACCTACAATAATAACAAAACCAAAATTAAAACATACATCAATTGTAGATGTAATTTTTAGTAACAATACGCTAGATCGCTTAGGAAAAGCATTATTTACAGGTGGATTAACAGGAGGATTTGGCGATTATGTTTTGCCATTAAATAATTATTTAAGCGCTGGCTCCAGTTATATTAGTGATTTTGATATCACTAATTATTACCTTTATGTGCAAAAACTAGAAGATTTTAAAAAAGCTATGGGCATGAAGCAGACATGGGAGATTATAAATAATAAAATTTATTTATATCCAGCTGATTTTCATTGGTATGAGCCTGTAGGAATAATTTATAAACCAGCAGTAACAGAAGAAATGGCTGAGCAAGAAAACTGGATAAAAGAATATGCGCTCGCACGTGCAAAAATAATTTTAGGAAGAATACGAGCAAAATTATCTGGATTCAACTCAGGTGGAATAAATATAGCCGCTGATGGAGAATCATTAATTTCTGAAGGTCGTGAAGAAGCAAACGCTCTTAAAGAACAATTGATGTCAATGAGTGCTGTAATGCCATTTATTCAGGATTGAAAACTATGACACAAAAAGAACTTAATAATTTGTTTATTGATATTATCAACAATCAACATGCTAAGCAATTTTTTGCCTATAAAGAAGAATTAGAAAAAATTAGCTTGGCTGCAACTAATATTCAAGATCGTATATTTAAAGAATTTATATATCATGAAGCAATAACACAAACTCCAGAAGGAGACGATAAAATAACAAAATCAATGTCTCCAACTGATGATGAAGAAAAAGATACAAATCCTGCATTACACCCTAGCGAGCGTTTAGTGTCAACACATCCAGACAGTCAAGGTTCTGAAAAATTAAAACAAATAATAGAAACATTGCATTCTGAAAAAAATAAAGAATTATTTTTTAAAACAATTATAACGCAAACTTTTACAGCAGAACTATTAAACGAAGCTGTTAAAAACGTTACAGACACTGGAAGAAAAACATATAGCGAAAATCCACAAAAAATATTTTCAGAAACAGCAAAAAGATATCTATCATATGCGAAAAATACAACAAAAAAACTTTTAGAAAGATATTTTAACAAAAAGAAAGACATATTTGGTTCGCCATCCGACGAGCAATGGGAGATTTTAATAAAAGAATTTAATAATGTATTAGACAAGTTTACTAATAGCTCAGCATTGTATAAATTATTTGACAAAGATTCTGATATAAGTGAATTTAATGAAACGAATTTTAATGTTGCGATAAGTTTATGCAACGAACCAAATAAAGTAAAAACATATATATCAAAAGTAGTATCAAATTTAGCCGACATTTTATCTGAAAGTGATATTGACAAAGCATTATTTAAGCGACTTGCTAGCGGCAGAATAATTAAAAATCGTTTAAATATTGATGATATTTTTAATAATGAAGAATTAAATAAATTTTGGTCTGAAATATTTTATCATGAAGTTATAAGTAAAAATGCAGCTAAATTTGACTCATTAATTGCTCATCTTGGACAGCCAATGTCAAAACGAGCAGAACAAAATTTACAAAAACAACTAAACTCTGACAACATGCAAAAAGCGATAATTCCTATACTTAAAGAACGAGATAAAGAAACTAATATGTTTAGAAATGAATTAACAATGTATAGTTTTATAGGTTTAATTATAGGATTTCTAGATGCATATGCAAAAAATTCAAGACATAAAAAACACAAAGATATATTTAATGAATCTGTGTTGATAAATAAAATAATAGAAACCGCTTATTTAGAAGGTATAATATCTAATGCTATGTCAAAATTATATGGAACGACAGAAAATATATTATCAAATTTTGGCAAATTAACTTTTAGTAAAATATCTGCTGATAAATTTATCGACTTGGGTAAAAAAATTATAAACAATAACAAAGAATTGATTGGTCAAATAGCGGATGATTTATCATTAAATATGTATGAAGATATTTCATTAGATATATTATTAAAAGATATTAACACAAAAAATGAGCCAACTATTAAAGAAAGTATAAATTTTACAAATTCTAATATTGTGCCAAAAATATTAAATCAATTACCTAAATATGCTGCTGATAAAAACAATCCAATACCTAAAACATTAGCTGGTAAATTGCTAAGAACAGCTGGAAATTCAGCACTAAAAGGCAAAAAAATACTTGAAGCAGCAAAAACACAAACGCAAGCGTCACAAATTATTGGCAAAAATGTAACAAAAGCAAATGATGATCAATAGGAATAATATATATGTTTAATAGGATACATAATGTAAAAATATTTGAACCAGAAAATCCAGAAATTGATATAATTGCATCCATGACCGCAGAATTATTTGAAGCAGTATCGCCAAAATTATTGATATGGATTTTTGATAAAGAATATAACAACAAAAATATTGATGACATTGACAAACTATATGGTGAAAAATCATCAATTAACAAAAACACAGGACTAACCAAAGCTAAATTTGACGGACCTTTTGAGTTTTTTGCTAGATTTGAATCACTTGATATTTTAAAAATATTAGGTCGAGGAATGGATGAACAAAAAGAAGAGATAGAATTATATGTAAATATTGCTGATTTTACTGAACGATTGCATGGATTAGTTCCAAGCTCTGGTGATATAATAAGAATATCTTATATAGATGCAAAAAATCAAGAAACTGGACGACGTTCGTTTAGACATGTGTTTTATGAAATATCAACCGTAATACCAGTAGATTTATATAATTATCATTATTTGAATTTTCATATATATTGTTCGCAAACAAATTTAAATAATTTACCAGAATCAATAGTAAAATATGATGAGCTTAATGCACCATCAATATATGAATTAAATCAAACAAATACTGTGCCTTGGGTAGAAAAAGAAAGCGGTATTAATGATGAAGAAACTATGAAAAATCCAGAAGATTTTAATTATTAAAGTATATAATATTATGTTAATATAATTCAAAGAGCTTTATAGGAGCATATATAATGAATAAGTTTTATGAGCAAAGAAAAAAATTTATCGACAAAGCATTTATTGCTTTAAATGAGTCACTTGACCGTGATATCAAAAAACAAGTAACAAATAAAATGCTTGCAGAAAAAGAAAAAATCAAGAAACTCCCATGGGATATAACTCGGCCATTAACAATAAATGATAAATTCATTTCAGGTTATATTGGCGGCAAAAACATTGAATTTGTATTCAATGAATCCGGTGATTTTTCAACAAAAATTGATGGGGCTTTCACCACTTTTGATTCTATTCAATATTTACGTAAAAATCTTCCTAGTGATAATAATTTAATTAAAGATCTTCATGCATTTTTAGAAGATGAAGAAAAAGATAAAAATTTCATGAAGATAAAGCAATATGATGATGATGACGAAAACGCAGATAAAAAAGATGCGCTAGATGAAGCTGATACTTTTTTGTCAAAGTTTGATTTGCATAAATTATCTACACAAGCTAAACTTGAACTAATTGAATATATTATTGATAGTATACAAAATAATGTAAAAAAAGATGAATTTGATGATATAATGAATAAAATTTATGATCTTTTAGATGATTATTATGTTAATAAAGATGAAGATGAAGACGATAAAGTAATAAAAAGTAAAGAAAGCTCTAAAGACGAAGAAACTGAAGAAGATGAAGAAGCTGAAGATGAAAATGAAGGTGATGAAACTGAAGAAGATGAAGAGGCTGAAGATGAAAATGAAGAATAATAAAGCTTAATATCAAGAGTCGTCAATAGAGTATAAAATATAAAAATAATAAATTATAATAAAAATAATGGAGTAAAACATATGAATGAAAAATTAGCTAAATATATTGAGAAAGCTAGAGAATTAAGAAATTATTTAGAAGAATCAGAAGTAGAAGATGTTGTTAACACAAATGTGGAAGAAGAAGACGAAGATAGCTCCGATGAACAAAAAAGCAAAAAATATCAAATCATAGGAACTGTCAAAAAAGTCAGTGGTTTGTCTGATAAAGATGAAAATGGCGCTTCTGTTTCAATTGTTGCTGTAAAAGTATCTACAAGCAAAACATTTAATGCCATGGGGCGAAGTGTTAAATTTCCTGCAGGAAGCATAATTCCAGTAATTGCATCTAATGTATATGTATCTGCAGGAGACAAAGTAACTTTAGAATTTGATGTTAATAAATTGATGTTTAAAATTATATAAAAATTAAATGCAAAATAATACAATGAAAAATAAAAAACTTGGTAATAAACTATTATGTTTTTTAGAAAACAATATTGCTTCGAATGACTCAAGCAATGATGTTGCAAAAGAAAAAGAGCTTGAGAGAAGAATAAAAATAATTAAAAAAGATATTGAATCAATTATGCAACAATTGATCACTATCGCAACAGAAGGTTTGACAATACCATTAGACACAAATAAAAACAATATATATATATCTAACTTAGAATTAGTTAGTGACACAATTTTAGGATTAGCGCAAGATCTTCAAGAAAAAATAGATAAACTTAAAATTTAAAAGGTTAAAAATACATGAATATGCGTGCGGATTCTTTTAGTATTACGTCAGATTATTTACATAAAGAAATTGTTGATATAAATAATTTTATTAAAAAAGTATTTTTTCCTAAGTTTAAAAAAGAAGTTTTAGAACTATATGAGCAAGAATATAAAGATCAGTTTGAACATGTCGTGCTTTGTTATGATGGAAAAAATCAATCAATAGCAAACTATTTTCCAAAGTCAGCAAAAATAGAAACTCAAATTACGTTTGATGAAAGTAAAAACAATGAATTGATATTTAATATATCTGGCACAAATAAATTGTTTGATACAATATTAGACAAACAAAACAAAGGCACGGCTTCTGGAATAGTTTCTAAAGAAGAGATTGATTTCTTTATGGAAAATAAATCAAATACTAAAAGAACTCCACGCAGTTTTACTAATGATAAATATATATATCTTGAAGATTTTTATGTAGAGAAAAATTATTATTATGAGCCTACATTTAATGACATTAAGTTCGCTGAACGAGTAGAAAAATTGTTTAATAAATTTATGGAAAATTTTACAGAATAATGACAGTAAAAAACATATCAACACCGCCAAATCAAGTATTCCCTCACTGGCTATTTGGAATTTATATTCTCGAAATAGGCAAATTTTTTAATGATCATTTTAAAGCATTTAAAGTAAATGCATATCAAAACAATACTAATAGTTTGCAAGTAACTTATGGCACTCCAAGATCAGCATTTAGATATATGTTGGAAACAAATAATGGTAAAATGAAACTACCATTGTTGAGTTTTTATATGGTAGATTATAATAGAATCAATGCAATGAATCGTCCAATGTGGTTATTTACACCAGAAACGATTGATGAAGCAAAAGGCACAATTGATGGTATGAGAGCGCCTGCGCATTTTTCATTAAATATAAATTTTAATTTATATACTAATAATTACAGAGAACGTGATTATATATTAACAGAATTATTTCAATGTATGCCGCTGGGAGAAATGTGGTTACATTCTTATCCAGATATTGATAATCATCCTGATGTAGTTTTAGCAGTGCCATTAAAAATCGATGACACTGTAAGCGACGAAACGACAATTGAAGGCTTAGACATGAAAGATGTTCGTGATGTTGTTAGAACTGTATTTAATATGCAATGCACGAATGCTATGGTTCCTATGAAAATTGCAACATTCCCTGTTGTGCGAAAAATAAACTCTATAGTAAAGACATGCTCGCAAAATTCACAAAACGAAGATGAATTCTCTTTCCTTTTGACTAAAAATCTTTTAAATGGAAAAATAAAAATAACTCAATCATAAAATTTGTTATTATTTTTCTAAAATCATCTTTAATATATTTTAAAAGATTATTGGAATATAATTCGATGACACATTATTTAATAAAAAGCAAATGCAAAACGCCAATAAATATTACAATAAATGGGGAAATCTTCATTGTTCCAGCTAAGCCAAACTCACGTAGTTTATACCTAGAAGAGAACAAATTTCCAGAAGATTTACAAAAGTTAATTGACAATAATATTGTTAAAATTTCAAGAATAAACTGATTACTAGAGAGGAATTATTATGCCTACAAACGAAACAGTATCCGATATAATTGGAAAAGATCTAGCGTATGAAGAACGCACTAGAAAAAATACAATTGTTAAAACATCTATCGGAACTATAGCCGCTGGCATTGGTGCAGCAAACTGGGGCCCAGAAAATGTGCCAGTTAAAATTTCAAACTTTGAGTCAATCTTTGGAACGCCTCTTACAAGAGATGATGAATCAAAAGATTACACTAGTTTAGCTATTTACAAAGCATTAGAAGTCGCTCCTTACGCATATTTTACACGCGTTGCTGACTCTTCTGCGCAAAAAGCTAGTTTGACAATCAACAAAGCCGCAACATTTGCAACACTAAAAGGTGAAGCAAAAATTTCTGGCAAAAACTACGCCATATCAAGCAATGATACCACTTTAGGCTTCAGATTTAAAAATGGCGCTTATCAAGAAGCAAAAGTAACAATTAGTCCATCAGAATCAATAAAAATTTTAGGTGGAACTAATGGTTGCGCATCTTTTGTTAATATTGATGTTACAACAGAATCAAAAGAAGGATTTTCAGCATTAAATCCAGGAGATTTGATTAAGCTAGAAATTGACGGCATATTAAAACAATATGTCGTTCAACCTGGAGATTTATTTGCAAGATTGTTAGACTCGGCCGCTGGATATTTATACACACAAGCAAATGGAAATATCGGAGCTTCAACGCCTGGAATTATAGATTTACAATTTAAGAATGCTTTTCCAGCATCGCTGCAAGATTCTGCCCCATCAAGTTTATTTGACAATAGAACAATCGTGTCTATCTCAGGAACTAAAGATATTTCGATAGATAATATAACACCCGGAATATATAAAATGAAATTTTCAATGAGTATAGACGATAATAATCCACAAAGCTTGCATAATTATAGCGAAGTAACAATTGCAATTGGACATGACGCATTTGTTAATGCAGCAAGCTTGGCGCAAGCAATGACTGGATTGTTAGTTCAAGCATATACTAATTCTGGAGACATACTTAATGCAAGCGAGCTGCCTATTACAGTAGTTGCTGATGAAAACAAAATAAAAATAGTAACCAAAACTATGGGTTCACATAGATTAACTGTGTCTAATACAAATGATACAGATGGAATTGATGTGTTATCATTAGCAAACTTAATTGGAATAGGTGATATCCCAGCAGATTCTGTTGGTTCAGCATATACAATTACTGGAAATTCACTTTATTTTTATCAAGCACTTTTTACTGTTTATTCAAAACAAACGCCTGAATCTACACAAATTACTAAGACAGCAACTATCACAATGAATCCTATAGAGCAAAATACAATGCAAAAAGTATTAAATAAACTTAATGCAGAATTTGTTGCTCAAAATATTGATTGTGTTGCATCATTTATCATAACTGGCAATCTAATAACAGGTATAAGAATAAGCACAAAATATAAAGGCGCTGGAAATAATGTAATTGTAAAAAATTCAACATCTGGTAGTTATCAGCCATTATTTGCAGTATTAAATAACACTAATGGAATTGAGGTAAATAATACTGAGACAGTAAATGGAAATCTAACTGGCTCGATTGAAGGTTCTGTTGGCGATGGACATATTGATAAATATGTTGATAGATTAGCCATCGCAATCAAAAAGCATATATTGAATGGAATGCCTTCGCCAATTGGTGTTGTAAGTGACGCAATGACAGTAGCAGCATGCCCATATTTAAATATAAGAAACACGGAAGGTAATAAATATTCTATTGATTTGATATCACAAAAAATCGGAGCTGATTCAATTATAAAAATATTTAATTTTCCAGTGCTTTATCCAACCGCAGCAATAAATTCAATTGTCGTTAGTGGCTCTAATAAAACAACATCTCAAATTGTAGCAGAATTAAATTCATTGTTGTCAATATATGGATTTAGTGCTGCGCTTAATTCAGCTGGAAAATTAGTAATACAAGCAAATTCTGCTGGTAGTGCATCAGGTATTAGCATAATTAGCAATACTAGTATATCTTCTAATAAATCGTCTGAGACATTGTTAAAAATTTTAGGTTTAAAAGATGACACATCTGCAATTGATGTTACTGAGAAAGTTTTTGAAGGAACTGATGCAAAACTTAATTTAGGAACATTTAGAGCAAAATATACTGGCTCAGAAGGAAATAAAATTTATCTTGTAAAAACAAGCAACGAAGATGGAAAACGAATTCAAGTATGGTTTAAAGATGTATTACAAGATACATTTTTTAATTATTCATTAAATCCAAATGATGAAAATTACTTAAATAATCAAATAGCAAACTCTTCATATGCAAGCAATATTGTTGAATACATCGCTCCAGAAGGAAGCGTTGTTGAAGTTGAAGATTTTGCCGATGGCATTTATTATCTTACAGGCGGAACATCTGGATCTGTTGTAGATGAACATGAATATATTGAAGCATTAGAAGCATATAAAGATATTGAAGAATTTCAAATTGATATTATTGTTATTTCTAATTTAAGTTCGCCTGCAATAATATCAAAAATCAATGAAGTTTGTTCAACACGAAAAGATTGTTTTGCAATCATTGATCCCCCTGAAACAGTCGCTGGAAGAATTAATGGCGTCGCCATGGGAGGCGAAGATGATATGATTAGATGGCACAATGGATTAAAAACAATTGATGAAAATGGAACTAAATCAGCTAAACTAGATAGCAAATATTTAGTAACTTATTTTCCATGGGTGTTGACAAACACACCATCAATAAAAAATCCAAAACAATGGCATGCACCATCAGTAGAAGTATTAAAAGCAATTATCAATGCAGATTTAATGAATGGAGATAAAATATCACCTCCTGCTGGAGAATATACTAAAATGACATCTGTTGAAGATCTTGCACATAAAATAAAAAATAAAGGAAGACTTTATGATGACAAGATTGGAAACAATATAAATCCAATTGTTTACACAAGCAAATATGGATTTATAATTGATGGACAAAAAAATACGCAACGTGATAAAAATAAATATTCTAGAATACATGTAATGCGAATTGGATTGTATATTAAACGTAAAATATTTGAAATTGCTCCAGACTTTTTCTGGAAACCAGTTACAACAAATACACGAAATGATTTTGCCATCGCTTTAGACACTAATTTAATGAAAATACTTTTTGATAAAGGCAAAATTAAATCTAATTACACTATAAAAGTAGATGAATATAATGATCCAGAAATTGAAGCAGAAAACGGAATGATTGCTGCCATTGAATGGTCACCTGTTGGAGCTATTGAAAAAATCAAAGTTATTTCTACAATGTATGAAGATGTTGTTACTGTCACTTTTGAATAATGCGAGCAATCGCATTATTTAAAAAAATAATTTTATTTTGATTTTTTTTAAAATAAAATTAAATTATGAATAAATACAAATTTTTGGAGTTTTTCTTATGGGAAAAAACATTTTTCAAACGAGACGTGTAAATAACCAACAAACTATAAACTCAAATCGTTTTTCAATTAGATTTGACAATCTTCATTCATTTTTGTCTCGTGCAGCGTCAACATCAATTCTTCCTCATTTAAAGCAAAGATACGAAGCTACAATTGGCGCACTTGGCGGTGACATGGCAGAATCATTAGAGCTTTCATTAGTGTCTTCAACTTTTCCTGTTATAAGCGTTGAAGTTGTTAATGTTCCTCGTTTTAATGACTTTGTAAAAGCCACAACAAAATTTTCAGAAATGGAACCTTTTGATGTAGTTTTCATGGACTATGTCAATGGCTCAGCATCTGCTATAATGCAATTATGGCATGCATTTGTTGGTGATAAAGAAACTGGCGCAATGGGATTTAAACAAGATTTTGTGCTTCCGCAAGCTAGCTTTTTCGTTTATGGACCAGATGCACCTGGATACGATGTTGACTCCAGTGCAGATATTCCATATTTGCAAAAATATTCGCTTATAAATATATTCCCTAAATCTGTTAACCTTGGGGAGCATTCTGCTGAATCTGCTGAACCACGCAAAGTTACAGTAACATTTGAAGTAGATAATGTTTATCCTGTGCGTATTAATGGTTATAATTATGCAGCAAATGTGACAAAACCTGAAGATCGATACACGTCTAGTCCAACTTCAATTTAGTGAAATATACACTATACACTTACACTATCTATGAATAACAATTAAAAGCAACCACAAAAGGTTGCTTTTAATCAAAAATAAACATTGAATCTAATGATGCTGATTTTAACACATTTAATACATTGCTTGTTGCATTTTTAATATAAACTTCCATATTTAATTGCTTTTTAATTTTTAATAACATACCAATACCAGCAAAATCAATGTATTTAATATTGTTTAAGTCAATTATTGTTTTAATTATTTTATCAATATTGATTTCTTTATAAATATTTTCAAAGTTTTGATTACATTTAGATATGCAAGATAGATCAAAAGAATTTACATTAAATTCTATGACAAGTATGTTATTTTGAATATAATATTTAATCAAGTTCATAATCAATTTCTCCATCATTATTTAAAACGATTATTGTTGATTTATCAAATTCTTTTGTAATGTGCGTTATTGTTTTAGGTTTCATATTATTTCTGACATTTTCTTGATGACTAATAATATATACAGCACTATTTTTTGAATATTTTTCAGCAAACAAATTCAAAAAGCTTTTAATAGTTGGTTCATCAACGTTTGTTAAAATTTCATCAATAAATAATATTGAGCAGCCAGACATATTTATTCGCATTAAATCAAATATTGCTAAACTTATACACAAATTTAATTTTAATTTTTCACCTGTGCTTAACTCATGATATTTATATTCATGACCATTTTTAATCATTGTTTCATTAAAATAAGAATCAAACACAATTGTTAAATCTCCATGGTAAACATAATCAACAATTTTTTGCAATAATAAATTAAATACTGGAATTATATTTAACATAAGAAACTGTTTTATCGACGCTTCTTCGCGTATATTTAACTTCTCATTCCAAAATTCTGCATACGTTTCTTGTTCATGTAATGCTTCCAGTCGATTTTTTATATTTGCAATATTATTTTTATTATTATTTATTTCATTTAATGCTTTTTTTACTGTAACATGATAATTTTTTTTATATGTTTCAAGCGTTTTATAATTAAGCTCAATAGCAACTCGATGTTCATTAAGCACTTTTATTATATCAAAATCATTATTTTCAATCAATTCTTTTAATGTATTATTGATTTTTAAATTATCTATTTGTTGTTTATAATTGTTTAAATTTAATTCATATGATTTTTTTAACTCAATTTGTTGTTTTAACTCATTTTCGTGTTCATTTTTAATTGTTGTTAGTTCTAACAAATGTTTGTTGTGTTCATATAATTCATTTTTAAGTCTTTCTTCTGTTTTTGATGACATTTCAAGAACATGTCCACAATTATCGCATATTATTTTTTCTAAATTTATTAACTCATTTTCTTTTACATTTATTTGTTTTAATGTAAATGAAATGCTTTTTTGTATATGTTGTATTTTTTCATTGATCATTTTTACTTGATTATCACATTGTGTTAATACATCGGACGTATTTTTTATAATTTGTTTTAATTCTGTATATTGTTTAATTTTATCTTTTAATATTTCGAAATCTTCTGCTTCTACAGCTAATAACAAATCATCA
>ERZ795060.4292-NODE-4292-length-12184-cov-3.662215_pt1 | contig 12184 bp, 6 predicted proteins | sample MGYA00375144_ERZ795060 | MGnify/ENA primary metagenome ERZ795060 (study PRJEB30189, sample SAMN05720157) | activated sludge metagenome | isolation source: anaerobic digester from wastewater treatment plant | place: Japan | collected 2015-05-15 ... | reverse complement strand
TCCCTTTTTCCTTATGCTTTTTTGCATAGGACTGAAGATATTCCCAAAGATGATCCGTAAGGGTGTATTTCTCATCCGGGTTTTATTCAAGAATCTGATAAAATCTGGGCTGGAGATCAGGGATTTCAGGGAAATCAAAAAAACCGTTTCCATCCCTGAACCCTATCATAAAAATCCGTTCCCGGTTCTGTGGAACAAGGTTTCTGGCATTAATGACCCGATAATGAAAAGAATACCCGATTTCTTCAATAGCCCCTTTAATAACCCGAAATGTCCGTCCTTTATCATGCCTTTCAAGATTTTTTACATTTTCCAGAAAGAAAGCACGAGGTTTTTTTGCTTTAAGGATTCTGACGATTTCATAGAATAATGTTCCCTGTGTTTCATCTTCAAAACCATGAGGACGGTTAAGACTATTTTTCTTGGAGACTCCGGCGATGGAAAATGGCTGACATGGAAAACCCGCACACAGAATGTCAAAATCAGGGATATCTTTTACGTCAATCCCGCGAATGTCTCCATGAGGAATTTCTCCAAAATTCGCTTCATATGTTTTCTGAGCAAATTTATCCCATTCAGAAGAGAATACACAGACACCCCCCGCCCGTTCAAAGGCAATCCTGATTCCGCCAATACCTGCAAATAAATCTATAAATCTGAAAGTATCGGGGATTTTTGAAGTAACAGGATATGAATATTCCATCAGAGTCTCTCTTTAATAATTGCCATAAGCAGATTATTAATTATGTATTTGAGAATGGCTAAAAACTTCTATTTAAAAATTGTGCTGACAAAATATCCTATATATCTCAAGTTTCAAAAGATTTTTAATTTACTCCTGGTTGTCTGCAATGAACTTGCGGCCTAAAAAGACGAAAAATTTAGTGAATTATGTATATAACCTGATTTTCTGATTTTAATGCACTGTGAATAATTTTAAGAACCAGAAATATGTTCTTTAATGATTGTCCCGGTACTTTTAATATCCGGAATGTCCGGCGATGGGCATATGATTTCTTTCATAATTTCATCATAGTCTGGTGAATGTATTAACAATTGTTCTATCTCCTCGATTTCATCTTGTTTGCATTTATTTCTGATTTTATCCCTGAGAGCAACTAATAATTTAATAATTCGTCGCTTTTCATATCGAATTAATTCAAGGGTCTGAAAAACACCTGAATTATAATTAATAAATTCCAGGTTTTTAAATTTTTTTAACCCTACCTTATGTAATATCAAATCGGTTTTTTTACCCAATACATTTTCACAGTCCGTATATACTTTATCAATTAAACAAAAAATATCTTCAGAATAATACCAGTTATTGTTAATGATGTGTTTTGAATTATGTTCTTTTGTTTCCCGCAGACAATATGTGAGTACAAATAAATCATCAATATACCCATCAGGATGATAATCTGGTATTAAATCTTCCTGTAACATAATGTATCCGAGTGAAGAACTAAGCATTAATTTTGTATGCCAGTCAGTATAGAGATCGTTTATGATATTTGAAGTTAAGTCATAAAAAAACGGGAGATAAATTGTAAGATTGTATGTTTCCGGGAATTTTTTTATGTTATCCAGTAATAATTGGGCATACTTATTATGGGTAAATCCACAACCGGCTATTTCAAACAGGGATTGTTTTACTTTATTCTTAATGACAGAATTCAGATTGGGCTGATTACTGTCAATTTTTCTGGTTGGAGTAATTAATATCCCCTGAGGATAGCGTTTAATATTAATTAGTTCAAGCTTTTCACATTGCAGGAGTATGCTGTCAATCTCCTTTGGAGATAATTCCTGAATATTATTATTTTGTATTTGTTTTTTAATCCATTTTTCAAGAATTTCCCGGGTTATTTCTCCACCCGGATTTGTAAAAAGGGGATGTTTACAGATAATATCTACAAACTTTTCGGGATTGAATTCTTTTTCGGACACAATAATTAATACATTTTACAAACGGATAATCTTTTATAAATGAAAATTAAGTATTTTTAATAGGGTTTAAGTGAGCATAATATTTAATGAATCTTTTTTGAACAATCTTATTGACCGACAGATTTTACGAAGAAATGGCGAAATTATCAGTTTCACTAAAGAATTACGAGATGATTTTGATAAATTTTCGGAAATCCTAAATACGCCCCCTTATGAAAAAACACTTATTATTATTCCAGAATATCGAATAGATTTATTAAAACTTATTTTTTTTGAAATCTCCTATACTGTTATTGGAAAAAGAAGCAGGTCTGTAAATATTATTACAGACAATCCGGGAAGAACATTCATACTGAATTTTTTCTCTGAATATGAGGCAGATCGGGGTGATTTAAAAATTTTATTTTTCAGATATTATAAACAAAATATATCATTCATTGTTAATAATAAAATCCCCCAGTCAGATTCAGACTCCGTTTTAATCTTTTACAGAACTTTTAACTTATTGCTGGGAAATAAAATACAGAATCGATCTGTATGCCTGATAACATTAGAAGATTTAAATAAATTAGGAAAAGATTATCAGAATTGTTTTTGCGAATTAAAAAAAGATTCATGGAATTTATTCAACTTTTCGGATAACGGGTTTCTGCCTGATGATGGTCAGATTATTCCTCCTCATGTATGTCAGTTTCCAGAAACCTGGGATAAAATCCTGATTAATTCTTCAGGATTATCTGAAAAATCTTTAAGATTTATACAGGACTCATATTTTTTTTATAATACTGTCTGTCTTCCCTTAAAAATGTGTTATGATGAGTGGGATGTTACTATTGATGAAAAACCATTATTCCCATCAAAAAGACTCAATACAGATAATTTGATTCCTGAATCTGAAAAAAATTCTTTAATTGAATTCATTATCCCAATTGAACAGATATTACAGGATAACAATCCCAAATATAAAAAATTAAATCAAATATTATCTGAAATAAGTCTTAAGGGATCTAAACAATGTATCCTTCTTCCCTCATGTAATTCAGTGCAGTCTTTTGTATATTATTACAAGGGAAATAAAAACACAATTTTTATAAATGATTCTGAATGGGTAATTCTGACTCAGGATGACTTATTCGTTAATGTAAGTTATAGTAATCACGTATATCAGAATATTATCTTTCCATTTTTACCTAATCCTTTAGCATTACTGGTCGCAAAAAAATTTGCTGAAAATTTAATATTTATACTTTATTCAGGAGAATTATCACTTTATGAAACATTGATTAAAGAAACTGCCTCATTCCCTCAAAAATTAAAAACAATTTTAAAATGCGAAGATATTATCACTTCTGAACCCGGATTTGTTAAATATCAGCATCTACTTCGGAATCAGAAACAAAAATCATATCATACTCCTCCACCCGGTATTGATAAAAATCATTATATATTTCATGCTGCAGACAGACAAATTATCACAGTCAGAGGAGATCAGGATGTAATATTATTCCGTCGCCGGTTTTCCCAGCCATATCTGCGATATCAATGGATTCACCCGCAGTCAGTAAAAACCGGCGATGTTATTTTTATCATTCCTGATGATATTCGAAAAGAATTACTTATTGAATTCATGAAAAATGAACTCTTTGAAACTGCTGAAGATATTGAATTATATATTGAATTTTTAGCCTGCTGGAAAAAAGCATTACGACATGTGGAACGAATGGGATTACCGGTAAGTGAAATCCATTCAAGATTGCAAAAGGGCGGTTTAAGTAAGGATCTTATGACAATAAAAGGCTGGTTCAGAGGGTTATGTGATGATCCCATAAAATGTGCATTGGATTCCCTCTTAAGTAAAGATATGAATATTGGTCCCCAAAATGAGAATGATATCTTAAAATTTGGTGAAGTTTTTAATTTGGAACGAATAATTAATAATTATGCAGAGATTTTTAATTCAATGAAATATTTCCGGGAAAGGTTGATTAATAAAGGATTTTTAGTCTCTAATAAAGTAATTCAGAATTTGAATGATTTTAATTTTAGAGTTAAATGTAATATGATAAAAATTTCTCATATTGACATTAAATTCGATGAAGACCTGCGTTCAGATCAATGACGAGTAATTCTGTAACACTTAATTGTTTTGATAGCGAACAAACTTTAATAATTACTGCACCTTCTGATAAACGGATTCTGGTCGATGCAGGACCCGGTACAGGTAAAACCGCAGTTGCATGTGCACGTGTGTCCTGGCTTATTGATACTTGTGGTGTTAATCCAAGTCATATATGGTTTATTAGTTTTACCCGGACTGCAGTGCAGGAAATCCGTAAAAGAATTATGGAGTATCTAAAAAACCCGAATTATGCTTATATTATAAAAATAGCTACTATTGACTCATGTTCCTGGACAATAAATCAGGGATTTAATAATACCGGCATCATTGGTAATACTATATTCCCCTCATATGAAGAGAATATTGATAAAGTGAGAAAGTTACTTGAAACCCCTGACATTGAAAAACAGATAGTCCATAATATTGATCATCTGATTATTGATGAAGCACAGGACGTTATTGGAGTTCGTGCAAAATTATTGCTAACACTTATCAGCAAATTAAAGAAAAGATGCGGGGTGACAGTTTTTTCAGATGATGCTCAGTCTATTTACGGATTTGCTATTGATGAAGAAAAAAATGATAAAATATTGTCCATTTCTCTTCCTCAATCAATCAGAACTTTCTTTAATTCAGATTTTTATCAGTGTTCACTAATGAAGATATATCGTACTGAATCCGCAACATTATTTAAATTATTTACAGAAACAAGGAATGATGTCCTGAATAAAAAAATCAATCCAAAAGAAAAAATTAAAAAAATCAGAGAGTTCCTGGTCTCATCCTCACAGGAAATCCCCGATATCAGTGAACAGCAGCTTGTTGATCCTTATAACACATTCATTCTCTACAGAAGAAGAGCTGAAGTATTAACCGCATCATCATTTTTTGGTCAGAGACCTCACAGAATCAGGATGTCCGGAACCCCCCATTTAATTCATCCATGGGTTGGTTTATGCCTTTCAGAATTTATTAGTAAAACTCTTAAAAAGACTGATTTCAACTTATTGTGGGAAGAAGCGATTTCCAAAAGTGAAAAACTGATAAATAAGAAATCAGATGGTCATATCCCGTATTTTAATAGTATTAATTTTGATGATGCGTGGGATGTGTTATGCAGGCTGGCTGGAAATAAAAATTCAGTTGATATGGTATACTTAAGGCAGACACTGGGTTCTCAAAACCCTCCTTTTGAAATGGTTAATTCTGAAATCGGTTTATCCGGCCCCATTATTGGAACAATTCATGCATCCAAAGGACGTGAAGCAGAGTGTGTTCATCTCATGATGCCAAATAATGCATTTAAAAGAGATGACCCTGATGATGTCATTAATGAAGAAACACGTGTACATTTTGTTGGTGCAACACGTGCAAGGAAAGAACTTAAAGTGGGTAAAGGATATTGTATTACCGGAACGCATACACTTGATTCTGGCAGAATATACAGAACTTTGAACAAAAATGGAGGGATACAGGTTGAAATAGGACGTAGTGGGGATATAACCGCCGATTGCATTGTCGGGACTGATCTTTTTTCAGATTCTGCAGCTGTTACCAAAAACCTGTCTGCGTTAATAAAAAATGCACATAAAAACAAAGGAGTAACGGGATTATTAAATAAGGATTTTAAAAAGTACTCTCTTTGTTTTGAGGATTCAAACAGATCCTTTGCTTTTCTGTCTGAATCGGTAAATTCGGAAATAAAATCAGTTTTAAAATTAATCAGGGGTAATGCAGATCACAAGTTATTTTACCCGGGAAAATTGCAATACATGAGATGTTTTGGAATCAGGACAATTGTCCTTCCAAATGAGCAGGAATGTAATAATCTGCATGATCCATGGGCTGAAAGCGGGTTCATTCTGGCACCGGTAATATTCGGGTTTTCACAATTTTATGTGCACAATTGACAGTTTATTTTGTTATAGGTCACAAATTAATCAGGTTTCATTATTTTATTGATATATTCTGTACCTGACGAATCACCACATATGAAAAGATAAGTTGACGCTCTGGAAAGTCCAACATACAATAAATCTTCCCTTTCAAGAATTTCACTATTTATCAGAAGAAAAACCACAGGGCTTTCTAATCCTTTGAATTTTCTTATCGTATCAATAACAATAGCATTCCGCTTTGGCATATAACTCTTAGCACAGGAGTAACCAGCGATTGTATTTTCAGAAAAAAATTTATCAAGACATTTGTCATCCGGGACAAGGATTGCAATTTGTTCGGGAGATATATCTCCTTTTGAGATAAAATTCTGAATTTTTTCTTTAATAACCTGTTTAATTTCGGAATATGAATTTTTTACAAGATATTCCACCTCAGGACCTTCGGGGCCGATTGTTTTAATTTTATGTCCTTCGTAAAAGTGGTTAACATAGCGGAAAATATTTTTGGTATTTCGCAGATTCTGAACCAGACGAATGGGAACCGGGCGGAATTCCGGAGGTATTTTTAAATTTTTACCAAATATTTTCTGATTGCTATCATAAAAAACCCTGATTTTTTGAGTACTGCCGGATTTGTCAATCAGGCTTTCAAGAGCAAGCCACCAGTTCGGGAGAAAATCCTGTCCTTCATCTACAATTATTGCGCCGAAATATGGCCCTCCTGTTTTATTTATTGCAACGGGCAACAAATCAGGATATGTAATCCGCAAAAGGTGCTGTAAAGAAACATTTCCTGGAATTTCAAGATCAGCATTTTTTATATATTGGCCACACAGTTTGTGAAATGGTAGAACGGTGATATTATGATACCCGGTTAATTTTTGTCTGATATAATTTGCTAACGGGACACTCAGACAGGTAATCAGGACAGAAATTCCCTGAGAAGCAAGTCTTATTCCTTCTTCGATTGCAAGGACTGTTTTCCCGGTTCCAGCTCCCCCTGATATAACTACACGATCAATTTCTTCTATTTCTTCAAGAATATGATACTGATCAACGGTCAGGTAATATATTGATTCTTCAACCTCATTCAGTATATGGCCCGGAGGAACATGAAGAACAATTTTTTTGGCGAGAATATCTGTCAGGATATTAATACCGTCAATTCCGAATTCATCCGGTTCATTGCCTGCCATTCTTTGTTGTATCCATGACAGGAATCCGTTCGAGAACTCTTCTAAAAAACAGAATATTTCGATTGGATATCCGATTCCAAGTTCTTCTTCGGGATGTCGCGAATCAGGAAGAATTACGCCACATTTGATATTAAAACGTCTTCGTTTAAGCTCAGAAAATCCTTTTAATTTTTTTAGAATAGTGTATTTGCTGTTCCTACATTGTAAAACCGGATCCTTTATCCGATTATGAAATCCCATATGATCAATGCTGCTCCATTCATCAGTCTCAGGATTTCTTGAAACACCTCCTCCTTTTACTTCAATTACGAGAATTCCATTGACCGGATGAGCAATAAGAAAATCGCATTCGCCATCTCTTTCAGTACCGTTTTTGTCGGTACCAGTCCAGGGTCTGGAATAAAAAACTGAATAACTGTCATCAAGAATTTTTTCAAGTTTATCAAAAACCCTGCATTCAGCCCTTCTGGATCTGTCTTTTCGTATAGCCGGCGGAATGTTTCTCGGCCACATTATTGCCATCTATTCGGCCTCAAGTAACTCAGTGAAAAAACCTGAAATACTGGAATCCGGCAATCCTACCAGAGTTGCACGATCAAGAAAACGATTATAGTGTTCGCATGAGGTTTCCGATGCAAACAGACATGAGTGACATGATGCCGGAGAGTGACTTTCCTGAAGGGATATCATACCATGAATGCATAATGGATCAGATGAACACCATTCCATATCATTAATTGCAGAAATAATTGATCCTTGTATTCTGTGAGGCTCTGCCAGTCTTTGTAATCCTCCAAGAGAACCGTCAGAATCAGTAGTTGAGGTATAAACAAGAACTCCTGACATTCCGTCATCTCCTTCACTCACATATAATCTTTCGCGAAGAGCCGCACTGGAATATCCACATTCAAGTGATAGTCTTCTCATTAAAGCATGACTAAAACTATGGATTAATAGAAACCGTGGAGTAACGTTAAAAGGAGTTGCTGATAACTGATGCATATTATAGAATTCTTCTTTCCATGCTTTATCTACTTTTAAAGCACGTTTCTGAAGATCCGGATTCGTTTCCCACTGAGCAAGTCTGGATTTATCAAAATCAATGAATATACCTTCGCCTTTTACCTCTATAGCAGGCAACCATCGCTTTTTTTGTCTGGAGAGAGGGACGAATATAATTTCATCTTCAACAGGAGGTGTAATTCTGGTAAATCCATACAATGCCCTCACTTCGCGAAGTCGTATTACCCGTACAATTGAAGAAAAATACTTTTTCAGATCAGCCGGAACATCAACCTTTTTTGTCTCAAATTCACTGTTCTCTTCACCCTGATGAGATACGGGTGAAATAAACTGTTTATATTCTCCATGTTTAATATCAGACTCCTCATTTTCAGACTCCAGGGAATTATTAATTCGTTCTAATTTTTTTACAAACTCCTTATGAAAATCATCAATATTTAGTCCGATTTCTTCACGTTTGCTGATAAAATCAGAATCATCCCATATATACCGGATATATCGCAGCATTTCTTCATATGAAGTTTTATTTGCGATTTTGTCCCAGTGTTCGCCTAGTATTACTTTGAACTGATCGGTAAAGGGAGGTATACTTATCGCGGATTTTACCAGAGGAAAATAGAGGTTTGAAGCTCCCCGCTGTAATACCCGTGGCTTTTTATCACATTTATTATCATCATATGAGTTTAACCATGGTCGTCGTCCTGTGCATTTTATACCATTATCTGAAATCATTTTTCGCGTAAAAAGACCATCCAGTGAACGGGAGGTACCACATTCAGGGCATGAAAGGATAAGGCCTGAAATACCTGTTTTTTCTGATTTTAATAGAAGGAATCCGTTATTATGCTGACATTCTTCTTTATGTGTCAGAAATTCATCCCAGGGAAAATCATCAAGATGTCCCTTTTTGCAGGCAAGAACAAATCTTACAGGCACTACAAAAACTTTTTCTTTTAATGACCGGCCGGAACATTCAGGGCAAAAAAGATATGCCTTGTAATTTTCATCAGCCCATTTTTCGGATCTTGCTATACGCTGACATTTTGGGCACTGAAGCCAGTCCGGAAACCGGTACGCCTTAAGAAATGTCGTATTTTTTGAATAATATGACTCACCTGTCACGGGGGGCTGCTTAAAATGTTTTACAGACAACTTTTTTTCAAGCCTTTCTTCACGTATAATCTGTCCACTACCTGATCCCCCCTCTCCGGAGGTTTCATCCCAGTCCTCGAGCCCTGCAACAATAGCAGATACCGGGCCTCCGTCAGCCCTGAAATCGACGATTCCCCCCGGACCTGACATCATTGTAACATGACTCCTTCTGATTTTTCCCAATTCAAATGCCATTTTAACTCTCCTCTTCTTCCGGATCTATTATTTTCAGTACAAATGCACATGAAGGTTCAACACCCCTCATATTATTCATCGTTGGCCATGCATTGGAAGAATATCCTCCAAGAGAGTTTAGGGAAGCCACCATTTCAGCGTCTATTAATAACGTACGTTCATTCATTTTTCCCCAGTATTCCGGAGGATTACGCCTCTTCCAACTCTCGAGTTTTTTAATCAGATACTTCTCAACACCTTTTTCTTCAGGATCGATTGAGTATGCTCTCGAAACCAGATATTCAATAACTTCGTTTAATTTTTTTCCTTCAGCATGTCTGATATCTGAATGCTCAAGCATTCCATCAATTTTAAACCGGATTATTGCTACCAGAGCAGCATGCAATGCACGATCCATTGCTCTGGAGGTAAAAGGTGTAACACTGGTTGCTTCAACATCCCTGTACAGGGTCTGATGCCAGGTTTTGAATGTCTCATAATGAGATCTGTCCCTGGCCTTTCCATTATTCAGGATTGATATAATCAGACCGGGACTTTGCCGTCCTACACGGCTGGTTGCCTGAATATATTCTGATCTTCCTTTTGGCTGCCCATTTACAACCATTAAACCAAGGCGTGAGATATCAACTCCCACACTGACCATGTTTGTTGCAAGGACCACGTCGAGACATTCATGCTGATCTGCCTTTATATCAAATTTATGTAGAATTTCCAGAACTTCCTCCTGTGACAGTCTCGAAGTTAATTCCTCCACATTTTCAATCTTTCTTGGGCTTTCACACCGGTATCTGCAAATATCGGTTATTGCATCGTGAACATCGTCCTGCATCAATATCACTGCACCCCCGAGTTCACGAAGTGAATTGAAGTATGTCAGTAATGTTTTATATGGATCCCATTGATCCAATTCATCAAAACAGGCATGTGCAGATTGCAGAAGGGATGCAGTCACTCCCCGTAATGAATATTTTGCTGATCTTCCTGCAGTGGTTACTCCAAGGTATTGCCGGCCGGGCTTTGAAAAATCAGTCACCGCAAATCCGGAGTCATACCAATTTATTCCTGAAGGTGGAAAAAGACAGGAATCCCGGTCAAACAACCCTTTTATCTGCTCTTTCGCCTGTTTTATCGTTGCTGTTGAGCCAATAACTTTGGGCCTTTTTCCGTCTCTGGTGAATAAATAATCAATAGCAGATTCATACAAACCAAAAATTGTACCTAACGGACCTGATATTAAATGCAATTCATCCTGTATAATCAAAACGGGAGGATTATTATCGGATATTGAGAAAAAACGATCTATTTCGGGTCGTCTTGTAACCGTTGCAAATTTATCAACCGTACTAATTACAAGGGTGGGTCTTTCTTTGTACAGAACCGTATCAATAGTATATACGGGAAGCGGGGCTTTCGGTCCATTATACAGGATACATTTTTTATTTGGGCACGTTACCTGCCTGTTATGAGCATTATTATCATCCCACCATTTTAATCTGGTCTGACATGCAGGACAATATTCGAGCTGATCAGGTGTAGATGAGGGAGGTATCTTCTTTTTAATATAATCCTGATAATTATTCGGGGTAGCATTCCCGCCCACCCATAATCCGATCGAGAAAGGGACTTTACCCAGACTTTTTGTAGGTTTAATTTCTGCTTTCCCTCTCCTGATTGTCTCGCAGGCCAGAATCATTGCTGAAGCCCTGGAAAACTGTTGTGTTGTTAACAGTCGAAGCGTATATCGCATTACTGCTACAACTCCGGCGTGATTATCCGGATTCACAGGTTCTTTTAACCTGATATACATAGAAATGTAAGCAATTAATGCCAGATATGCCTCTGTTTTCCCTCCTCCGGTAGGGAACCAGAGAAGATCCAGGGTGTTGCGATATTTACTGGTATCATCAGATAACGACGCAATTGATAATAGAATAAAACCCATCTGAAAAGGACGCCATTTTAAATCTGATCCTTTTCTCTCGGGATTCCAGCTGTTCTGAAGTGCCATGGCTGCATTTGCAAGCCGGAATGCTTCTGCAGCTATTGGATCATTCTGTAAAAATTCGATCCCTTCAATAATCCGGGTTTTAATGTGGTTACATTCTTCAAGATTAATAATCGCCTGCTTTTTGTATTCAGGAGATAATTCCTCTATAATTGCCGCTTGTTGATTTATCCATCGTCCATATGCTTCAGGTAATTTTAGGAGACCTTTAAATAAGTGCTCATCCGGGGTATGAACAATCCAGTTTGCAGTTAAGGGAGAAAGTTCCGGGTCAGTGGATATTTCCTTAAAGAAAATACATCCATTCGGATCTACCGAATGAACAATTGCCTGTGGGATCCAGGTGGTGACAATTTTGCTAATTTCTCCGGTCTTTTCATCCTTTATCCATTCTGCGGAGCAGGTATGACCAGTCGCATATTCCTGTATGTCCCGGTAAAGCAAATCTAAAGCCAGATCTGAATTATTTTTCTTCTTTACCCGGATGTTACTTCGTGGCCGTGAAACAAAACGGGTGTTTTCTTTGGGAATTATTTCTAATCTGGCCTGAAAAATAGTTCCAATTTCATATTGATCGTAATTATCCCATTGATCAATAATTAATTCATTTACCAGGGTTGCTGTAACAAGTTTTTTATCCTGCCAT
>ERZ795060.4288-NODE-4288-length-12189-cov-4.692105_pt1 | contig 12189 bp, 15 predicted proteins | sample MGYA00375144_ERZ795060 | MGnify/ENA primary metagenome ERZ795060 (study PRJEB30189, sample SAMN05720157) | activated sludge metagenome | isolation source: anaerobic digester from wastewater treatment plant | place: Japan | collected 2015-05-15 ... | reverse complement strand
GCGTAAAGGCGCTCGCGGCGCGTTCGACGGCGACCGCCTCCCGATGCTGCTGACGCCCCAGGCGGACTCGGGAGGAAGCGCTGGCGAACGCCTGGCCGATCGACTGACGAATCCAGTACACGGCGTACGTGCTGAACCGGCATCCCACGCGGGGGTCGAAGTTGTCGACGGCGCGGATCAAGCCGACGTTGCCTTCGGCGACGAGGTCGTCGAGGGGCACGCCCCGGCCCGCGTAGCGCTTGGCCAGCGCGATCACGAGCCGGAGGTTGGCGGTGATGAGCCTCTCGCGGGCCTCAGTCTCGCGCCGCTCCCGCCAGGCGGCGGCCAGCGACTTCTCCTCGTCCGCGGTGATGCGCGGAAGATCCGCGATGCTGCTGAAATAGGCGCCGAGCCCCGGCAGGCCCGGTGCGGAGCGACGTTTGCCTGGATGCTGTTGCATGTGAGTCTCCTGGGAAGTAGTTCGTTGATTCCGGTTGTAAATGGATGAACGCATACACGTTCTTCGCGCGCCGTGATGCCGCGGTGATCGCGCCGTGAACCGCACCTCACTGTTGCAACACAACTCGCAATCGACATCGCACGAACGAGTGGCGACCGGCGCACGAACCGCGCGCTCAGAGCAGATGGTTGACTGGCCGCCTCGCGCGCCGGCCGCTGCGGCTGATCGATGCTCGGCGACGTGACGACGCAGTGAGCCCGCCTTCATGGAGCGATCACGAGGCACTCATGGCCCGCGTCAAACTCGCCACAGATGCGCGTCGTTCGACGGCACGTCCAACCAACCAACGGACACTCCCACCATGATTACTCAACACACAATCACCCGCCGATCGTTCCGAGCATTCCAAACCGCGTGCGCCGGGCTCGCGTGCCTGGCGGTCGCCCTGTGCTTCCTGACAATCCCCGGGTGCAACACAACCAAGGGCGTTGGGAAGGACGTGAAAGCGCTCGGCGAAAGCGTCGAGAAGGCCGCGGACGAGCACGGCGCCGACTGACGGGTCATTCCATCGTTGGGATTGAAAAGACTCGAGTACGAACCACTCCGGGAGAACTCAACATGTTGTACTGGGCATTGGTCTTTTTCATTGTCGCCATCGTCGCGGCGCTCTTCGGGTTCGGCGGCATCGCCGCCGGCGCTGCGAGCATCGCCAAGATCCTCTTCATCATTTTCCTCGTGCTTTTCGTGATCTCGCTGCTGCTGGGCCTGGGGCGGCGCGGCAAGAACGTGCTCTAGCGCCGGACAGCGGCCCTTCACCAACACCCTCGGAGACTCACCGTGAACAACAAGACGCACACCGCGGGCAGGACACACCACACCGACGACCACGCTTCGCGGCACGGCGCCGATTCGAGCGCCGGCCGGGCCGCGCTGGGCCACTCCGCATCCGCCGAAGTCGGAGAGTTCCGCGATGAACTCTCGACGCTCCGCGAGAACGTGCGCGAGAGCGCGCACACGATCGCCGAGGGCGGCGTACGAGTAGCCCGCTCGGCCGGCGCTGCCCTCCGCCACACGGCCGAAGACGTGAGCCACGAGGGCTCCGCTCGTCTCAAGAAGGCGACGAAGTCCGCGAGCAAGGCGATCGCCGACCACCCGTTTACCGCGGTGGGGATCGCCGCGCTCGCCGGCGTCGCCCTCTCCGGCGGCTACTTCATGCTCCGCCGGCGCGGACGCTGAACCCTGACCCCCACACTTTCCGGTTCAGGTACCGACCGTTCGCCGGCAAGAACGTACCGCGCGGTCGGATCGACGGAAACGCACTGGCTTCTCACCCCGGAACACCCGGCGCGCGACCGGGCGCTCAACGGGCGGCGTTGGCACATGCGTGCTTCCCCTCCATGCACTCGCGCACACAAGGAATCGTCCCATGAAGAACCAACTGGTGGCAACGTGTCTGGCCGCGGCTGCCCTGGGTATCGGCGGCTGCAACAGCAATCAGACGCACGATGGGTCCACCCCGGCGACGGTGCGGATCGAGGCGTCGCAGCGCGAGATCGTTGCGGGCGAGATCGTGACGCTCATCGCCCGAACGAAAGACACGTACGGGCGCGACGCCGAGGTCCGCTGGTCGTCGACCGCCGGGAAACTCAGCACCGAGCAGGACGGGCGCGTCGCACGCATCCGGTTCGATGACGTCGGCACGTACACCGTCAAGGCGACGCTGTGGGTCGATGGGCGCGAGGTGGAGTCGGACATGGTCGAGGTGCGGGTCCGCCCGGTCAGTTGACCCACTCGATTTGTGCCGCTCCACCCTACCACCTCTGCCTGCACGGACAGGCCGCCCCACGGGCAACCATTGGGCCCGTGGGAGCGGCCCTGTGTCTCGCGCGCCTTCGTGCTCGCGGCATGCCGATAGAAAGGCCGAGTTGAAGCCATGTTCGGTTTTTGAGAGGATGCCGTTTCTGGTCCATCAGGAGTCTCGAGAACACCGAGATTTGGTCGCGGCCCGCGTGGTGCCTAAACTTCCCGCCCTACCCGGCCCGTTGGGCCCGCGGCGGGGCTTTGCAGGAGCAGCCAGTGGTTCGGATTCGTCTTCAGCGCGTCGGTCGTCGTCACGTCCCCGTTTATCGCCTCAACGCGATCGACAAGCGCACCAAGCGCGACGGCAAGGTCCTCGAGAACCTCGGGTGGTACGACCCGACGGCTCAGGACAAGGACAAGCAACTCCACCTCAAGACCGAACGCATCCAGCACTGGCTGTCGAAGGGCGCTCAGCCGTCCGACACCGTGATGGACATGTTCGCCAAGGTTGGCCTGGTCGACGCCGAGGCGTGGAAGAAAGTCCGCGCCGGGCGAGTCGAGGCCAAGAAGAAGACCGAGGCGAACAAGGCGGCCGCCGCCGCCGCTGCCGGCGAAAAGAAGCAGGAAGAAAAGAAGGCGGAGTGATCCGGGCGACCGCGCCGCACATGTCCATCGCACGTTGATTTCGCACGCCGCCCGGTCCCCCGGTCGGCGTTTTTCTTTGGGCACGCCTGCTCTTGAGCGATCACACCGTCCATCCCGGCACGCGACGCATCGACGTCCTCACGACGTTCCCGGAGATGTTCGCAACCGCCGGCGCGGGCGAAGAGGGTGGCGCCCGGTTCGGGCCGCTCAACCACAGCATCCCCGCACGGGCTCGTCGCGCCCGTCTCGTCGAGTGGCACGCCCACAACCTCCGGGATTTCACGCACGACAAGCACCAGAAGACCGACGACCGTCCCTTCGGCGGAGGGCCCGGCATGGTCATGACCTGCCAGCCGCTCTTCGACGCGGTGCTCGCGGTCGAAGCGCTCGATCCGCGTCCCACCCGGCGCGTGCTGCTGACGCCGCAGGGCCGATTGCTCCGACAACCCCTGGTCGAAGAACTCGCCCGCGAGCCTCGGCTGCTGTTGATCGCGGGGCATTACGAGGGGGTGGACGAGCGCGTCATCGAGGAACTCGAACCCCTCGAAGTCTCTCTGGGGGATTACGTGCTCTCCGGCGGCGAACTGGCCGCCATGGTGCTCATGGACGCGGTCATTCGCCTGTATCCGGGCGCGCTGGGGCACGAGACCTCGGCGGCCGAGGACTCCTTCTCGCCGGTGGACCTCCCGCGGCTGAGCCGGCGTGAGCGGGAACTGCTCCGCGATCTGGGCTGGACCGAGGCCCCCGCCGAACCTGCGTCGCCGTTTTCGTCCCGGGCGAGCGCGCCGGGTGATGCCGGGCCCCGCCTGCTGGACTGCCCCCACTACGCGAAGCCCCGGGAGTGGAGGGGCCGGGTGGTCCCGGATGTGCTGCTGTCCGGGGACCATGGGGCGATCGCCCGTTGGCGTCTGGAGCAGAGAATCCGCCGCACGCTGGCTCGGAGGCCCGATCTCGCCCCGCCGGGGATCGAGCGGTACCTGCTCCTTGGCGAACAGCCTCCCGGTCCGGGAACCACCGGCTAGGCCCGGCGGGAGGCCCTCCCGGCATGCGAACGCCCTGAGGATGGACCGCCGCCACGACCCGGCTTAGACTTTCCCCCTTCCCAAGCCCCTTCTTCGCCCAGCATCCGTCCCTTCCTCCGACCCGCTTTCTGTCATCCCGCCCGCTTCGCGGCGCCGCAAACCCAAGCCGCACAAAAGGTTGTCCGCCATGTCCAAGAGCACTGTCGAGATCCTCGAGTCCATCAACCAGTCGATCCTCAAGACCGACATCCCCCGGATGGACATCGGCGACACGGTCAACGTCCACTTCCGCATCATTGAAGGTGAGAAGGAGCGCGTGCAGGTTTTTCAGGGGGTGCTGATCTCCCGCTCGGGGCGCGGCATCAATGAAATGGCGATCGTTCGGCGCATCGTCGACAACATGGGCGTCGAGCGCATCTTCCCGGTGCACTCGCCCAAGGTCGCGTTGTACGAGGTCGTGCGTCGCGGCGATGCGCGTCGCGCCAAGCTCTACTTCCTCCGCGAGCGCGACGGCAAGAGCCGGCGCCTGCGTGATCGTCGTCGCGGCCTGAAGGCCGTGACGGGTGTCCCGACCTCCGGTGGCTCGACGGGCATGGTGCCGGTGGCCCCGCCGCCGTCCTCGCAGGGCAAGAAGAAGGGCAAGTAACGACCTGACCGGCACCCCGGCCGGTGCGCGGCCCAGAGAGAACGAACGAGCGAACATCCTTCAACGCCCGCGCCGGTCGCGGGCGTTTTGCTGCGCGGACGCCATCGGCTCAGCCCAGCATTCGAGCGACGGCGAAGACGGTCGCGCCGATTCCCACGATCACCTCGAGCATGCCCAGGAGGATCGCGATCCAGGCGTGTGCGCTCCCGTGCGCGTGGGGGTTCAGTCGAGCGTACCGGAAGCCCGTGACCCCCAGGTAAACCACGATGCACGCGTAAGTGAGACCGAGCAGCGGGACGAGCATCATCAGCAGCCCGAAAACCGACATGTAGTAGCCGGTGAGCGCGCGCGGATTGCGGTACGGGACGATGACCGAGGCGGTGTCGTCGCGCACCGGCTGCACCGGCCCCGGGCTCGTCGGCGGGGCCTGCAGGATCGGCGCGAGCGACGGAACATCCATGACCCACCGACGCCCGCCCAACGATCCATCCAGTGCCACTTCGTACACCGCCGAGTCGCGGCCCAGGCGACTCTCGCGTGCCCATTGCTCAATCGTGGAAAGGTCGGCCGGGCCGAATCGTTGCCCGCTCGCGAGTTCGACCACGAACCGCGCCGGCCCGGCTTCGGATGCCAACTCGAACGCACGGTCGGACGCACGCTGTTCCGTAGTCATCCGGACAGTGTGCGAGGGATGGCCGCGGCGTGTCAAGCCCGGCTCCCGGTGCTCCGCCCGCCCACGCCCTCGACCCGCGGTACGCTCTGAGCATGGCGCTGCATTACCAGACCGCGGGAGAATCGCACGGTCCATCGCTGATCTCGCTCATCAGCGGCCTTCCCGCCGACGTACCGGTGGACGAGGCGTTCATCAACGCCGAACTCACCCGCCGCCAGGGGGGCTACGGGCGCGGCGGGCGTCAGCGGATCGAGTCCGACCGCGTCGAGGTCCTCTCGGGCGTGCGGCTGGGACGGACCACCGGCGCCCCCGTCACGCTCCGGATCGTGAACAAGGACTCGCGCCTCGACGATCAGTCCAAGACCCCGCCGGTTCGTCTGCCGCGTCCCGGGCATGCCGACCTCGCGGGCTCGATCAAGTACCTCACCACCGACTGTCGCAACACGCTCGAGCGCGCCAGCGCGAGAGAGACCGCGGCGCGCGTCGCGGCTGGCGCGCTGGCGCGGTGCTATCTCCGCGCGGTCACGTCCCCCGGCGCTGACCCGATCGAGGTCTTCGGCTTCGTGCGATCGATCGGACCCGCGGCGTGGGCCGGGTCTGTGACGCCGGACAACTGGCGATCGCTGGTGGCGCCGCGCGACGCGAGCGAGACCTACTGCCCCGACAGCGCGACGGGCGCGCCAGGACCAACTACTCAGGCACAGGTCGAGGTCATTCACCGGGCGAAGGTCGACAAGGACACCGCCGGCGGGATCGTGGAAGCCCACGTGTTCAACTGTCCGCCCGGCCTGGGTTCGACGATGGACTGGCGCGATCGCCTCGACGCCCGGCTGGCCGCGGCGGTCATGGGCATTCAGGCGTTCAAGGGTGTCGAGATCGGCATGGGCTTCGAAGCGGCCCGCTTGCCGGGCTCGCGTGTCCACGACCCGATCGCGTTCGACGCCGCGCGCCGCGAGAGCCCTTCGCTGGGCTTCGTCCGCGCGACGAACAACGCCGGGGGGCTCGAAGGGGGCATGACCAACGGCGCGCCGGTGGTCGTCCGCGGCGCGATGAAGCCGATCTCCACGCTCCTGCGCGGCATGCCGAGCGTGGACCTCGACAGCAAGCAGAGCGCGACGAGCGCGTACGAGCGGTCCGACATCTGCGCCGTCTCGGCGGCGAGCGTGGTCATGGAGAACGCGGTCGCCTTCGAGATCGCCCGCGCGTTCTCCGAGAAGTTCGCCGGCGACAGCGTGCGCGAGTCCGGCGATCGCTATGCGCACTACCTTGAACTGGCGCGGCGACTGCCGCTGCCGGACTGATCTCGCGGCGATTGCATAGGCATAGAAGGATGGGCCGCTGAAACGCCCGTCCAACGTCCCGAAATCCGGCGCGTCATAAACCCACCTCGGGCGTGCGTGAATCGCGCCTCGCGGTGGCTTGCGCGGTTGGGAATTCGAAACTTGATCTGAAGCGATCGACGCCTGCACGTGACGGGGACTCCCCCCCCCCCGCGAGCAGGACCAAGACCGCGTCACCCCCCTCTCCGCATTTCCGGGCAAGACCCGGGCTGCTGGAACGAGGACCGGGCTGTGTTGATTTGTTCGTCCGCATCCATTTTCAGATCAGGAGAGAGACCATGAAGACCGCCACCCTCATCAAGTCTGTGACCGCCGCGTCGATCGTCGCCGCCCTGGGCGCCGCCCAAACCGCGAATGCCGACACGATCAAGGCGCAGTTCACGTACACCCTGTCGAAAACGCTGAACGTCACCTCGCCGGTGAGCGACGGCAACGTGAACACCGTCAAGTTCGAGTGGACCCGCAAGGACTCCGCGGGCCCCGGGGTCGATGCCAACATCGGTTCGCCGTTCAACACCTACTGCGTCGACCTCGCCCAGTACGTGAGCGCGAACACGAACTACACGTACAACGTCGTTTCGCCCGCCGCGCACGGCTTCACGTCGAACCAGGAGACCCTGCTCGCCCGCCTGTGGGCCACGCAGTTCGACAACATCGACACGGTCAACGAGTCGGCCGCGTTTCAGGTCGCGGTGTGGGAAATCACCTACGACACGAACCTGAACCTGAGCACGGGCTCGTTCAAGCTCAACGACAACGCGACGATCCGCACGCTCGCCCAGGGCTGGATCGACACCATCAGCAGCCCCTCGTTCTCCTACAACGGCATCCTCCCCACCCTCTTCGTCCTCGAGTCCTCCACCGCCCAGGACCAGTTGACGGCGGTCCCGACGAATGTTCCCGCGGCGGGCAGTGGCATGCTCGCCCTCGCCGGGATGAGCCTCCTGGGCAAGCGTCGGGCGCGCAAGTAAGCCCGACTCGTCCCCGCGTCACCCCCCCGCTTCTTCAATGATCCCACAAAACGGCACCGGCCCCACCCCGCGGTGGGGCTTGTGCTTTGGAGGAATGAAGGAACGGAAATCTGCGCGAAGCCGCAGCCCGCAACTCAACGGTGCGGATCGGCGCGTCTGATCGGCGCCGGCTGCGGCTCAGGGTCACGCATCGGTGACGGAGGATCGCTGGCGGGAAACGTGTCGTTGAGCGCCGCGTCGATCTCCTGCTCGCTGGCGGGTCGATCGGCGTCTGAGCGATCAGCGCGGCACGCGGGCGGTTCGTGTGTGCCCGCTCGCGGCCTTGCCCCGGATGCTTGCGGAGTGACCATATTTCACGAGGATACACCGTACACGTGCGCTCGCACGCGGACCGCCGCGATTCTCCGTGGAAAGCCGGGTTCGGTCTGAGCCACGCCTCATGCGGGGCTCACCGTCCAGCCACTCACGCAGAGAAGAGTCTGTTGGAGGTGTGCCATGCACGGAGAACACCCGGAACTCGAAAATGAGGCGACTTCGAATCCTTTGCACAATCAAGCACTCGTGATGGGTCGCACCGCCGAGGCCGACACCCGCATCGGGGATCTTCCGATGCATATGCCTGCCGCACGCGACACCGCGGCGGAGGACATTCGGCGCACGTCGCATGAGGGACTTCCCGGTGACCCGAAGGCGGGCCCGGGTCTTCTTGCCGTGGAGATCGCCGTGATCGTGGGGGTTCTGCTGCTGGTCGCAATCGGCGTATCGGTGACGATTGGCTGGGAACTGGGCGTCGTGGTGCTCGCTTTGGGGCTGGTCGGCCTTTTCTGGAACCCGGTCATCGGCACCACCATCCTGCGCATTCGTGACCGCCGGGACGTCGCCGAGTTGGAAGACGCCGAGCGATCCGGAACCGCGGCGCGCATTCAACCAACCTCGCGTCCGCGATGAGCAGGCGGCATGAGCCGCTCCTCAGTACCGCGTCACGCCACGCTTACAGCATCGAACCAACCTCTCCGGTCCGGCGGCGCCGCCGCCGGAGATCGTTTCCGCGCCACACACTCACACAGGAGGTTGACCATGTTGGAATCTCTGAAAGACCTGTTCCAGGACCAGATCCGCGACCTGTACAGCGCGGAGTCGCAGTTGGTCAAGGCACTGCCCAGGATGGCGAAGGCCGCCACGACTCCCGAACTCAAGGAAGCCTTCTCCTCCCACCTCGAAGAGACGCGAGGGCACGTTGAACGCCTGCAGCAGATCGCCGAGCAGGCGGGCTTCAAGCCCGGCGGCAAGAAGTGCAAGGCCATGGAAGGCCTGGTCGCCGAAGGGGCCGAGGTGCTGGAAGAAAAGGGCGAGGACCCGGTCATCGATGCCGCGCTGATCGCGGCCGCCCAGCGCGTGGAGCACTACGAGATCTCCGCGTACGGGACGGCACGCGCGATCGCTGAACAACTGGGCCTGGATGACGCCGCCGCGTTGCTGCAAGCGACGCTCGACGAGGAAGCGGCCGCGGACGAGAAACTCACCGAGGTTGCGGAGGCGGGTGTGATGGCCGCGGCCCTGGAGTGCGGACCCGACGAACAGAAGAAGTAACGCGGGCCGGACAGCCGGATGGTCCCTTTCGCCGCCTCGGCCTTGTGCCGGGGCGTTTTTCTTGTCCACGCGCAGCGGACCGACCACAAACGACAACGCGGGCCTCTCGGCCCGCGTGTCCCGTGTCCATGGCTCAACCGACCGGTTCAGGTCAGCCGCAACCGCACGAGCCCCCCGACTTGTTCTGGGAGACGTGCTCCTTGTTCGTGCCCGCATCGCCCTTCCCGCCGGCGTGGTGCTTGCGCGGGTCGTCGCTGTTCGGACGGTTGCCGTCCGTGTTCGGGCGTTCGCCCGACATTCCGGCACGCTGTCCGGGGGTTGCCTCGGCTGATCGCGTCGGCGGTCGCTGGTCGCGCTCGCCCTGGTTGCCCGCGGCGTGCTTCTGGTCCGCCGTGCGATCGCCCTCGCGGCCGGGCTGGTTCTGCATGGTCTTGGGATCCGGAGTGCGAGTCTTGTCCGACATCTGAATGCTCCACGTGACGCGGGAGGGGATTCACGTGTCGGCTCGGTCGCGTCACGATCGGAAACAAACCGACACACTGTTCAACCGTGGATCCGGCCCCTGAATGCTGTGTGAGCAAGCCGTGAGTTTCGAGGGAAGCGCAGCGCGATCGTGCCGCGTCAACCTCGCAATCCCACGACGCACAACCGCCCCGTGTCGATTGTCGGGAGACGATCGAACAACGGGGCGGTCGAGACTCGCCCGCGATTGCCGGCGGCATCAGGGCTAGGCCTTCGAAACGGTCTCCGCGCGGCACTCACGGAAGATCCGCTGCGCGGTCTCGCGCCGCTCGCCCTCGGCACGCACGCCGATGAGCGTGCCGCCCTTCTCGATCTCGCCCTCGTAGCACTTCGCCTCGTGCTCGGGGATGCCGAGCCCGACCAGACCGCCGATCAGGCCGCCCGTCACCGCGCCGGCCCCAAGGCCGGCCAGCGCTGCAACGGCCAGACCCGCGGCCAGCAGACCCAGCCCACCGCTGGCGATGGCGCCGACCGCGGTCAGACCGGCGATGAGGCCGACCGTCGCGCCGCCGACACCCGCGCCGACCGCCGCGCCCTCGCCGACTTTCGAGCCCGTCTTCACCGCGAACGCGTCGCGCCGCGTGGAATCCGGCGCGAGCACGCTGATCTCGGACTCGGTGAACCCCGCCGCACGCAGGCGCTCGATGGCGAGGGAGGCATCCGACATCTAATGAAACAGACCGGTCACCAAGGTTGCCATGGGTTGCTCCTTTTCTTGAAAGGCATCGACCGCGACGACCCGACCGGCATCGCCACGCACGACGCTCCATTCAACTTGGAGTCCGCTGTGTGGAGCCGCAACAAGTGACGCATGAACGCACGATCATCGCCGCGGGTGTGGCGTCGCTGCTTGAACGCGGCGTTTCAGTACGTCGCCCCAAGTCGCACCGACGCTCGGAGCGCGATGCGCCGAAGTCTCTCCGTCGCGCGTCAATGCGGCGTCGGGGAATCGCGATCCTTGTCATCGGGGACGGACTCGTCCGCTTGCGCGCTCATCGCGCGAGCGGCTCGGTTGCCGATCAGCAAGACCAGCGACAGCATGCACACGATCGCGCTCAGGATGAACGCGGCGTCGAGCAGGTTGGACCTCGGCGGACCGCTTGTGCCAAAGAGCCAGATCCCGAGCGCGACCGACACCAGCAGCGACGAAATCGCTGTCAACAACGTACGTGTTGGTGGGGCTTCCGGGGCTTTCACTGCCGTGATCTCTGACCTCTCGACAACGGGACACGTACAACAGACTATCGTGTCCTGAAGTGAGACTTCCATGACCCTTGTCTGAGTCATTGTTCATGGCTCCGCGCCCCGCGCCGAAGCGCGGAAAGAGACCGGACCGCCGCTGCGGATGCCCACCCGTCGACACGATGGATCGTCCTGCGAATCCCGGCGCGCCCCTCAGGCGCTGGTCGAGTCGTCCGACGATCCAGTCGCACCGTCGGCGCCCGGGGCCGCCGCCAGCGGCAGCGTGATCGTGAACTCGCACCCGCCGCCGGTGAGATTCCGCACCGAGATCGAGCCGGCGTGGAGTTCCGCGACGCCCTGGGCGATTTCCAGCCCCAGGCCGTGCCCGCGCCCGCGCCTCTGCTCTTCGGTCGCCTGCGAGAACCGGTCGAAGATCTTGGGCAGGAGCGCTTCGGGAATACCAGGTCCGTGGTCTCGTACGGCGACATGGACCGACTCGCCGCTCGTGCTCACGGTGACCGTCACCACCGAGTCGCGCGGACTGAACTTGATGGCGTTGCGGATGATGTTGTCGAAGACCGTGCGCAGGAGGTCCGGGTTCCCGACCACCGCGATCGGATCGTCCTGGCCCTCGGGAAGGCGGATCTCGACGCGCACGCCGTACTGCGTCGCCATGCCCTGACAACTGGCGTAGGAGTCGAGCAGCACGTCTCCCACCTCGCAACGCTGAGCCGCGGGCACGCTCGTTTTGCCGTGGCGCACGCGCGTGAGCAGGAGAAAACTGTCCACCATGCGCCCGAGTTTCTCGAGTTCTTCGCTGACGGTGCCGACGAACGCCTGCACCTCCGGGCCGGCCCTCTCGGTCTTGAGGAGCTGCGACTCGGTGAGGATGGTCGCGATCGGCGTCTTGAGTTCGTGCGACACGTTCGACATGAACCGTTCTTGCGCGTGGAAGCCCGCCTCGATGCGTTGGCGTGCCAACTCGAGTTCCCGCTGCACGGCGGCGACCTCCTCCGCGACCGGCAAAGCCGGCACCTCGAGGTGCCGCCCGATCGACTCCGGGGACAGCTGGCTCGCGACGTGCCGGATCGTCGAGTAGGGCCTGACGGCCACGCCGGCGATCACGTAGGCGCTGACCAGCGTCGCAGCAAGCCCGATCGGGATGCTGATGAGGATGACGCGCTGCACGAGGCGCAGCATTTCCTGGGCGTAGTCGTCGTTGATCGCCGCGACGAGGTAGAAACGCCGGCCCGAGTTGTCGATGAACGGGTGGATCACGCTGCGCGTCGGGTAGCGCGAGGGCGGTTCCATCCGCATCGCGTCCGCGGGCAGCATCGTGAAGACGTTGCGCCCGGTGTT
>ERZ795060.4283-NODE-4283-length-12196-cov-4.297257_pt1 | contig 12196 bp, 8 predicted proteins | sample MGYA00375144_ERZ795060 | MGnify/ENA primary metagenome ERZ795060 (study PRJEB30189, sample SAMN05720157) | activated sludge metagenome | isolation source: anaerobic digester from wastewater treatment plant | place: Japan | collected 2015-05-15 ... | reverse complement strand
CGAAGAGATGCTGCGGGCGGTTAAAATTGACCTGGCGGAAAGCGGTTTCAAGGAAACCGGCCCGGGCGAACTGCTGGATACGGTCAAAGAAAGACTGATCACCAATGTTGAGGTAAAGGAAACGGCGGAGCTGGAACCACTTTTGATCAGTCTCTCCCGGGGTGAGACGGCGGTGATGTTTGAAGGAACTGCCCGGGCGCTGCTCTGTGACACCCGCGGCTGGGCCAGCCGGGCGCTGGAGGAGCCCGAGGCTGAAGTGGTCATCCGTGGCCCCCGGGAAGGGTTTGTGGAAAGTATACATATCAACACGGCCCTGCTGCGCCGCCGCATTCACAGTCCCCAGCTCTGGATCCAGGAGGTGGAAGTGGGCCGCATCACCCGCACCAGGATAGGTATCGCTTATATCAAGGGGCTGGCCGACGAAAAGATTGTCGGCGAAGTCCGCTCCCGCCTGAAAAATATTGATATCGACGGCGTCCTGGAAAGCGGCTACCTGGAGGAATATTTACATGATAATCCCTACAGCATCTTCCCCCTGGTTTTTCACAGCGAGCGGCCGGACCGGGTGGCCGGAGCCCTTTTAGAAGGGCGGGTGGCCATTCTCACCGACGGTACTCCCTATGTGCTGGTGGTGCCGAACAATTTTATCTCCATGATCCAGGCGCCCGACGATTATTACGAGCTTTTCCCCATCGGCAGCCTGTTGCGTGTACTGCGCTTTATCTCTTTTACCATCTCCATCTTCCTGCCGGGGGTGTACGTGGCGGTGCTCAATTACCATCCCGAGCTGCTGCCGCCGGTGCTCTTTTTGCGCATCGCCGCCGCCCGGGAAGGGGTGCCGCTGCCTGTGGCCGTGGAGGCATTTGTGATGGAAGCAATTTTTGAAATCCTGCGCGAAGCGGGCCTGCGCCTGCCGCGCATGATCGGGCCGGCCATCAGCATTGTCGGAGCGCTGATCCTGGGCGATGCCGCCATTCGGGCCGGGCTGATTTCACCGGCCATTGTGATCATTGTCGCTTTTACCGCCATCGCCTCTTTCAGTGTCCCCGTGTTCAGCCTGGGCATTGCCGGCCGGATTTCCCGCTTTGCGGTGATCCTTCTGGGTTCGATTTTTGGCCTGCTGGGGGTGCAGTTCGCGGCCATGGTGCTGCTGGTGCACCTCTGTGCCTTGCGCTCTTTCGGGGTACCCTACATGTATCCTTTTGCTCCCTTAGTGCTGGATGATCTGAAGGACAGTATTGTGCGCATGTACTGGTGGCGCCAGGTGAAAAGGCCTCGCTTAATCGGTTACCGCGACCCCGGCCGCCAGAAGCGCGGCCCCCGCCCCGGGCGGCGGCCGGTCACGGAAGGAGAGCACCGGGAATAAATGCCCACAGAACGAATTGGACACCGCCAGCTATTTTTAACCCTTTTTATTATACGAACCTTTATTGTGATCTCATTTTTACCGGTTTTGACCATCGGCGGGGCGCTGCAGGATGCCTGGATTTCCACCCTTCTCGCCGCGGTTTTTAACCTGCCATTTACCTGGCTGATAGTGTCGCTGGGCCAACGCTTTCCCCGGGAAACAGTTTTTGAATATGCCCCGCGGCTGCTGGGCCCGTGGCTGGGGCGCGCCGTAGCGCTGCCGTTTCTGTGGCTTTTTCTCTGGGTCGCCGCCATAGAGCTGCGCCTTTATTCCGAGGTGATTATTACCGCTTTTTTGGTGGAGACGCCGCTTATTGTTGTGGTTTTAAGCATGGTTATCGTCGCGGCGGCAGCCGCCATTTGCGGGGTGGAAGTAATCGGGCGCCTGGTGGATATGCTTTTTCCCCTCTTTGTGCTGGCCATTGTCCTGGCGCTGCTTCTGGCCTTGCCCGATGCCGATTTCGCCAACCTGATGCCGGTGCTCTCCCGCGGCTGGGTGCCGGTGCTGAAGGGGACGGTAATACCTTTAGCCATGACCGCCCAGTTTGTAGTGCTGCTGGTGCTTCTGCCCTCGCTGGCCAGGCCGGAACGCTTCACCCCCTGGGCCCTGGGTGCTATCCTTCTTTCTTACCTGGCCCTATTCCTGACGGTGGTAGTGGTGATCGCTACTTTAAGCGCCGAGGACGGCGCGCGCAGCTTCTTTCCCTTCTTCCGCATGGTGCGCTCCGTGAGCATCGGGGATTTCCTGCAGCGGGTGGACGCTTTAACGATCCTTCCCTGGGGTCTTGGTGTTTTTATCGCTCTGTCGGTCTACCTGCTTTGCGGCGCCCGGGGGGTCGCCCTCTTATTCAAACTAAATGATTATCGACCCCTGATCCCGCCGATGGCGGTAATCTGGGCGGTTTTAGCCGTCCATAATTTTGATGATATTTTTGAATTCCGCACAGTCCTGCAGCCGCGTTATACGGGCCCTGCCATTATCGGCCTGACCCTGGTGCCGCTGATGCTGCTCTGGGGAGGCTGGTTGATCCAGCAGCGGCGCAGCCGGGGAGAAAAGAAATGAAAGCGGGCCGGCCGGCTGTATTGCTGATGTTAATACTTCTGCTGCCGGCGCTGCTGGCGCCGGGCTGCTGGGATCAGCGCGAACCGCAAGACCAGGCCATTATCCTCGGCCTTGCTATAGATTTTATCGAAGAAACGGCCCTGTATGAGGTCTTCGTGGAGACGGCCATTCCTTCCGCCCTGGCCGGCGCCGAGGGCGGCAGCCAGGGCGGAGGAGGCCCGGTTTCCCAGGTGTTAGGCGCCCGCGGCTATACCATTTTTGAAGCGCTGCGGGACCTGGAGCCCCTGTCGCCCCGGGAACTTTATTGGGGCGACAGTGAGCTGGTGATTTTTTCCGAAACCCTGGCCCGCCAGGGACTGGCGCCGGTCCTTGATTTCTTCGAGCGGGAGCGCCATTCCCGGATGACCAGCAGGCCGCTCGTGGCGAGGAATGATTTGCAGGAGCTGCTGCGGGTGGATCTGCCCCTGGAAGATACCGCCGGCCTAGGATTTCTCAGCCAGATCATAACTCAGGAGCTAAGCAGCGCCTCGGTTCCAGCAGTTGATCTGCGCCGGGTGGTGATGATGCTCTCCCAACCGGGGATTGAGGTGTTCTTGCCGCAGATCCGGCTGGCCGGGGGAGAGGGCGGTGCAGGAGGCGGAGGGGCCGGTGGGAGCGGGGGCGGGGCGGAGGCGCAGCCTCCGGCACAGGTAGTGCGGATTGAAAGCGGCGCAGCTTTTAAAGGTGATCGCCTGGCCGGCTGGCTGGGACCGGAAGCGACCCGGGGCTGGCTCTGGATTACCGGCAATATCAACCGGGCTACCGAATCCGTTCCCTGCCCGGTTTGCGACGGCTTCAGCAGCATCGAAGTAATTCACTACACCCACAGCCTGGAAGCGGTGATTGAAGCAGGAAAACCGAAAGTAATCGTGCGCCTGAACGCGGACAGCCGCATTCAGGATTTAAACTGCAAGCATCCCTTCGCCGGAAGCAGGGAAGAGATTATCTCAACCCTTAATAGCCGCATGGCCGAAGCGATCCGCCGCAAGATGGAGCTGGCGCTGGCGGAAGCCCGGGCGCTGCAAAGCGATATTTTTGGATTCGGCCGGGAATTTTATCGCCGGCACCCCCGGTGGTGGAGCGCCATGGAGAAAGATTGGCCTTTTATTTTCCAGGATCTGCCGGTAGAACTCCAGGTGCAAGTAAACCTGCGCCGTATTGGCCTGATCCTTGACCCCGTCGAAGTCCGCTAAAACCGGGGGACGGGCAGGAACTGTTGGATGATACCATAAAAACGGGGTGCGCATATGTTGACGCTAATTGCAGTTGTTGCCCTGCTGGCCGGGGCAGGCGCCTGGGAGGTAATCCTGCTGTCCCGGCGGGCCAGGTCGCGCAAAATGACGGCCCTGGTGGCGGCGCTGTGGCTTGTGGCCACGCTCTACGCCGCCGTGGTTGTCTCGGAAATTGAGCTGATCAACCCTAACAAGATTATCATAGCCCTGCTGGATCTTATCTACAGCCGCTTTCCTTAAAAATACTCCCGCGGAGCGGCGAGTGATTCTGTTTTTTAGGGGCACTTATTGACAGGATGCGGGGATAGAGGTATAATCCGGGCAGAAGGGGAGTAGCTGGCAGGGCCGAACCTGTCGTGCGGGGCCAACAATCCGGTAGAGCATACCTGGCCTCCCGCCTTTAATCCGGGCAGCAAGACCTTTGACGCTTGATCGCGCCAAAGGTCTTTTTATCTTAGACGGGTAGTTGCGGATCCAAAAGCCCCGGCGGGGCAGTGATGTGCGACCGGATTCTGGCAGCATTAAGGTTAAACTAAAGGTGACGATGTTGCGGCGGCTGGCCCCCCTTCCCAGCCTGTCCCCACGGCGGAAGGGGCACCGGCTGATTAATGCGGGTATCAGGATGCTGGTATAAATCAGGACTGCGCACAGGGAAAGGGAGGTTTGCCGGTGGACAATTGGCGGAGATTGACCATTGAAGAGGCGGTAGAGGCGCTGCAGGCGGATAAGGTAAAAGGCCTGGCGCAGGCGGCGGTGCAGGAGCGGCGCGCGGCCCATGGCTACAACGAGCTAAAGGAGAAAAAAGGGGTCTCCGTGTGGATGATGTTCCTGCTGCAGTTCCGCGATTTTCTGGTACTGCTGCTTCTGGGTGCTGCTGCCATTGCCCTGCTTTTGGGCGAAGCCACCGACGCCGCGGTTATATTCATAGTAGTATTCATTAACGCCATCCTCGGAGTGGTGCAGGAATATAAGGCGGAAAAATCCCTGGCCGCGCTGCAGACCCTGGCCGCTCCCACTGCCAAGGTGGTGCGCCAGGGGGAAACGCAGGAAATTCCGGCGCGGGAGCTGGTGCCGGGCGACCTGGTTTTGCTGGATGCCGGCGACCTGGTCCCGGCGGACGCGCTTCTTCTGGAGGCGGCCAACCTGCAGGTCAACGAGTCGGCCCTGACGGGTGAATCTCTGCCGGTGGAGAAGGACGCCTCTTTTACGGCGGCCGGGCCGCTTCCCCCGGCGGAGCAGAAAAATGCCGTGTTCATGGGCACCATGGTTACTTCCGGCCGCGCCCGGGCGCTGGTGGCGGCAACTGGCATGAATACGGAAATCGGCCGCATCGCCGGGTTAATCCAGGGGGTGGAGGCCGAGCAAACACCCCTGCAGAAAAAGCTGGCCCGGCTAGGCCGGCAACTGGGCCTGATGGTGCTCTTTCTCTGCGCCGTTATATTTATCCTGGGGGTGCTGCGGGGCAATGAAGCGTATGGCATGTTCCTGGTGGCTGTAAGCCTGGCCGTGGCCGGAATCCCCGAAGGGCTTCCGGCCATAGTTACCGTGGTTTTGGCCCTGGGAGTGCAGCGCATGGCGGCACGCCGGGCCATTATCCGCAAGCTGCCCGCCGTGGAGACCCTGGGCGCGGCCACGGTGATCTGCTCCGATAAAACGGGCACCCTGACCCAGAATGCCATGAACGTGCGCCGGGCCTATTGTGCCGGGGGGCTGTTTAAGGCTACGGGAGAAGGCTATAGCGCCGACGGCGGCTTTTATCTGGAGGACAAGGCGGAGGCCCCGGGGGATAACCCGCACCTGCAGCTTCTTCTAACCATCGGCGCTCTCTGTAATGACGCCCACCTGGTGTACGGCGGCGAAGGCGGCGCCGGCGGGGGGAGTGCGGCAGAGCCTGCCAGTGTAGTGGGCGATCCCACCGAGGCGGCGCTGCTGGCGGCGGCGGCCCGGGCCGGGATTAAGGCGGAGAAGCTGGCCCGGGCGCTGCCCCGCCGCTTCGAATTTCCCTTTGATGCGGAGCGCAAGCGGATGAGCACCGTCCACAGCGGGGTGCTGGGCCACCCCGCCCTGCCGGGGGAAGGACCCTGGCTGTTGACCAAGGGCGCCCCCGACCTGCTCCTGGAACGTTGCCGCTACTGGTTGGGCCCCGGGGGGGTGGAAGAGCTTACCGCCGCTCTGCGGGAGAAGCTGGCCGCGGTAAACCGCAGCATGTCCGGGGAGGCGCTGCGGGTGCTGGCCCTGGCCCTGCGCCCCCTGCCGCCCGGCGAAGCGCCGCTGCAGGCGGGAGAGGCGGAGCAGGATCTGATTTTGGCCGGTTTCATGGGCATGATCGACCCGCCCCGCCCCGAGGCGGCCGGCGCGGTGGAGTTGTGCCGCCGGGCCCGGATAAAGGTAAAGATGATTACCGGGGATTTTCGCGAGACCGCCCTGGCGGTGGGGCGTGAGCTGGGCCTGGCTGCGACAGCGGAGGAGACGCTGACCGGAGCGGAGCTGGAACATCTTTCCCGGGAAGCCCTGGAAGAGCGGGTGGGGCGGGTGGCCATTTTTGCTCGCGTCTCCCCGGAGCATAAGCTGCGTATCGTATCAGCCCTGCAGGCGCGGGGCGAGATCGTCGCCATGACCGGCGACGGGGTCAACGATGCCCCCGCCTTGAAGAAAGCCGATATCGGCATCGCCATGGGCCGCACCGGTACCGCGGTAGCCCGGGAGGCTTCAAAAATGATCCTGGCTGACGATAATTTCGCCACCATTGTCCGGGCCGTGAAAGAGGGGCGGGTCATCTTTGACAACATCAAGAAAGCTGTGCATTTCCTGCTCTCCTGCAATATCGGAGAAATTTTAACCATCCTGGCGGCCATTTTATTGGGCTGGCCGCTGCCGTTGCTGCCCATTCAGATCCTGTGGGTCAACCTGGTTACAGATAGCCTGCCCTCCCTGGCCCTGGGAGTGGAGCCGGCGGAAAAAGGAACCATGGACCGCCCGCCCCGCCCGCCCGGCGAAGGGATTTTTGCTGCCGGATCAGGGCGCACCCTCGCCGGCTTTGGTTTATATATTGCCGCCATTACGCTGATCGCCTTCTCTCTGGGCAGCGGCGACTCGCACGCGGTGGGGCAGACCATGGCCTTCGCCACCCTTGCTTTAAGCCAGTTGGTCCATGTTTTTAACTTCCGCTCTCTGCACGATCCCGTGGTGCGGCGGGGTCTTTTCGGCAACAGGCATCTACTGCTGGCGGTACTCATTTCTGCGCTGCTGCAACTGGTGGTGCTGTTCAATCCTTTCCTGCGGGGTATTTTCAGGGTTGTAGACCTGAACCTGTTCCAGTGGCTGGTAGTTATTATGTTGAGCCTCTCCACCCTGCTTTTCGGTGAACTGTGGAAACTGCTCGGGGTGAACCGGTGGAAGCCGCGGCCCGCGCCGCGGCGCAGTTGATCCTCGCGGTTCAGCCAGGGCCTTGCAGGGATACCGTTCCGTTTAAGCTTCATCCCCCTGTTGCTGCCGGGCCGTTTACGGTTGTTTACGGCAGGAAGAGGATCAGCAGCAGGGTAGAGTTGGTCAGGGTATAAGAAAGAAGCATCAGCCGGCCGGGTTTGTTATCTTCGGCCGGCTCTTTTTGCCGGAACAGGAGAGATACGGCGGCGGCGGCGGGGGTGGCTCCGGCGGCGGCCAGGAGCAGCGCCGGCAGCGGGCTAAAGCGGGCGATCAGCCCCGCTTCCAGGGGAATGAACCCGGCGACCAGCAGCAGGAATAACAGCGGCAGGGCGCGCCGCGGGCCGAAGCGCACCACCAGGGTTTTTTTGCCGGCGAGGCGGTCCTGGCGGTAATCGGGGTACTGATTGACAAAAAGCAAGGCGGTGATCAGCGCCCCCGGTACCAGCGACAGCAGCGCGGCGCCGGCGGAGAGCCGCTGTAGCTGGACAAAGTAAGAGCCGCATACGGCCAGGGGGCCGAAGCAGATGCCGGTGGAAAGCTCGCCCAGGCCGCGCCAGCTTAAAAGCAGGGGCCGGGCCGAATAGAAGTATCCCAGGAATACCCCCGGGGCGGCAAAGAGCAGGACCGCCGGGCCTGCCTGCAGCGCCAGGTTCAGGGCGATAACGATCGCTGCAGCGCCTGTAAAGAGGGCCTGGCCCAGGTATTCGGCTTCACTTTCCAGCCCCTCCTGGATGACCTGGCTGCCCCCGTGCAAAGGCAGGGGCGGATGGGCCTGGTCCACGCCGTAGCGATAGTCAAAATAATCGTTGAACAAATTCACAGAAAGGTGAGCGCAGGCCATGCCTGCGGCGGTAAGTAAAAAACGCGGCCACAAGATAATGCCTGTTTCCGCGTGGGCCAGGGCGACGCCCAGGGTGACGGGGATCAGGGAACCGGCCAGGAACGGCATCCGGGAAGCCCGGGGGAACAGCCTCAACAGCACCGGCAGGCGGCGCAGCCTTAACTCCATGTTTTTACTCCTTCTTCGCGGTAAAGATGTTCCTTGAGGATGGCCGGCCCCAGATCGCGCTTAAACCAGTGGCGGTTAAGCATGATGGCGGCGATGGAGCGCGGCATGCCGGCCGGGTTAAGCAGGCAGCGGGCGTGCAGCAGCGCCGCGCCGGCCAGGGCCGGGAAAAAACCGCGGCCGAAATGGGCGCGGAAGAGACGCTGATAAAGCGGCCCGGCGGCTTGCTTTTCCGCAAAAGCGGTTTTCAGGGCACAACCGGCCAGCAAGGCGCTTTTCAAGGCGTTGTAGACGCCTTCGCCGGAAAAGGGGTCGACTAATCCGGCGGCGTCGCCCACCAGGAGCAGATTGCCCCGGGCCGGCTTGAGCAGGGGGCCGGTAAAGGGCAGAGGCCAGGCCGCCGCTCCGGCCGTGGCGGTTGTCTCTGGAAAGAGGCGCCGGTATTCCCGCTTCAGCCGGGACGGCTTCAGCGGCGCGCCCACCCCGCGGTTCACATATCCCTCCCCGGGGAAAGCCCAGCCCAGCCCTCCCAGGTGCGGCAGGGTAAAAAAGTGAACCGTTTCCGCTTCCACCTCGCCGGCCGGCGGTGATTCCACCGTCCTGGTGTGGCCCCATCCCGCCGGGCGCAGCAATTCCTGGCGCCGCAAGCCGAAGAGACGGGCGCAGCGGCTGCGCGCTCCGTCAGCGCCCACCACGCAGCGGGCATGGTAAGTTGCCGGAGCGGGCCCGCCGCATTGCAGCCGGTAGAGGCTTTGGCGAGGGGCAGGTCCCGGCTGCCGTATTTCCAGTTCCACCAGGGGGCTTTCTTGCACCAGCACGGCGCCGCAGGCGCTGGCGTAGCAGGACAGAAGAAAGTCGAAATGGGCGCGGCGCACCACCATGCCCAGCATCTCGCTGGAGCGGTAAAGGTGGGATCTGCCGCGAGGGCTGAATACCCGCACCGCGGTAACGGGGCTGCCGGCACTCTGCGGCAGCACCCCGGGCGGCAGCAGCGCCAGGGCGCGGGAAGAAATGAGCCCGCCGCAAATTTTATCCCGGGGCAGCCGCTTTTTTTCCAGCAGCAGCACCGAGAGCCCCGCCCGCGCGGCTGCGGCCACGGTAAGGCACCCGGCGGGGCCGGCGCCCACCACCGCCACGTCGTAACAGCCGTCGCCCGTTCTGCTGGAAAAAGTTTTACTGTTGTGCAACACCTGGACCCGCTCCTTTTTTGTTGAAGATTAAGCCGTGGCTAAAGCCTGGCGCTGCGGCGCCGGTTGCTTCATGATTCCCTTATTCCCTTGCTATCGTTTCCCCGGTAGCCCGCCTATTCTCTCTGTTTTTTATGCCGTGCCAGAGGGGCGGCACATGGCATTTTTCCCAGCCGCGCCTTAGGTCCGGCAGCCCGGAGCCATCCATCTTCCTGCATAGTTTACCGCAAGAAGCGGCGCTTATGAGCGCCGCTTTTACATTTGGCATGATCTGGTGTATAATAAGGTAAATATTAACGCCGGGGGAAAAAGCTAGGTGAAAATAGACCTGCATGTCCATACGGCCCATTCGGACGACGCTTACGGTGAGCCGGAGGAAGTTTTGGCCGCCGCTGCGGCGGCGGGCCTGGACGGGCTGGCCATTACTGAACATAGCCATTACGAAAAAAGTGAAATATTCTTGAAGCTGGCGCCCCGGTATAATCTGGTCGTTTTTGCCGGAGCCGAGGTGGCTACCCGCTCCGGCCATATGCTGGTGTTCAGCGAAGAAATCCACCGCTGGAACTGTTTCCGCGGGGAGGGCAACGACGCCCGCGAGCTGATCGAGGCGGTCAATTGCGCCGGCGGGGCGGTGGTGGCGGCCCACCCCTACCGGGCCGGCCACGGCTGCGGCGCCGCCACGGGCTTAAGCGGTCTGGCCGCCATTGAAACCTGCAACGGGGCCAACCGGCCTTTCGAGAACCGGCTGGCCATGGAACTGGCCCAAAAGCTGAATCTTCCCTGCACCGGCGGCAGCGATGCCCACTTCATTTCGGAAATCGGGCGCTGCTACACTTTTTTTACTGTGCCCGTGCGCAACGTATCCGGGCTGGTAGCGGCCCTTAAAGCGGGCCGGTGCTACCCTGTTGACTGTGATCAAAAACTGTGAGGTGATTCCTGTTGAACGAAGAGTTACGCCAGCTTCGCGAAGAACTGAGAATCCTCCAGCAGCAACAGCAGCAACTGGAACAGCGATTAGAAACGGCCGGCCGGCGTCTGGCCCTCCTGGAGCAAAAGCATGCCGCCGCAACGGCGCCGGAGCCGCAAACACGGCCGCAGCCGGCAGCCCCGCTGGAAGGCGCCGCTGCGCCCGCGGCGCCGCCGGCAGCCCCGGTCACGCCGCAAGCCGGGGGTAAACCGCGCGACCTGGAGGCCAGAATCGGCGGGATCTGGCTGAACCGCGCCGGCGTGCTGGTATTTATCCTCGGGGCGGCATTTTTCTTGAAATACGCCTTTGACCGGGGCTGGATCAACGAAATGACCCGTGTTGCCATTGGCGCCGCCGCGGCGGTGGCGCTGCTTATTTTCGGCGAGCTCAACCGCCGGCGCGGCTACATCGCCTACGGCCATGGTTTGAGCGGCGGCGGGGTGGCGCTGCTCTATTTTACTGTGTCCGCCGCCTTCCATTTTTACGATGTTCTCCCTTCCACCGTGGGCATGGCCTTATTAGTTGTAATTACCCTGGGGGCGGTCCTGCTGTCTGTTTACCAGAACGCTCCGGCGGTGGCGGCGCTGGGGCTGCTAACCGCTTTTCTAAACCCCCTTCTTTTCGCCGCCGGGGAACCGTCCCTGATGCCCCTGCTGATCTATTTAGTCCTGCTCAACCTGGGCATCCTGGCAGTGATGTACTACAAGCGCTGGGCCTTCACCGGGATCATTTCCTTTATTTTGACTATCTCTTTCCTGGCCGGGGTTACCGTCCTCCGCCACCAGGGCCAGATGCTGGATCTGGGCGCCGGAGGGTACCAGGCTTTTCTCACCCTTTTTCTGCTGCTTTTCTGCGCCCTGCCCCTGCTTCTTTACACCGCGCACCGCCGCCCGCTGCCGGCGGAGGGCGCTGTTTTACTTGTTGCCGGGGCGGCCGCCTATTTCGGCCTGAGCTGGTTTAACCTGCAGCCCCTTTACCCTCTGTGGATGGGCTGGTTTACCCTGGCCCTGGCCGCCTTTTACCTGCTACTGGGCCTGGCGGTGAGGCGGCTGGCCGCCCGGGGGCGGGAATTTTCTTTTTGCGCTTTCGCCCTGACGGCGGCGCTGCTAATCGTGTTTGCGCCGCTGCAGCTTAGGGCCGGCTGGATTACCGCCGCCTGGCTGCTGCAGGGGGTGGTCCTGTGCTACCTTGGCTTACGCCTGGCCGATTTTAGAATCCGCCAGGGAGCGCTGGCGGTACTGGCCCTGGCCCTGGTGCGATTGCTTATCGCCGATTGGTGGGTGCCTTACCGTGTGCAGGAATACGTTTTCCTCTGGAACAGCGCCGCTGCGCTGACCCTGCTTTTCATCGCCGCCCTGGCGCTATGCGCCTGGTTTTACCACCGCCACGCGCCCCTGCTGCCGCAGTATCCCCGCCAGCCGGTTCGCCTCTTCGGCGTTACCGCCGGCCTGCTGGCCCTAATTTTCGTGAGCATCGAAATCGTGCGCTACGGAGGTGCCCTGGCCGCCGCTACAGGGGAATACTCTTACTACCACAACCTGCGCATGCTTTTCCTGTCGCTGTTCTGGGCTGCCTACGCCGTGGCCCTGGCCGTGGCCGGCTTTATCTTGAAAATACCGTACTTGCGCTACTCCGCCTTCAGTTTGTTCGGCCTGACCATACTGAAAGTATTTCTACTGGACTTAAGCGCGCTGGAGCTGGTTTACCGCATCATCTCCCTGGTGGCGGTGGGGCTGATTCTGCTTCTTGTCTCCTACCTCTACCAGCGTTACCGCAGCCGCATCGACAGTGCTGCCTGAAGAAGCTGTGCCATTTTTGCGTTCACGGTGCTTAGTGTGATAGGGGTTGTTCCCTCTCCCCTGGCGAGAG
>ERZ795060.4281-NODE-4281-length-12196-cov-5.635368_pt1 | contig 12196 bp, 11 predicted proteins | sample MGYA00375144_ERZ795060 | MGnify/ENA primary metagenome ERZ795060 (study PRJEB30189, sample SAMN05720157) | activated sludge metagenome | isolation source: anaerobic digester from wastewater treatment plant | place: Japan | collected 2015-05-15 ... | reverse complement strand
TAATTTAGTCAATTAATTTCTTGACTTTTTTTGAGAAAATCCCCACCCTCAATTACTTCATCGCCAGGCTTAATGTTTATAAGTAGTGCACACATCTCAAGCGCATGCGTGCACGATGAAGTCAGCAGAGCACGTGTGCAGCCTAAATTGTTTTTAAACCAGTCTTCGCATTTTTGGCTAAAAGGACCATCGCCGGAGATTTTATTACTTTTGATGGCTTCTAGGACATATTGGGGTTCTTTTCCTACAAATGGAACTTTATTGAATGGTATAAAATTCATGACATTATCACTTAAATTCAATTTTAATAAATTCATTTAAATGAGTTAATTTCTGTATCATTTCATCCATTGACTGGTATTTTAAAAAAGCAATACCTGCTTTTTGTGTAAGATAATCATTTATTATGTCACCTTTTTTCAATAAAAAAATAATATCGAAGATATTATTTTTAACTTCTGGTAATATTTTAACTTGTTTAAATATTCCATTTGCATTGGTCATTATACAATGTCTGGTATAAAAACCATTTATATCTTTATGAACCAATCCATTTAAATCCATATCACAAAATGCTTTAACTATGTAATGTGAATATTGTATTCCAGTGGCATATTCAACTAATTTGACATATAAATCGCCTGGTGGTCTTCTGCATATTTCAGTAATATAGGGAAGATTATCTTTTAAAATAAATTGTGTATGAAATATACCATTTTTTAAATTTAGCAATTCTGCCATTTTTTCGTATATTTTGCAGAGTTTTTCAATGATTTCATGTGGTACAGAACCTGGACAGGATGCACCGGAAACTAAGTATTTGTTAATATAATAATGTTCATTATCGTAAAAATAAAATACTACCTTTTTATTTATTATAAAAGTTGACAAACCATGATTTGCACCCTCTATGAATTCTTCTATTACTATTTTCTTTTGTTTTGAAATAGTAAAAGCTTTTTTAATCAAATCATAAGCTTCATATTCATTATTAATACGGGATACCCCTTTACCACCGGTTAAATCTATGGGTTTTACTATTATAGGGAAATTAAAATTATTTAAAGATTTAATTGCTTCATCAACATTATTAAAACTCATAGCTTTTGGAACAGGAAATCCATATTTATGACAGAATTCCCTAAATTTATCTTTATGATGGACTATTTGGGTAACATCAAATGAATCAAATCCAGGTAAGCCTAATCTTTCAGCAACATAAGAGCATGTTAGTATTGAAAAGTCATTACAACAAGGACATAAATAATCAATACGTAACTTTTTTGCTAAATCAAGTATTGCTTCTTTATCCGAGTAATCGGATTTGTAATATTCATCAGAATATTGATGTCCTAAGTCATTTTCATTATTTCCTGTTGTTATTACGTAAAGTCCTATGCTTTTTGCTGCTTGAATAAGTGGTATATCGGAATGAGCGCCTCCAACATATAATAATTTTTTCATTTTAAGTAATTCCCTTCATCTTGGTAAAAAATTTTTTAAGAATTTTTGATAATATCAGATAATATAAAAGCCAATTCGACAGATTGTTCAGCATTTAATCTGGGATCACATGCTGTAGTATAATTATAGTGTAATTGATCAACTGTTATATTTCTTAATCCCCCTGTGCATTCAGTAACATTATCTGCTGTTATTTCAAGATGTACTCCTGCAGGGATGCATTGTTCTTTATTAAGCATATTCCAGAATATTTTTAGTTCATTAATGATATCATCAAATTTACGATACTTTTTATTATTAGAATACACTTGGGTATTACCATGCATTGGATCACACATCCAAACTACATTAAAGTTGTTTATTTTAATATCTTTTATAAGTTGTATAAGATGTTTTTCGATATTGTCTATACCAAAACGGCAAATTAGACAAATTTTACCAGGGTCATTATTTGGATTTAATTTATGTAAAATTGATTTGATATCTTCAAACAAATAATCAGGACCTATCTTGATACCAACAGGATTATTTACACCTCTTAAAAACTCAACATGTGCACTATCAGTATATCGTGTTCTATTGCCAATCCATAACATGTGTGTACTTGTATCATACCAGTCGCCGGTTGTTGTATCAACTCTTGTCATTGCTTCTTCATATTCAAGAACCAATGCTTCATGTGAAGTATAAAAGTTTACTTCATTAAATTGAGGGTTGTTTACATCTAAACCAAGGGCTTTAATGAAATTAATAGCTTTGACGATATCTTTTGTAAGGTTAGAATATTTTTGCATAATTGGAAAATCATTAAAATAATGTTTTTGCCAATCAAGTATATGTGATAGTGATGCGTAACCGCCTTTAGTAAAAGCACGAATAAGGTTTAATGTTGCTGCTGCTTTATAATATGCCATAAGAATACGTTCAGGGTCATGTCTTCGTGCTTCAATAGTAGGGTCGATTGAATTAATCATATCACCACGATATATAGGTAATCTCTGGTTATTTACAATTTCATAATCATTTGTTCTTGGTTTTGCATATTGCCCAGCAATTCTGCCAATTTTTACCACTTTTTTTTCAGTGACAAATGTCAGTATTATTGACATCTGAAGGATAACTCGTATCAAATTATGTATTATTGGACCATGACAATCTTCAAATGTTTCAGCACAGTAACCACATTGTAAAATAATTGCTTTTCCTTCACTGGCTTCCTGTAGCTCTTTTTTTAGCGACCTTGTTTCTCCTGCAAATACTAATGCAGGTAACCGTGATAATTCAAATAAAACCTTGTTTAAAGTGCTGGTATCATACCAATCAATTTTTTGATACAACTTAAAGTTTTTCCAGTTTGATTTATACCAGGTAGTATTCATAAAATTAAATAACCATTCTACTTATGCGCTTTGACAAGGTAATTTAATGTAAAATCTTTATTTTTATCAAATCTTTCCATACTATTTAATATTATGGGTAACAATAAAACAAAAATTATATATGATAAGATTTCTAAAGGTAGTATAATAAAATCTTATTGTTTTTTTCTTAATATTCCAAAAAACGATTTTAGGGAAAAATATCAGTCTATTTGCTAAATAGCCAAAATATCCAGTTGTTGGATTGATATAATCTATTTTGAACATAGCTTTTCCTAGTAAATATCGTAATCCATAATTTGTATACCTATAATAATCAAAAGGAGCCTGGTGAACACACCAACCTTGAGGAACAGATAAATATAGTGTCCCATTTTGTTTCAAAACTCTATAAAATTCATTAAGAACAATTTGAGGTTCATCTACATGTTCTAAGACTTGAATACATAATATACTATTAAAAGAATTATCTTTAAATGGAAGTTTTTTAAGATTACATATAACATCAAGATTTTTGTAGTTCCACTGTTGTTCTCCAATACCTAAATCAATTCCAATATAATAGTGGTTATTGAAATACTTTTTGTATTGACATTCCCCTGCACCAGCATCTAAAATTAGACCATTTTTTTTTGTTGTATTTGCACAATCTAATACAAATAATTCTCTTTTGAAAGTATCGGGATCTATGAGTTTTCGTATAAAAAATGGCATATCGGATAATTGAAGAGTATTTGATATAAGTTTTTTTAAATATTTTGCAATCATAGGCCTTTAATATTATATTTATTAAAGAATTTTATATAAAATACATTACTGTCTCAGTTATACCTTCTGTATAGTGGCGTAGATATATTTTGTAATCATCACGAATAGATAATACTTTTTCAGGAATTGCCCAAAAATCATCACATTTATGATACACACATATAGCAAGATTTGGTTTGTGTTCTTTAATAATGTTTCTTGCTCCTTCTATAACATTGCTTTCCCACCCTTCAACGTCCATTTTAATATACGTACATTTATCATTTAGACAATCATCCAGCCTTTTTGTATGAATTTTAATTTCTCCATCAGCATCTATCTTTGAGCTTGATCCTGAACTTTTAAAATATAAGGTTTCATTTTTATTCGAAAGAGCATATTGATAATAATAAATGTTTTTATACTCTTTTAAAGCATCTTTTGCATTTTGTAAATTATTTTCATCAGGTTCAAAAAAATGAATAGCTTTATATCCAGGACATTTTTGGATAAAATTAATAGTTGTAAATCCATCATAACCACCAATATCAATAAAAACATCATCTTTTTTAAAGTTTATAAATGGTTCAAAGTATTGTTGTTCTTGAATGTTTTTAAATTTTAGCATAAAAGATAGATCATAGGTACGTCTAAAATTAATTAAATTTAAAAAATGTTCTTTAGAAATATCATCTGATAGAGTATTATAAATTTCTCTATATTTGATTGTATTAAGAGAGAAATCAATGTCAAATCCTTGAATATAGGATAAATTTAATATTTTCAATTCTGAATATTTTAACAATGAAAAATAATCAACATAATCAAGTTGAAATTCTTTTATTCTTTTAATAGCTGTAAGCGGTCTTCCATATACAACAGCACATGCTACAATTGCATTTTTCTGTAATTTATCAATTGGTACAATAGGCTTATTATTCCATTCAGTATCCTGTGTAAAATCATCAATAAAACCATCAATTTCAACGTTTTCTGCTATACTCAATGCAAATTCATTTCTGCCCATTACATACTTCGGCCTTTTGGAGTGAACAAATTCGTAGCACAATTTTTTTAAATCTTCATTTTCTTTAAACTCAACTATTGGCATCATATCTTGTTAATTTTAATCCATTTTTTTTCAATAAAAGATTTATGCATTGAGTCAAGAAAAATAAGCCCTTTTAATGCATCGTCAATACCGAAAGTATATTCTGTTAAAAAATTAGTTTTTGTTTTAAATTTATAATTGCTTAATGCTTCAAATATGTCATTATAGAGATTTGCAAACGCTTCAATAAATCCTGATGGATGTCCTGCTTTAAACCTGTTATATTGTAATTGGTTGATTATAGAAGCATTATTATTCCCTCTAGTGATTATCTTTTTATCACCATTATTATAACTTAGGACTAATTCTTCTGGATTCATTTGATACCATTCAGCGGAACCCTTGCTTCCAAAAACCCTGATGCGCAATCCATTTCTATATCCTATTGCTGATTTGCTATACCAGATATTGCATATGAGATCATTTGAAAATCTAGCAATAGCATGAATGTCATCTACAATATCTTTAAAAAAACCAAATGAATTTTCAGTAGCAATAACCTCAACAGCATCTTCATCTACTATAAAATTAATTAAGTTATAAACATGAATACCTAAATCAAGTGAAATTGTTGGAATTTCATAATCTCTTAGCCGCCAGCTTTGTGGTGTAATTGGATTGTTATTACTATCAACTTTTATAAAGCCTTCCTGAGGCATTTCTACAAGTATTTGATGTATTTTACCTAATTCACCGTTTTTAATGATATGTTTTAACTCTCTAACAACTGGGTATCCTGTATAATTATATGTGATAGTTAAAAATAAATTATTGGTATTTACTATTTTTTTTAGATTTATAGCCTCATCAACAGATTTTGTTAATGATTTTTCCGATATAACGGCAAAACCTGTATTGAGAGCTTTTTCAATCATATATCCATGATCTGGTGTAGGAGTCAGTATTACTACGGCATCTAAATTATTTTTTTCGTGTTTTAATAACATTTCCCAGGTATCATAAACTCTACTAGGAATAATGCCCCATTGTTCACCGGTTAATTTATTTATTGAGGGATCTTTACTAAAACATCCAGCAACTAGTTTAAACTTACCGTCCATCTGTGAAGCGATTTTATGTACAGTTCCAACTGCTGAATTAATGGCACCACCAATAAAACCAATTTCAAAGTAATTATTTTCCATTTCGGCAATTTCTCCATTAAAACTATTAAACTATTAATCAAATGTAGCAGATTCTATTATATATAAAGGTCTATTTTGGACTTCATTATATACTTTACCTATGTAAATACCTGTTATACCAATACATGCAATGATTATACCTGAAAGGAAATAAAGAGATACCATTATACTAGTCCAACCAGCTACTGGAATTGATAGTACAAAATGTTGTATAATTAAAAAAATGGCAAAAAGAAATGAAACTATTGAAATAAGAATTCCTAATTGCACAAATAGCAATAAAGGTTTTTGTGAATGAGATAATATTGAATCTATTGTCAAATTGATTAATTTTTTCAAGGTATAGGTTGATTTACCTTTTTTCCTTTCTGCATGTTCTATGTCAATTTCAATCCTTTTAAAACCAACCCATAATGCAAAAAGTCCAAAGGAACGTGTATGTTCTTTAAATTTCTTTATGTTTTCTATTACCTTATAGGAATATATTCCAAAATTGCTAATTCTGCCATCAATCCTCGTATCAGTAAAATAACTATACACCTTCCAAAAGACTCTCGAACTCATCCTCTTAAAAAACCCATCCTTCCTCTGTGCACGCCTTCCTACCACAATGTCGTACCCTTCCATTGCCTTGTTATAAAGCTTTAGTATTTCTTCAGGCTGATCCTGCAAATCGCAGTCCATCACAATTACCCATCTGCCTTTTGCAAAATCAAGGCCAGCAGTAATGGCATAATGCTGTCCAAAATTGCGTGAAAGTTTGATACCCTTTACACGCTTATCCTTTGCAGCAAGCTCTTTTATTACTTCCCAGTCATTTAAGGGGCTGCCATCATCAACCATGATGATTTCAAAATTTTTGTTTATAGTACTCAACGTTTTAACAAGGCGCTGGTACAGTTCATACAATGTCCATGGGCATTTATATACAGGAATAACAACTGAAAAGTATGGCTGTTTCATGTAAATCATCCTATATTCAGATCCAGAATATCACTCAATAAACCAATACATAACAAAATCATTTGATACATCAAGAACTATTTTTGCTTTGCTGCAAATATCAATAGCATCTTGATGGGTATAATGTTCATATGGTATCCATAAATCCCCTTGTATTACTGAAGGGTATCGTGATAAAGATACATGAGGCTCAATTTCTTTACTAATTGAGACTATTCATAAATAATTTTTCTTTCCAATCTGGATTAACAGTGTAATTGCGTTTGCCATCAGCCAGCATTGCATATGCAAAATCTTTATTGCTTATTGATGATAAAAATGTCTCTTTTTGATAATTAACAGGAAATTTCCACCCATCTATACTATTTTGTAAATTGTGTATATTAATATAGTGCAGGGTTTCATCAATTAAAGACTGTAAAAAGCATCCAGTATCAACAATAACAATCCCGCTAACAGCAATATCCAGAAAGAGTGGGTTATGATTGCAAAAATTATCAATACATTCATTTTGGGTCATTATAATGATATTAAGCAGTATACCTAAAGAAAAAATTTTTTTAATGGTAACTATCTCCTTAACACGCTTATGAAATACTGGATTAATACCTTCAGCTATTACCAGTAAATCAATATCAGAATGTTCTGTGTGGTGTTCTTGTGCATAAGAGCCAAAAAGCACAATAGATATAATAGTGAAGGGCAGCTGTGCCCCATGATTAAGAAATTGTTCACGAATATGTTCTATAATATGCTTGTTATTCATACTTTTCTTTTATTACATAGCATTGATATCCAATATATTTATTAATATACCATTCAACAGTTTTAACCAGAGCCTCTTCAAAGTTCCAAACAGGCTTCCAGTTAAGCTCGGTTTCAATTTTGGTTGGATCTATAGCATAACGTCTATCATGCCCTGGCCTATCTTCCACAAAGGTAATTAATTCTTTATATGATTTAATAGAAGTGTTCTTTGAATTTCCAATTAAGGAATTACTGGTAGCTGGAAATATTCTGTCAAGTATTTCGCATATTGCTTGTGCCACATAAATATTTTTTTTTTCAGTACGCCCACCAATGTTATACGTTTGTCCAGCTCTGCCATTATGATACACAACATCAATAGCCCTGCAATGATCAAGTACGTAGAGCCAGTCACGGACATTTTTGCCATCACCATAAATGGGAATAGGATTGCCATGCAAAGCATTACGGATAATGGTTGGGATGAGCTTTTCATCATGTTGTTTTGGCCCAAAATTATTTGAGCAGTTAGTGATAACAATGTTTAGTCCATATGTATGAAAGTAAGCACGGACAATCATGTCGCTTGCAGCTTTTGAAGCGCTATAGGGGCTATTAGGTGCATACGGAGTTGTTTCAGTAAAATAGCCAGTACTACCAAGGGAACCATAAACCTCATCAGTTGAAATGTGGTGAAAGCGGCAACCTTCAAATTCTTTTTTATATACAAATGGCTTTTCCATCCAGAAGCGGTAAGCGGTGTCAATAAGCGTATGAGTACCAACAACATTTGTTTGAATAAATTCATACGATTGTTTAATAGAATTATCTACATGGCTTTCAGCAGCAAAGTGTATAACGCCCTTAATTGAATAGGTTTCAAAAATAGATTGTATTAATTCCTTATTGCAAATATCGCCCTGGATGAAGGTGTATGCAGAATTATGCTCAACTTCTTTAAGATTAGTAACATCTGCTGCATACGTCAGCTTATCAATGTTTATAATTGCATAATCAGAATATTTTGATAACAAATAGGGGATAAAATTGCTTCCAATAAAGCCGCAACCGCCTGTAACAAGAATTGTTTTCACTTATTCACCTTTAGCTAATTGTATGAGATAATTACCGTAATCGGTTTTTTGTAATGATTGGGCTATTTTCAGTAACCGGTCTTTTGTTATCCAGCCGTTTCTAAATGCAATCTCTTCAATGCAACCAATTTTTAAACCTGTTCTATCCTCAATAATTTTTACAAAATTACTGGCTTCAATAAGGCTTTCATGCGTTCCCGTATCAAGCCAGGCAAAGCCACGTCCCATTATCTTAACTTTTAAGCGATTTTCCTGTAAATAAAGTTGATTGACACTGGTTATCTCTAACTCACCTCTATAGCTGGGCGTAATTTTTTTTGATTTTTGAACCACATCGTTGGGATAAAAATACAGGCCAATAACAGCATAATTGCTTTTGGGTGCTTTTGGTTTTTCCTCAATGGATAATACTTCAAAATGATCATCAAATTCAACAACTCCATATCTATGGGGGTCATGCACATAGTAGCCAAAGATAACAGCTTTATGTTCTGCCTTTACAATAGTTTTGGTGTCTTGAAGCAGGTTAATTAGTCCGTGTCCAAAAAAGATATTATCACCCAGTACTAAACATACATCATCATTGCCAATGAAATCCTGACCAATGATAAAAGCTTCAGCAATGCCATTGGGTTTTTCCTGAACAGCATAAGAAATATTTAATCCATAATCCAGTCCATTGCCAAATAACTCTTTAAAACGGTTGATGTCATTGGGGGTGGAAATAATTAAAATATCACGTATAGACGCAAGCATCAGTACAGAAAGTGGATAATATATCAATGGCTTATCATACACTGGTAACAGTTGCTTGCATATAGCCTTTGTGATTGGATATAAGCGTGTACCTGAGCCTCCTGCTAAAATTATTCCTTTCATAATAACCCAATTTTAGTGTAAAATAAATTAAAAAATTAATTTTGTTCACATAAAATATGAATCAAATCTTGAAGCGTCAACAATAATTTTGTATTACTGCAATTGTTTGGGCTCAGGTGGATAGATGAGTGGTGGTTTGCCAGTATATTTCCCATTGATGATAGCATTGACAATGTCTAAAGCGGGTTTTGCACCTGGTTTGTCTTTGGCAAATTGTATAAAAGCTTCAAATGGCTTAAGCCAGATAGAGCGTGCCTGATTGTCATCTAAAAAAGAAACACCCGATTCAAGTTGCTTTTTATAAATATACCAGTTTATTACTCCTAAATTATAAAGACCATACGGATCATCGTCCTTTGTTTCCAGTACCTTCTTGATATAATCAAGTGCTTCATATGTTTTACCTTCAGTCCATAAATCAACTGCTTTATAATGATACATAGCAGATAAAATGTTTGGTGGTACAGGAACTTTGCCCAGAGCTTTTTCATATAGTGTAAGTGCTGTATCGTATTGTCTTCTAAAATATGCACGAGTTCCCATATAAAGATTTTCTGCTGCTTCAACAAATTTTATTTGATTAAACCATGTAAATTCACTTTTCATATGTTGCAATATTCTTTCGCATGTTTCCCAGTCGCCAATTCTTAGTGCAAAACTTAAAATTAATGAAGATTGATGTAAGCTGGGATAAGAAAAAATATACTCGCTTCGTTGAATTCTATTGTCGGGTAATGGTATATGTCGTTTAACAAAAACCATTCCACCCGTACCATAAAAAGCTAATTTCCAATCAGGGTTGGTCAAAAAATGTGGGTAAAGCAATAAATCCATATGTTGCAGGTGCAATATGTCAAAATCATACTTTTGTAAAAATTTATCCACATCCTGATTAGTCATAAACTTAATGTATTCTCTATACCAGCTTTTAAATGGAAAATATCGTGGGTCTATCATGATTTTGTTTTGTGGGTATAAACGCCATAAGAAATAACCACCACAGTTGTAAGGGTTGCCAACTTTGTAACCAGGGTAATACGTAGCAATGAATTCTGCTTCCTCATGTGAGTTAATGTAACTATCGCCAAAACCAAACCAGGTAATGCTATTTGTAAAATTTATGAGTGTTTGCCAGCGTACCTGATCAAGCGCTACAATAAGCGACAGAGTAATAATAAGCGCAGGAACCCATTTCTTTTTTGGCTTATAATAAAGAACATCATCTTTTGTATAATATAAAATGCTAAATACATAAACTGGTATCCAGTAATACATTAACCGTCCAAAGATTGTATAAAGGATTGCATATATTATATTTGTGGTTACAAACACCCAATCTAGCTTTTTAAAATGTTTTGTACTGAAAAAAACATATAAAAGTAAAATTATTGGTATGCCAAAATACAGTACGTATGTAGGAACTACCAGGGTGGGGCCATAAGCGCTGACTGTTTTTAAGTTTTCAATATCGGGTTTTAATAAAAGTCCTGATAATAAGCTAAGATGATATTTGTACCCATACGGGGTGATAAAGGTAGCAAATAGAGATAGAGCTGAAGCAATGATAATATGTTTAATGTGAAAAGGGGTAAATCCTATATTGTTACTAAATTTATAGTTTAACAAACTTCCAGCTATAATGCATACAAAAAACGGTGCAGCAAAGATAAATCCACCATGACTGTTAACCCATATTAGAATAACTAAGGGAAGAAAATATAATAGTTTGTAGTTTTTTTCTTTATCAAGTATAAACATCCACCAGATAAATACTGTTATACTCATAAAAACGTAAGTAAACAATTCAGGTTTTATCATACTACCACTGGAAGATCCATGTGAAATGATCCCCATTAAGATTATAAGCAGGCTTATAGGATGAAACAATACGTTGTTTTTATAGGCATAAAATAAAAAGAGCAGAACAACAATAAGAGCAAATGTATATTTTAACACATACAATGCATAAAAGCCAAAATGACTGTATATGCTATACATCAAAATTTCAGGAATCCATGCACAATATATTTCATCGTTATTGGCGGGTGTCCAGGTATATATTGAATGATCGGGTATTAATGTTTTATGTTCAAGCATGTATTTACCATATTGCATCTGCCACCATGTATCACCATCCTGAATGGGATTTGTGTTGCCAATAATTAATGCAATAGGTAAAAGCACAAAGAAAATAAAGTAAGCAATAATCTTGAATACCTTCATGATGTTCACCTGATTGTAGAATATTTTTTAGGGTTAATTAGCATTTCATCACGATGTTATGAAAATCAAGCCTTTTTTGTTTGTTTCTGGAATTCTTTCCAATATCTATATTTTATAACTATTTGTTGTATGCTTTAATTAAGAATATTGGATTAGTTATTATATTATTGTATTGTGATTAAATAATTGTCAATTATAAACATTACTTACATATGGGAATCATTTTTATAAAGGTATGAAAAAATTTATCCTAACCATTGCTTCCATTCTGTTTATGATATATTGTAAATGTATATAAAATATTGTATTATAATATAATTTTTCAATTACCCAAAAGTTTTTCCTTTTGACATGAGAATGTATTTTATAGTATATTTAACGGGATACAGAATAAAAAAAGCCACGAGTTTGACTTCCCGTGGCTTTGTAGTAATAAGAAAAATA